>OBJA01000002.1_pt1 | contig 298252 bp, 246 predicted proteins | sample 1519751 | NCBI WGS metagenome assembly OBJA01 (sample SAMEA3881238, study PRJEB22517) | soil metagenome | biome: lake sediment; feature: soda lake sediment; material: sediment, water from around vicinity | place: India | collected 2013-12-23 | depth 3 m
ATGCCCGGGGCTTGAAAACTGCCATTGTATCCTCCAGTAAGAACTGCAGGAAAATACTTCAGGTGGCCGGCCTGGAGAAGATGTTCCAGGTCAGGGTTGATGGGCTGACAGCCGAGCAGCAGGGCCTGAACGGCAAGCCTGATCCTGATATCTTCATTGAGGCAGCCCGGCTGCTGGATGTATCCCCGGCAGATGCCGTGGTCTTTGAGGATGCCATCTCCGGGGTGCAGGCTGGGCAAAGAGGGTATTTCGGGCTGGTGGTGGGGGTAAACCGCTTTAACAATCGCGAGGCCCTTATGGAATCGGGAGCCGACATCTGCATTGATGATTTCTCCAAATTCAGCCTGGATGATCCCGAACTGCTGGAAGAATATTTCTCAAGGCAGGGAAACCCCATCTTTCCTGCCAACAATGAATTGTTCGAAAGGTTGGAAAAAAAGAAGCCAGTAATATTCCTTGACTACGATGGCACCCTTAGCCCCATAGTGGCCCAGCCGGAGGATGCCGTGCTTTCAGAGTCCATGAAAAATACCCTGAAGCAGCTGGCAGATTTGCTCACCGTGGCCATAGTTACCGGAAGGGATAAACAGGATGTGGAGCAGCGTGTCGGCCTGGATGAATTGATCTATGCCGGAAGCCATGGGTATATCATCACCGGGCCCAATGGATTGCAAATGGAGCACCCTGATTCGCGAAAGCTGATCCCCAGGCTTGATGAAATGGAAAAGCAGGTGAAAATCCTTCTGGAAGAGCGTACCCGGGGAACAAAACTCGACCGCAAACGATACGCCATCGGCATACATTACCGCAATGCCCGCCCCGAAGATGAAAAAATCGTGTATGAGATCGTGGATGAGCTTCTTGAAAAACACCAGGGCTTTAAGAAAGGAGAAGGCAAAAAGATCCTCGAGATCAAACCCGATCTTGACTGGCACAAGGGAAAAGCTGTGGACTGGATAATGGATGCCCTTGGATTGTCCAGGGATGATGATTTGATCCCTATGTATATAGGTGATGATATTACCGATGAGGATGCCTTTGAAACCCTTCGCCACAAGGGCATCGGCATCATGGTGGGGGGCCACGGAAAGAAAACAGCAGCCGGATACTGGCTGAAAAACGTATTCCAGGTGCAGGAGTTCTTTAATAAACTGATTGAAATGTACAGCAAATAAGAGACCTGCCCCGAATCCGGGTTTACTCCGGGTTTACTCCGGGTTTATTCAGGGTTTACTCTGGGCTTACCGGGCAGGAGTGGATCCTGAAAAGGGTAAAGGTTGGGGCCGGAGTGGCATAAAAAATATCAGATAGGTAAAAAATGAATGGCATGAGCAACAACTGGACAGTAACATATGAAGGTTTTGATGAGAAGGAACATCCCCTGCAGGAAGCTCTGTGTACCCTGGGCAACGGGTATTTCTGTACCCGGGGGGCCCTGGAGATGATGCCTCACAAGGTAAAGGTCAAAAAATCAGCTGATAAGGACGTGAAGGTAAAGATCATCCAGGGAGAGGGTGGAAAGGAGTGGAATTATCCGGGGACTTACCTTGCCGGGGGGTATAACCGCATGGAGTCGCGGGATGGCCTCATTGAGAATGAGGACCTGGTGAACTGGCCCAACTGGCTTTACCTGACATTCCGCATTGAAGAAGGCCCCTGGTTTGACTTTTCGGAGGCAGAGATTCTGGAGTATAAGACCAGGCTTTATCTGAAGGAAGCTTTCCTGGAGCGGGTCATTCATTTCCGCGACCAGCAGGGGCGCGAGACCCTGCTTGTCAGCCGGCGGGTTGTCAGCATGGAGCATTACCATGCTGGGGGCATTCAATGGGAGTTTACCCCGCAGAACTGGTCAGGAGAGGTAACATTCCGTTCGGGCCTGGACGGACAGATCATCAACAACAATGTTGAAAGATACAGCGATCTGAACCAGGATCATATAGAGGTACTGAAGATGGGACATTTCAGCCATAACAGCCTTTACATGCACAGCCGCAGCAAGCAGTCGCGTATCAACATTGCCCAGGGGACCCGCACCCGTATCTTCCAGGGGAATGAAAAGCTGCACCTAAAACAGAAGATCGTTCACAGGGAAGGCTTCATAGCGGGCGATTTCAAGGTTGAATGCCAGCAGCGGCAGGCTACCCGCCTGGAAAAGATGGTCTCGTTCTATTCTTCGCGCGATATGGCCATCAGCGATCCGCTGACCGAGGCTTGCACTTTGCTGGAGCGCCTGGGAGATTTTCAGCAGATGCTGGAAACTCAGAAAAAGATCTGGCTGCAGTTCTGGAACCGGAATGATATTGTAATGGAAACCCCACAGGATGTTGATCAGCTGGTGATCCGCCTGCATATCTTTCATATTCATCAGACGGTTTCCCACAACAGCATTGACTACGATATTGGAGTTCCGGCCCGAGGCTGGCATGGAGAGGCTTACCGGGGGCATATTTTCTGGGATGAGCTATATATTCTACCCTTTATCAGCCTGCAGATGCCCCAGCTTAGCCGCTCACTGCTGATGTATCGCTACCGCCGCCTTTCGGAGGCGGTGCACTCGGCCCGAAAGGCAGGCTTTCGCGGGGCGATATTTCCCTGGCAGAGCGGTAGCAATGGCCGGGAAGAAACCCAGAAGATACACCTGAACCCCATCAGCGGAAGATGGCTGCCCGATGTATCCCACCTGCAATACCATATTAATGCCGCCATACCCTTCAATGTATGGAACTACTACCAGAGCACCGGCGATATGGATTTTATGCTGTCGCACGGGGCGGAGATCATCTTTTCCACGGCCCTGTTCTGGTCGAGCATCAGTGTCTTTAATCAGGAGCGGGGCAGGTATGAGATTCGCAATGTCATGGGCCCCGATGAGTACCACACCCATTACCCCGACCGCGAAGAACCCGGGCTGCACAACAATGCATATACCAACATTATGGCCGTTTGGGTCATACAGCACGCCCTGAACATGATGGACCTGCTGGATGAACCCTGCTGCAACGACCTGGAGTCCATCGTAGGATTTACAGCCGAAGATGTTGAAAAATGGCAGGATATTACCCATAAGATGTATGTCCCTTTCCAGGATAATATCATCATGCAGTTCGAGGGTTACCAGAACCTGCGTGAACTCGACTGGGAGCATTACTACCAGAAGTATGGCAGAACCTCTTTGCGTCTTGACCGCATACTGGAGGCTGAAGGCGACTCCTGCAATTATTACAAGGCCAGCAAACAGGCCGATGTGCTGATGCTGTTTTACCTGTTCTCCAGCGAGGAGCTCACGAAGATCTTCGAAAAACTGGGATATGAATTCTCCCCGGAATCCATTCCTGAAAATATTGAATACTATCGCAAACGTACAGCACATGGGTCCACTCTTAGCCAGGTTATTCATTCCTGGGTTTATGCCCGTTCACACCGTGAGGAATCCTGGAACCGTTTCCGGCAGGCCCTGATGAGCGACTTCAGGGATGTGCAGGGGGGAACCACCCACGAGGGCATTCACCTGGGTGCCATGGCCGGCACTTTGGACCTTGTGCAGCGATGTTATTCAGGCATGGAGATCCGCGACGATGTGTTGTGGGTGAACCCAAGGCTGCCTGCCGATGTTAAGTCTATGTCGTTTCATGTAAGGTACCGCAGCCACTGGATCAAAATGGATATTGACCAAAGGCGGGTATATATTGAGTTTGACAAGGGCTGGGCAAATCCTGTGACCATCGGAGTCTGCGGGATTACCCACCGCTTTGAGACAAACGACAAAAAGGAATTTAATCTGTAAATGTTTTGTTATGCGACTGGTGATTGTTTCAAACCGTCTTCCTGTATCTGTAAGCCAATCTGACGGGGAGTACCATTTTGAGAAAAGTGCCGGGGGGCTGGTTTCGGGAATGATAGATTTTTTGAGAACTCAGGCTGGTCCGGAGTCCGAGATATCTGAATACTTGTGGCTTGGCTGGCCTGGAACAGATATTCCGGCCGAAGATGAAGACCATATCCGGCAAAAGGTGCAGCAGGAGCATCATGCATCCCCTGTTTTTCTGTCGCAGGAAATGATGGATCAGTTCTATCTTGGCTTCTGCAACAAGACCATCTGGCCGCTGTTTCATTATTTCCCCAACTATGCTTCTTTTGAAAGAGATTTCTGGGAACATTACAAGAAGGTAAACGAGATCTTTCGCGATGAACTTCTAAGGGTGCTTCAACCCGTAGACCTGGTCTGGATACACGATTACCATCTGATGGTTCTGCCGGCCCTGCTGCGCGAGAAGGTGGAAAATCCCATCGGTTTCTTTCTGCATATTCCCTTTCCTGCTTTTGAGGTTTACAGGATGTTTCCGCGCGAGAGCCGCCGCGAACTGCTGGAAGGGCTTCTGGGCGCCGATCTCATCGGGTTTCATACACACGACTATACCCAGTACTTCCTGCGCTCGGTGCTGCGAATCCTGGGGCAGGAGAACCACATGGGAAACATCGTGCTGCCCGACCGCGTGGTGAAGGTAGCTACCTTTCCTATGGGTATCGCCTTCAACAAATTCAACCAAATGGATGTGTCACCCTTTCCAGAGAACAAACCCTCCGATGATGAACCAAAAATAATCCTATCGGTCGACCGCCTGGATTATTCCAAAGGGATTCTGAACCGCCTTCAGGGCTTTGAGCTATTTCTCAGGAATTATCCCCAATGGCATGAAAAGGTTGTGCTCCACATGATCGTTGTGCCCTCGCGAACCGGGGTGAGCTTTTACCAGAAGATCAAAAGAAGGCTGGATGAGCTGGTGGGCAACATCAATGGCAATTTCTCCAGGCCAGGTTGGACACCCATCAATTATCAGTACACCTCACTTCCGCACAAGGAGCTGATCGCGCTCTACCGCAGAAGCAATGTGTCGTTGATCACCCCCCTGCGCGATGGCATGAACCTTGTTGCCAAGGAATATGTTGCATCGCTTCAGGACCAGATGGGCGTGCTGATACTTAGTGAATTTTCGGGAGCTGCCAAAGAGCTCAATGAAAGCATCATCATCAATCCAAACAACATTGATGAGATCGCCGAAGGCATTGCCGAAGCTTTAAGCATTCCCGTGGAGGAGCAGATCAGAAACAACCGCATCATGCAAAACCGCCTGAAGCGTTACAATGTGACCCGCTGGGCTCATGAGTTTGTGGAGGAGCTGATGGAAACAAGCCGGGCTTCACAGGAAGCCACCCGCAATAAGCTGATCCGGTGGGGCGAACGACAGCAGATGGTAGAAAGTTTCCAGGAGGCAAAAAACCGCCTGCTGATCCTGAACTACGACGGCATCCTGGTGCCCTATGCCAAGGACCCAGGAAGGGCCCGCCCAACCCAGGAGCTGCTGAACCTGCTTAAAATATTCAGGGAACATGGCAACACCGACATTGTCATTATCAGCGGGCGCAGCAAAGAGGAGCTGGATGAATGGCTGGGGGATGCCCAGGTGAACCTCACGGGCGAACATGGGGCCTGGATACGTGAGGCAAATCAGGCTGACTGGCAGCTGTTCAAACCCCTTTCAAGCGACTGGAAGCAGGAAGTGCTGCCTATCCTGGAATTGTATACCGACCGCCTGCCCGGTTCCTTTATCGAGGAAAGGGAGTATTCCCTGTCATGGCATTATCATAAAGCCGATATTGAACATGCATTCTCACAGAGCCGCGAGGTGAGGGACCATCTCTCGGCTATGACCACAAATATGGGGGTGCAGGTGCTTAATGGCTACAAGGTTATCAACGTTAGCAATTCGGATATCAACAAAGGGGAACTTGCCCTGCACTGGCTCTCAAAAAAGGATTATGATTTTGTTATGGCCATAGGTGCAGGCTGGTCGGATGAGCTGCTTTTTGAAACCCTGCCAGAAAATGCATGGACAATTACCGTGGGAATGTTAAGAACCAATGCCCGGTATGTGATCAAGGATCAAAAGGGTGCAATCAGCTTCCTGGAAGCTTTGAATACCTACCTGGAACTTAGTAAATAACTTCCACAACCAGCACGGCCAGCCTGGTGTCGAGCCCCATAACGGGAGTAACTACCAGGGCAGATGCCCCGTTGCTGATGGTGAATACCCTCTCGGCCTGCAGAATGCGCGCATCCTCGATGAGCAATTGCTCATCCTTCAGATCTGTCGACAACATCACACTACCATCCTGATGGTTTACAAGCATCACTCTCTGAACCCCCTGTTCACGGATAAACATCGAGAAGAACTGGCTGATCTGTTCCATGTTTTGCCTGACCAGTTCGCTTCGCACAGCCCAGGAGAAGACCCTGACGGTTCGTTCCATGCTTATGACCTGCAGCGATTCAATGCGCTCCTCATAACTTTCGGTAAGTTGCTGGTGCTCACGCTCAGCCTGCCTTTGCAATGTATTGGTGCGAATCAGGGCATATAACCCAATAGCAATCACCAGGATCAGCAACACGGTAGCCAGTTTGTTGTGCCTAACCCACTGCATAAAACCATTATCTTTTCTTTCCCTGGCTTCGGGTAGCTGCCTGGGAGGCTGGTTTTTGTGGTTGTTCATGTTAAAAAATTTATCTTTTGGTATATAAAATTAATGTTTTCTCCTAAAAAATTGCTTCTATTGCTGAAATATTCTTTATATTCAACAACTTTTACACATTGGTTGTTTTTTTGTATTATGGGTAAGTATATTTTTTTCCTTCTGGTGTTGACTCTATCCCTTGGGCTGAAGGCCCAAACTGAACAAGAGCCTCCTCAGGAGGAACAGGATCTTGAAGGGGTAGTTGTAAGGGCTTTCAATGCCTCGCGCCGTCTTTTGGCTACCCCGGGGTCTATCAGCATGATAGGCTCCCTACAGATTGAGCAAGCCCAAGGGGCAAGCATTTTGCCAGTGCTGAACCAGGCCAGCGGGGTGTTTGCCCATTCCGGAACATTGAGTACCAGCAGGATCACCATCCGCGGGATAGGGGCGCGTGTGCCTTATGGTACGGGGAAAATAAGGGCTTACTTCAACAATATCCCCCTGACCAATGGCTCGGGGGTATCCATTGTTGAATATATTGACCCGGCTGTCATCGAACGCATCGAGATCATCAAGGGGCCGGCAACCAGTGCTTACGGAGCAGGCCTTGGCGGAACCATCAGCATTACTTCACGACAGCCCTTTTTGCGTCCTGCAGGAATCAGCAACAGCCTTAGCCTGGGTTCGTTTGGCCTTTTCAGAAATACCACAACCCTTGACTTTGGAACCTGCAGCCTGGCCTCTTCCCTGATATATAACCGGACCAGCAGCGATGGCTTCCGCGAAAATAACCGCTACCGGCGCGATGCACTCACTTCAGTGACCCAATTGCGGATGGGTGATCGTACACGGGCAACCCTGCTGCTGTATTATTCGGATGTACTGGGTCATATCCCCAGCAGTATCGACAGCCTTACCTTCGTAACAATGCCCTCGGCTGCCGCCAGAAACTGGGCTAATGCAAGGGGGTACAACGATACGCGTGCGTTGCTGGCAGGAGTCGCCGCAAGGCACCAGCTTCAGGGTGATCTGTTTGTTGACGTGAGTATTTTTTCTACCATACACGATGAGATGGAGCGCCGCCCCTGGGATTTCCTGTACGAGGACCGCCGCAGCGCGGGGATACGCCTCAGCGCAGGCTGGATGGCCCTTCGCGGCCTCTCGCAGTGGCAGCTGCTGGCAGGTGCTGAATTGTTCTTCGAAAACTTCAGGTACAGTACATATGAAAATCCTGAAGCACTCGGGATCCAGGGCGATATCATCAGCCGAAACCGGGAATGGATACGCTACACCAACCTTTTCTTGCAGGCCGACCTTGAGCGTGGTGCCCTGAACCTTTCGGCAGGGATGAACCTGAACAACAACCATATTGATTATCACGACCTTGTCAGCATCGGGGGCATCAACCGCTCGGCTCCCTTCAGCTACCCAATGATCCTTTCACCACGCATCAGCGCCAACTACCGCTTCATTCCCTTTCATGCAATCTTTGCTACCATCAGCCACGGGTTCTCTCCCCCTGCCTTGTCCGAAACACTCACCCCCGATGGTTTTGTAAACCCTGATATACGCCCCGAGAAGAGCTGGAACCTGGAAACCGGCATTAGGGGCAGTATCCTTGATAACCGTATTTATTACGACCTGAGCCTTTACAGCATGTTTGTCAGGGACCTTTTGGTTGCCCAAAGAATAGGGGAGGATGCCTGGGTTGGACGCAATGCTGGGCGCTCACTCCACCAGGGAATAGAACTGGAAGTGCAGGGTAGATTGTGGCAGGCACGGCAGGCCAGCAGCTTCTGGCAGATTAAGACCCTGCCTGTCAGGGTAGCTGCCAGCTACAACCACTTCCGGTTTACCGATTATGTGGATAATGATGTGGATCATTCCGGAAACCAGATTCCCGGCATACCTTCTTTTTTTCTGAATACCGAAATCAGGCTTGTTCTTGCCCGGGGTCTTTATGCAGGGGCCGACCTGCGACTGGCCGGCTCAATGCCCATGAACGATGCCAATACAAGGTTTTCCCAACCATATGGGGTGGCAGGTGCCAGCCTGGGTTACCTGAACTCGTTCGGATCATGGGAAATGGATCTGTTTGCAAGAGTCGATAACCTGTTCGATAAACATTATGCTTCCATGATACTGGTGAACGCTCCTTCTTTCGGTTCCCCACCAAGGTACTATTACCCGGGTTATCCTGTGAACTTTTCTGTTGGATTGAGAATAGGGCTGCACCGGATGAAGCAATGAGCCTTTTATCGGAAAAAAAGTTCCCGGCCTGCATTAAACCCTTATTGTTTTTGCTGATCTAAAAGAGGTAATCTATATTTTCTTCAGGTCATGAAACTGGCATTTCTTTGCGTTTTTTTTCTGTTCATTGTTAATCCTGCCAATGCTCAAAGGACCCAGGGAGCAGGTTCCCGGCAGGGGCAGGCAGATGTAGTAGTAAGTGGTCAGGTTGCTGACCAACTTGAGGGCACCCCCCTGGCAGGGGCCCATGTAGCCCTGATACAGAGCCGCGATACTACCCGTGTATGGCGTGCTGCCACCGGCCCCGGGGGCGAATTCCGGATTACTGTCCCCCGTGGAGGGTACAGGCTAAGGATCAGCTACCTGGGCTATCACACCTCCGATACACTCATACGCGCCCTGGAGGCTGAAAATAATGCCGGGCGCATCCTGTTGTCGATGACAGATGCCATGCTCAATGAGGTGGTGATCAGCGGACAAAGCGTTGCAGCCCGTCAAAGGGGCGATACCCTTGAATTCAATGCAGCTGCCTTTAAAACCAACCCAGATGCCAGCGCCGAAGACCTCATCCGAAAACTTCCCGGGGTGATGGTGGATCCTTCAGGAGTGCGTGCCCAGGGTGAGGAGGTCCGAAGGGTGCTGGTCGATGGGCAGGAGTTTTTCGGGGATGATCCGGCAGTTGCCCTTCGCAACCTGCCAGCCGAAATGATACAGCAGATACAGGTGTTTGACCGCATGAGCGATCAGGCACAGCTGACAGGCTTCGATGACGGGCAGGCCGAAAAAACCATTAACATTGTTACCCGTACCGACCGCCGCAACGGGCAGTTTGGCAGGGTATACTCAGGCTACGGCGATACACAGCGCTACCAGGCTGGGCTTGCCACCAATATCTTCAGAGACAAAAGACGCATCTCCATCCTGGGAATGAGCAACAATATCAATCAGCAGAACTTCAGCAGTGAAGACCTCAGTGGTTTTATGTCTTCTGCATCCAGGGGACCTGGCGGGGGAATGGGCAGCGGGCGGGGAATGCGTATGGTTGGGCAGGGAGCCATGCCTGCACCCGGTATGGGAAGCGTCAACCGCGGAGACTTCCTGATTGGCCAGCAAAGCGGTGAAAATACCATTCATTCCCTGGGGATCAATTATACCGACATCTGGAATGAAAAGGTCAATGTGAACGCTTCTGCCTTTTTTAATCATGCTGCCAACGACCTGCTCAGGTTTTCCGACAGGCAGCTGTTTGTCAGCGAAACCATTACCCAGCTTTATAACGAATCCAGCCTTTCCGACAGCCGCAATTCCAACTATCGCCTGAACTCGCGCCTTGAGTACAACATCAGCCAAAACAATACCCTGATCTTTACACCCCGGCTAAGTTATCAGAAAACCCATTCCCAGAGTTTTTCCGATGCATTGAGTCTTCAGGGAGACACCCTGGGGAAATCCTCAACCGGGTACCAGCGCAACTGGGATGGCTACAACCTCTCCGGTGGCCTTACCTACCGACTGGGGTTCAGCAAAAGAGGCAGATCGGTTTCCGCACAAATCAATACCAATGTCAACAACAATCAGTACCTGTATTTCCTGGATGCCCTAAGCCAGTACTCGCAGGGCCCCATATGGGTTCAGGACCTGGTAGACCAGCGTTCCGAATCCAGCTCCCGTACCCTGGCCCTGTCTTCCAACATCACCTTCACCGAGCCGCTAAGCGAAAATGGCATGCTGCAGCTGTCTTACAACATATCGCATTCCGACAACCAGGCCGACCGCCTGACAAACAGCATGGACATCATCACCCAGTCCTATATCATCTTTGAAAATGACCTTTCCAGCGAGCTGACCAACGGCTACCTGACCCAGCGGGCAGGCCTGGGATACAGGCTCAGGGGAGAAAAGTACAACCTGAATGCCGAACTGGGCTTGCAGCAGGCCAGGCTTTCGGCAAACCAAAGCATACCCTACAGCATGCAGCTGGATCAGGATTTTCGTGATGTTCTGCCATCAGCTGTTTTTACATACAACTTCACCCCAACCCAGAACCTGCGGGTGATGTACCGCACATTTACCAATGCCCCTTCTGCCAGCCAGCTGCAGGATGTGGTGGACAATTCAAACCCCCTGCTGGTCAGCACCGGAAACCCCGACCTGAAACAAACCTACAGCCATTTTTTCATGACCCGCTTTGGCAGTACAAATACCGAACGTTCCACCTCTTTATTTGCTTTTCTGTTTGCCAATGTGTCAAATGATTTTATTGCCATTTCTACTTTTACAGCCGAAACGGATACAGTATTGTCAAATGGCTATGAGCTTCCCAGGGGTGCCCAGATCAGCCAGCCTGTCAACATGAACGGCTACGGCAATTTCCGCTCCATGCTCACCTATGGCTTCCCCCTCAGGCCACTGAAAAGCAACATCAACCTGAGCACCGGGCTGGCCTATATGCGCACCCCCGGCCTGATCAATGAAAAAACCAATATTGCCAATACCTGGAATGCCTCAGCCGGGGTGGTCCTGGCAAGCAATATCAGCGAGAGGCTGGATTTCACATTATCGTACAATGCCAATTACAACCTGCTGGAAAATACCCTCAGGCCCCAGCTCGACAACAATTATTTCTATCATGTTACAGGTGTCCGCTTCAACTGGATCTTCCTGAACAACTGGGTGCTGCGCAACGACCTGAGCAACCTGCTCTATCGGGGATTGGGCCAGGGTTTTGATGAAAATTACTGGCTGTGGAACCTGAACCTGGGACGAAAATTCCTGGAAGGCAAGCGAGGGGAGCTTACCCTTGGGGTATACGACCTGCTTGACCAGAACAAAAGCGTTACCCGCAATATAACAAGCAATTATGTGGAAGACGTAAGATCAAACGTGCTCAACCGCTTTTTCATGCTCACCTTCACCTACCAGATCCGGAATTTTGGAGCCCGTTAGCGGCAAGAAGAACGCCTTGGGCAGTAAGGCAGCTTAAGCTGGTCGAGCTCGTAAATGCTCTCAACGCAGTCTATCGGGTCGCAGCAGGTGTGACATACCCTTTTATAGGAACGGTAATTCAGCAGCTGTATATCGGTCGACAGGAAACCATCTTTCCTGGGTTCTGTTTTCAAAAGGTCGGTGCTAAGGTATTTTTTGTTGTCGTCCGAAAAAACGGTCACCACCACCTTGTCAGCTCCCAGGCGGTTCTGGGCCTCAAGAGCTCCCAGGAAGTTGGCCCCGGAGGAAATACCCACACCCAGCCCCAGTTCACAGGCCAGTTTCTGGGCCATGATGATGGCATCTCCGTCATCTACCGAAACGACATCGTCCAGCTGATCCAGCTGTACGATAGAAGGGATGAAATCGTCGGAAATACCCTGGATGCGGTGTTTGCCCACTTTATATCCCGTTGACAGGGTGGGGGAGTTGGAAGGCTCCAGGGGATGAACCCTGATGGAGGTGTCCTGTTGTTTCAGGAATTTGCCAATTCCCATTACCGTGCCCCCGGTACCTACTCCGGCAACAAAAGCATCGGGGCAAAGGTTGCGGAAACGCAGCTGCCACCAAAGCTCGGGAGCGGTGGTCAGGTAATGGGCCTGTACATTCTCCTCATTGGAAAACTGCCGGGGAAGAAATCCACCGGTTTTTGCTGCAGCCTCCTCTGCCAGTTCAATACATTTCAAAAAACCTCCTTCTTTGGCACTAACCAGCACGATATCAGCCCCCAGGCAGCGGATGATGTTTTTTCGCTCTTCACTCATCCAGTCAGGCATAAAGATTGTTACTTTATGACCAAAAGCTCTTCCTATGGCTGAAATGGATATCCCGGTATTGCCGCTGGTGGCCTCAAAGATGGGCATGCCTTCTTTCAGCAAACCCTTGCGGATACCCTGGCTGAGGATGTTGAAAGCCATACGGTCTTTGATACTGCCCGTCAGGTTCAGGTGCTCGGCCTTGGCATAGATACAGCGGGGCTGGCCTTTGTACAGAAAGTTGATGGTTAGAAGCGGTGTGTTCCCGATTAGCCCGGCAAGGCCCTGAATCTTTTCATTATCAACCGAAAAGAGCTGTTCGTGCATCATGTAGGTAGAAGTTCTTCAAATATCCGGAAAAAATGATTTTTTGTTTTTCAAAGATATATAAAAAACTCTCTATGTAATTATTTGCCTGTTAATTTAATGTTAAGTTCTGTTCCAGTTTGTCGCTAAGAGGCTTGATGTAGGAAGGATTTGCCGGGATTCCCAATGCCATTGCCTGTTGGATATCAAGCCATGCCTGCTGATAATTCTCCATAGCGTAATGCAGGAAGGAGCGGTTTTGGTAGTAACGGCCATCAGTTGGATCCAGCTCAATGGCCTGGTCAAAATCCAGCAGGGCCATTGGCAGATCCCCCAGGTTGCGGTGGCATAAAGCCCTTAGGTTGACCATTGAAGCATCAGCTGGTTTGAATTTCAGGAAATCATCCGTATCGGAGATTGCCATTTTGTAATCCCGGAGGTAAAAATGGGCCAGCGCCCTGTTGGCATAAGCATCTGTATAATAGGGGTCCAGTTGCAGGGCCCGGTTAAAGTCATCCAGGGCCTTTTTTAATTCATGGCGCGATGCAAACCAAACCCCCCTGTTATTCAAGGCGGGTGGGTAATCGGGCATGATGTCAAGGGCTTTTTGAAAATCACGCATGGCCGCATCATGCTGCCCCTGGTCGAATAAGATCTTTCCCCGGTTGTTCAGGGCAAGGTAGAAGTCGGGGTCCAGTTCCAGGGCCTTGTTGTAATCGGCCATGGCCCTGGGGATCTGGTTGCTTAGGCGGTATTGCCTGCCGCGGTTGGTATAGGCCAGTGCATTGACATACGGCCCGTTGATGGCATCGCTCCAGAAGGTTTCACTGTTTTTGTAAACTTTTGCTTTTTGGAAGGAGATACCCGAAGCCACCAGGATCATGATAAGAAACAACCAGCTGATGTTTTTACCAGCCACTTTTTCAAGCCCCAGGAACAATGCCCCAAAGAATACAGGCACCCCCAGGTAAAGGTACCTGTCGGCATACAGGGTGTCGCGGATGCTTACCAGCTGCAGTGAAAACGAAAGAATCAGCGACAGCAGGAAAAAAACAAGCGCCCACTTCACCCGCCGGTCATTCCTTGAAGCCCGCCACATCAGGTAAAGGGCCAGGATCCCCAGCAGGGGGTAGATCAGCCAGGCGGCAGCTCCTGCCTGTGGAAAACCGTAAAGGGGTGCCAGGTTCAGGGGCCATAGCAAAAGCCGAAGGTAGGAAACAAAAGAATAGCCCAGCAGAAAGATCCTTTGCAGAAAGCTGAACTCATGCGTTTTTATATCCATTCCTGAAGATACGGCCAGGTAGGTAGTGAGGGTTAACAGCAGGCTGATCAGGAAAAAGGGCAATAATGGCAGCCAGGTTTTTCTGCTCAGCAGGTTTTTTTTCTCAAACCATGAAACCGATAGCATCAGAAGCGGCAGAATGATGGCCTGTTCTTTGGAAAGGGCAGCCAGGATCATCATCAGCAGGGAGATTGCCAGGTGCATGGTTTTATGCTCCCGTGTATAGCTCAGCCAGTACCATAATGCAGCCAGTGAAAACAGGGCAAATATTCCCATTTTATAGGAGGCCGAGAGCCATGCCACCGATTCGGCCTGCACCGGGTGCAGGGCAAAGAAGGCCGCTGCCACCAGGCCCGTGCGATGGTCCCTGAACAAGGTTTTCAGCAGGAGGTATACCAGCAGGGTATTCAAAAGGTGTATCAGCAGGGACCCCAGCTTGAAGGCAAAGGCGCTTCCTGCCCCCAGCTGGTAGATGGCCCCGCTGATAGTCATGGCAAGGGGGGAATATTGCCCCTTGTAGAAGTCAGTAAACAACACCCGGATGCTCTCACCGGAGAAATGCACAACATGGGGGTTTTCGAAGATCATCCAGTCGTCGTCGTAATTCAGAAAGTCCTGTTGTAAAAGTGGAGAGAATACAAGCAGGGTCAAAAAGGCAAGGATCAGCAGCTGGAGGTTGTGCCGGCTGCTGCCATTGCTTTGCCCGTGGTTGTTTTCAGGCTTATGTTTGGGGCTGGTATTTTTTTTCTTCACGGGATGATCTTTTCATTTGAACCTGTGATTCCGGGATCATGTGTTTTAATTTGCCAGTATGCCAGTGTCTTTTGCGGATGGCAAACAGAGCCATGGCCATCTGCAGGCTGTCGCGTATCAGGCGAACGCGCGAGTTGCCATGGTCGTTGCAGCCAACCGGAAGTACCCCCGGGGGAATGCCCCATTTTTGCAACAGGTAATGTACCTCCACATCAAAGGCAAAACGCTGTTCGCCCACCTGGTTGAATAGCTCCAGGGCCAGCCATCGCGGGTATAGCTTGAACCCACATTGGGTATCGGGATTTTTTACCCCCACAACCAGCCGTATCAAAAGGGCATAAATGCGCCCGATGATCCTGCGGTGCAGCTGGTATTTAACAAGGCCAAGCTTAATGCCCAGTTCCCGCGAACCAAACCAGGCCTGGCGGGTATCCGTAAGATCCAGCCCATGGGCAATCCATTCGTCAAGCTGGGCTGGAAGGTAGGAAAGGTCGGCATCCAGGCAGAGAATCCAGGCCTGGCACGAAGCCTGCACTCCCCGGGAAACGCAGTAGCCCTTCCCCCGGTTGGGTTTTACCTGTAATACGTGACAGGGCAGGGGCAGCTTCCTGGATAATGCCTGCAATTTAAGCAGGGTATCATCGGTGCTGCCATCGTCAATAAAGATGATCTCACCCAGTTGGTGAGCTTTTTGCAGGTACCCATGCATGTAATCTTCCAGTTTCTGCAACCGGAAGCTTTCATTGTAAAACGGGATCACCAGGCTTACCCTGTTCATCTGTGATTGGTTTTGGCTCTGAAGTCAAAAATACGTAATTTTAATGCATTAAACTGGGTGATTTTCTGAATCTGAATACCGTGGGTTCTACCTGTTTTTTCCTGATGGTTTTTCTGAAATCCGGAAGGGATTGGAAAAAAGATTCAAACACCGAGAAATATCAATCTGTTTTCATAAACGGATTTTTTTTGAACCCTGAAGGCTGTTTGTCGGAGATTTTTTGTTCGGGTCTTCTCCGATACAAGTCCGATACAAGTCCGATACAAGCCCGACTGGAGCCGACCGGGTTTAAAGATTGAATGAGCCTGGGGTAAAAGAAACCCCGGAAGCATCATGATGTACTCCCGGGGTTTATGAGGCTTGCTTTTTTTGTTTAGAAAACTCTGGCTTTACGGGCAGGGCTTTTCTGGCGGTCGCGAAAATCGTTGCCCTGGAAATCTTCATTCTCCTCGGCTTCGATGCGCACACCCTTGTATTTTGAGCGATTTAATTCGCGGACGATCACCCTGGCCAGGTTTTTGTCCACTTCCACGGCCGAGGTGCGTTTAAAGATCTCGATCTGGCCGATTTCCACATCATGTGAACCCGACACATCAATGAACATATCTATGATTTCGCGTGGGGTAATGTTTTTGCCCCTTCCAACATTGAACAGCACCCGGGTCATGGTTTTGCCCTTGCGGCTTTTTCGCCCCTGAGCTGGCTTACTGGCTTCAGCTTCGGGTTTGGGGTAAACGTTCAGGTCGGCAGCATCCCGGTAATATTCCAGGAAACGGTTGAATTCAAGCGACACGAAACGTTTGATGATCTCTTCCTTTGGAAGCTCCAGCAGCATGTCGTACACCTTGTCCATATAGGGATCAATCTGCCCGTGATCTACCTCTGCATTGTGCATTTTTTCCACCATGTTGAACAACTGACGTTCACATACTTCCTGGCCTGAGGGTACGGGCATGCGCAGGAAGCTTTTGGCGATCACCTTCTCGATCTGGGCAAGGCGTCCTTTTTCCTTGAGGTGGATGATTGAAACCGCCATTCCTCCTTTTCCGGCCCGGCCAGTGCGTCCCGAGCGATGGGTATAAACTTCTATGTCGTCGGGAAGGTTGTAGTTGATCACATGGGAGAGGTTGTTCACATCCAGTCCCCGGGCGGCCACATCGGTAGCCACCAGAACGCTCAGGTGGTTGTCGCGGAACTTCTGCATCACGTTGTCGCGCTGTGCCTGTGAAAGATCCCCGTGCAGTGCCTCGGCATTGTAGCCGTCGCTCATCAGCGAGGCGGCCACTTCCTTGGTTTCCTGGCGGGTGCGGCAAAATACAATGCCATAGATGTCGGGATAGAAATCCACGATACGTTTCAGGGCATTGTAGCGGTCTTTGGCCTGCACCATGTAGTAAACATGGGCTACATTTTCGGCCGATGAATTTTTCTTTCCCATGGTGAATTCCATGGGAGATTTCATATACTGGCGTGCAATGGCAGCAATACCTGGTGCCATGGTGGCTGAAAACAAAAGGGTGGTTTTTTCCTCGGGTGTTTGGGCCAGTATGGCATCCACATCTTCGCGGAAGCCCATTTTGAGCATTTCATCGGCCTCGTCAAGAACCAGTGAACTAACCCGGGAGAGGTCGATGCGCTTGCGGCGCACCAGATCGTGGATACGTCCCGGGGTGGCTACCACCACCTGTACACCTTGTTTGAGAGTAGAAATTTGCTTTTCCATGGATGCCCCCCCGTATACCGAAACAATTTTCAGGCCAGGGATGAACTTGCTGTAATTCTCCAGGTCGCGGCTGATCTGCATGCAGAGTTCACGCGTTGGACTAAGAACCAGAAGCTGCGGATAGCCCTGGCTGGTGTTGATGGTTTGCAGCAGGGGAAGGCCAAAGGCTGCCGTTTTTCCCGTACCGGTTTGCGCCAGGCCTATTATGTCGCGCTTTTGTTCCAGAAGGGCTGGAATGACCTTTTCCTGGATCGGGGTGGCAGTGTGAAAGCCTAATACTTCAATACCTTGCAGGATCTCCCTGGAAAGCCCCATTTCTTTAAATAACATAGTTGTTGTGTTTGAGGCCTTCCTGTGTCAATCCCGACTACAGCTTAGCCCGTTAATAAATATTTCAACAGAACGAGGGCACCTTTTTCCAGGTATTCAGCCCGGGAGCAGGTTTACAGAAGCGACCAAATAAACAGCAAAGGTTGTTTTGAAGATGGAGGGACTGTTCAATTTCATTCTCTTAAAAGCGGTTGCAAAGATAATATTTCTTTCTGCAGCTTTTACCAAAGCAGGGGTTAATATTACTATTTATTTTAATATTTGTTAAATAATTGAAAAGCAATATAATACGAGGAGCAGGGTGCTGATAAATAATCTTTTTCATTGTAAAAAATTATGATTCATAATTCCTACTTTTGTCCGCTGTTAAACAATACATACTAGAGAATAATTTATGAGAGAACTGAATTTGGGAGGATTGGTAATTCCTGTTCCCATTATACAGGGCGGGATGGGTGTAGGGATATCACTTTCGGGGCTTGCATCAGCCGTTGCCAATGAGGGAGGAGTGGGAGTGATTTCAGCGGCAGGCCTGGGCCTGGTACACCGCAACTCAGCTCTTGACTTTATACAGGCCAATATAGAAGGATTGAAAAACGAGATTCGCCTGGCGCGGCAAAAAACCTCAGGGGTGCTTGGGGTAAATATCATGGTTGCCATGTCGAATTTTGCTGACCTGGTAAAGACGGCTGTTTCCGAAAAAATTGATATAATTTTTTCCGGGGCAGGCATGCCCATGGACCTTCCGGGTTTTTTAACCCCTGGGAGTATCACCAAGCTGGTTCCCATTGTTTCATCAGGGCGGGCAGCCCGGATCATCTGCCAGAAGTGGAAGTCGGCCTTCGATTACCTGCCCGACGCCATCGTAGTTGAGGGGCCAAAGGCCGGAGGGCATCTTGGGTTTAAAAAGGACCAGCTTGACGACAGCAGGTTTTCGCTGGAGGAGCTGGTTCCGGAAGTGGTACAGGAAGTAAAAATATTTGAGGATAAATACCAGAAGAAAATCCCGGTAATAGCTGCCGGTGGCATTTATAGCGGGGCTGATATACTAAGTATCCTGGAAAAGGGTGCCAGCGGGGTGCAGATGGGAACCCGCTTTGTGACCACCACCGAATGCGATGCTTCTGAAAGTTTTAAAATGGCTTATATCAACGCCTCCCGCGAGGACATCGAGATCATCCAAAGCCCTGTGGGTATGCCCGGGCGGGCCATCAAAAGCAATTTTATTGAAAAGGTAAGGGAGGGTTTGAAAAAACCCCTCAGATGCCCTTTTCATTGCATCAAGACCTGCGATGTAAGCAGCAGCCCCTATTGCATCATCAATGCCCTGTTCAGTGCCTACAAGGGAAATATGAAAGCCGGATATGCCTTTGCAGGCAGTAATGCTTACCTTGCCAGCAAGATCACTTCAGTGAAGGAATTGTTCGGTGAGCTGCGCGATGAACTCCAGGCAGCTCTGAAAGGAAAAGATACAATCTAAAAGAATGAGGCCGGCTCCCGGCCTCATTCTTTGGATATTCCTGTTGATCCTTCATCAGAACATATAGGCCACTGAAATTCTCAGTACCCGGTTGTTGATGGTTCCGTTGGTAACTGATGCTATATTTGCCAGCCCCATATCGTAGTCAACGGCCACACGGATGGGAAGGAATTCAATCCCCAGCCCGGCAGTAGCCCCAAAATCCAGGCGGCGGTAATCATCATCTTCAGTGGTTCCCCAATTGATATCTTCCTCATCAGTTTCGGTTTGTCCAAGAAAAGAGAGTTCACTTTTTGCCCGGCCGGTGATTCCCATTCCTACATAAGGGCCAAGTCTTGCAAATATGGTAAAATTGTCCATGTTGAAATTGATCTTGGCTTTCAGGGGTATATCCACATATAAAAGGCTCACACGGGCTTCTATACCGATTTGCTGCCCCTCGATGGTTTCCTGCATATCCATGCGAAATCCTTTGGTTGATGCCAGTAGGCCTGTTTCAAAGGAAAACATGCTGGTGAGGGGAAACTCTGCAACAATTCCTGCATTAAACCCCATCAGGGGATCAAAATCATCACTGACTGTGTTGCCATCTTCATCTTCAAAATGTTGATTGGCAAAATTTACCCCAGCCTGAACACCTATCAGGGTCTGGGAAAAAGCAGGTGAAGCCAGGGTGACCACAAAAAACACCAGAAAGATTTTTAATACATGTTTCATAGGATCATATTTTGGTTGTTCCTACTCGTATGGCTTTTCGGTTGCGCCCCGTTTTTGTTGGTGGTTTCTGGACTCCACCATTCCGGGAAGCCATAAATGATTCCCGGTTTATTTTTCAGGTATCGGCTCAGAATCTGAAAAAATGTTGGGAGGAAAAGTCAATGGGAGGCAAAGCAAGTTACATATTTATGCAAAGATTTGCAAGGTTTGAAGAAAAAACCCTGCAGTAAGGAGGTAAATTTTGACTGAGGTTTATCTGGGGATCAATACCTTTTTAGGTAAAGGCAATCAGGATCACTGCAATGGCCGTAAAGGCAGCAATAAAGAAATAAAGGTAAAGGGCCAGGCTCAGACGAAGTATCAGCTGTATCCAGGGGAGGGAATAAACCCTGCGTGCACCGGCAACCACGTAAACCGGGAACAGCAGCATCAGCCAGGATTCAGGGCTTGCTGTTTTTTGGGGTAGAATAAGGGAAATGCTTAGCAGCAAAATCAGCAGGGTAAATAATACCACATGCTGGTTTACAGAAAGCAGGAAATGGCTGAGAAAATACTTACGGGCTTTGCCAAACATCATCCACAGCAGGAATCCGTAGATGGGCATCAGGATAAACAGGGCCCAGGAAAAGTACTTGAAAAAGCGGCCTAAAAAATATTGGGGGTTTTGAATGATTTCGGCGGTTTTTATATTGAAGGTGTTTGTTTTCTTTTTTTCACTGGAAATCACAGGGGCTGGGGCCTTGACCTGCCGCACGATGCTGTCGTGGAATTGTTTGGCGGGATGGTCGGCCGGAACTTCGCTTCCAAAAAAAATCCTGCCTGTTTGAAGGCTCAGATCAGCTTTGTTCTGGCCGTTGTTTTTGCGGATGGAGATGTTGGTTGCTGTTGTAAGCAGCAGGAAGAAAACAAAACTCATAAAGATATACAGCCTGAATGGGGGCATGTATCTTATTCGCCTGCCTAGCAAGTATTCGGATTCCATTTTTCCAGGGCGCAGCAGAACATGTGATAGCGAGCGCCACAGGCGGGTATCAAATGCTATCAGGTTTCCTGCAAAATCAATCAGCAGTAAGCGCAATGGGCGTTCGAACTCTTTAATGGACTGCCCGCATTGGGGGCAGAATTTTCCGGAGAAGGTGGTGCTGCAGTTCTTGCAGGTATTTTGCAGGGGCAGGTTTTCTTCCTTTTCCTGCAATAGCTCCTGATCAGGTTTTGTGAGCATCTGGTGTTCCTGGTTTATGCTGCACAAAAGTAATATCATTTCTTATAAAACAGGGCAATGATATTACAGGGTGAATAAAAGCCAGTATGAGCCTGCTTTCTTTCTGCTTAATTATTGGGGAAAAATAGTTTTTTCCTCCATGAACTCCCGGTTCAGGAATGATTCAAAGTGTTCCGGGGGTCGTGAAAGGATACGGGAAACATCATCTGTTACCTTATCGAACTTACCATCCCTTACGCAGATTTCCAGGAAGACCATGCTTTGTATCAGCCAGTCGGCCATGCCGTTTGCCCGCAGGCCTTCGGCATGTTGTTCGGGGCGCAGATTAACAAATTCAATGTTGCGTTCCAATAACTTCGATAACAAGCCTGCCACATCTGAAAAAGAGAGGGCCTGGGGGCCTGTCAGCCGGTATGTTTTGCTGTAGTGCTTTTCGGGCTCAAGCAGAATCTGGGCTGCGCAGGCAGCAATGTCCCAGGAGCTGATGAAGGAGACCCGCCCTGTACCGGCAGCTCCATAGAATTTATTGTAATTCAAAATGATATTTCTTTGATTCTCTATGATGTTGTCCATGAAGTAGTTGGGCTTGATGATGGTCCAGTTCAGCCCGCTTTCCCTTACATGATCTTCCCCCTTGCGGTGCATCAGCATGCAGGGATCATTCGGATCATTGGAGATACCCAGGGTGGAAATGCGTACCACATGTTGCACTCCTGCCTGCCGGGCAGCCTGCAAGGCATTTTGTACCTGGCGGTCGAAGATCTCCGTATCACCGGTAAGCAAAAACAAGGTTTTTACCCCTTGCAAAGCTTCCAGCATCAGCCCGGGATGATTGAAATCAAAGGGAACAGCCTCAATGCCCATCTGCAACAGGCGCGCAATCTTTTCTTCATTATGGCTGCCGGCCTTTATCCGGGCCTTGCCCTGCAACTCCTTTAACAGCCGTTTGCCTATGGTGCCCGTAGCTCCGGAAATAAAAATCAGGTTGTCCATGTCTTAGCCTCCTTATAAGGTTCCTTTCAAAAAAGTAGAATTCTTCATTTTAATTGAATAAAATTACAAATCAATCAAGCTTTTTGCAAGCATTTATTCAAAAAGAGAGGTGTTTCTGCCGGAACTTCATGGGAATTATACCTGCAATTGTTTAAATTTGCTTAAGAGAGCCTTTTTCTCTCCTGAATATTTATTTTTTACAACAAATTAACCAAGATACCTGATGATCCTCCGGCTACTGACTTTCCCCTTCCGCTATTTGCTCATCAAACTCCGGAAAGCCATTGGCAGGTTGGATACCATACGCGTTGAGCCCTTATATGCTTTTGGCAATGACCATCTGGTAATGGTGCAGGCCAGGGTGGTTGAATCCTATAAACAAAGCGTTCCCCGGCCGGGCAGGAGTTATCTCAGAAATCTGCTGGCCACAATCAGGAGGTATGCCGGCAATGCCATTCCTGATGCCCTTGTGCAAATCACTTACCAGGGAGAAAAAAAGCTGGTTGAAAGTGACGGTGAGGGAATTATCAGCTGCTCATTCCGTCAGCAGCTTAACGGCAGGTATGGCAGGCATTTTGTATTTTTCAGCTTATTGCCCGAGGAAGGCATAAAGCCCGAGCGCGAAAAAGTAGCCTGCCGGGTGCTGCGGTATCCTTCAGATCACCCAAGAGGAATCATCTCCGATATTGACGATACCATCCTGATATCGCATGCTACCCAGATCGGGAGAAAATTCTGGTTGTCCATTTCCAAGAATGCCTATACCCGCAGGCCCTTCCCCGGGGTGAGCAAATTTTATCATGCCCTGACCTATTATGGCAAATATCCGGTATTCTATGTATCCAGCAGCGACTGGAATCTTTTTGAACTCATCAGGGATTTCCTGCAGTACCGGAATATTCCATCAGGTCCTTTGCTTTTGAAGGATCTTCATGTGAACCTGAAAAATATTTTCAAATCGGGGGGAGGCAGTCATGAACACAAGCTTGAAAAAGTAGAGATGCTCATGGACCTTTATCCTCAGATGGAATTTATACTGGTAGGCGACAGCGGGCAGCATGATCCCGAGCTATATGCCCGGGTAATGGCCGATTACCCCGGAAGGGTCAAAGCTGTATATATCCGCGAGATCCGCGAGTTGAAGGATCAGCGCCGCAAGCTTCTGAAGGCAAAAGTGATGGACCCCAAGGCCCCGGACATTACCTTTGTTGAAACCACCATGCAGGCTATGCTTCATGCCAAAAACCATCAATTAATTCCTTGAAGTTCTATATGTCGCGGCAGTTATTGTATATCATGAACCCCATCTCAGGAGCTGATGCTGATCGCAGGGCCGTGGCAGGCTTACTTAGCGAACGACTGGAAGGCATCGCCATTACCAGTTACGAAACTACCGGCAGGGATGATGCGGGCATCATCCGGCAGCTGTCGGCTGAAAGATCCTGGGATGGAGTTCTGGTGGGAGGGGGCGATGGTACCCTCAATATGGTTGCCGGGCTGTTGCATCCTTCCGGACTCCCAATTGGGATCATTCCCCTGGGTTCGGCAAATGGCATGGCAGCCTGCCTTGAAATCGAAGCCGTTGAAGATACCCTGGAAGCGGTGCTTGCAGGCAGAACCCGGCCAATAGATGCCCTGGATATTAACGGACGGCTTTGCCTGCACCTGAGTGATTTCGGGTTTAATGCCGGGATGATTAAAAAGTATGATGAAGGCAATCAGCGTGGAATGCTGGCCTATTTTAAGAGCACCCTGCAGGAGGTTCTTGATAGCCGCCCATACCGGTTCCTGATAAATTTTGAGGGGCATTATCAGCAGGTAGAGGCAAAAATGGTTGTTATTGCCAATGGGCATAAATACGGCACCCAGGCGGTAATCAGCCCGGGAAGCCTGATGGACGACGGGATGCTGGAAATAGTTGCCTTGAATCCCGAAGGCCTTGATCAGATGCTGTCGCTTTCAGTTGCCTTTTTCCGTGGCACCCTGGACGAGTTGCCTTTTGTGAGGATTTGGTCGGTGAAACAGGCCCTAATAAAAAATCTAGACCAGGCTGCTTTCCAGATCGACGGCGAAGTGATCGATGATGTTGATCAGGTGCGGGTTGTTTGTCAGCCGGGCAAATTGAATTTTTTTGTTCCCCCCGCATGATGCTTGCCCGGTGGAAAATCTTCATTTTTTTCAGGCTGATGGTAGGGAATGTTTTGAGTCCGATCCTGAAGGAGGCATTTTCCCAACCCTAATTGCCTGGATAGCCGCTGCTGGCTGCTGAGCCCTTGTTTGCAGCTTCTTGAACGAATCTATTCCCCGAGCTCAACGAATGTTTCAGGTAATAGGCTGCCTCAATATCATGAATGCAATGGGCAGCAGGAGGTTCTTTCAAAAAGAATCGTATAAATGTGATTTTTTTCTTCTAAACGCCAAAATGTTAATTTTTTCAAACAGAATAAGTCTATTAAATTAATTTTTCGTATCTTGTTAAATAAATTTCTAATCAACAGTTTCATTATTGTTTTGTATATGAAGCTGTAGTGTGATTTTTTAAATGACATTTTTATTCATTTAATATCTGTTTTTATGGGAAGTCCTGAAAATGAATTGATCCTTTCCTGTAACAAGCTCAGCAGTTGGGTAATGAAAACCCCAACAGGTGAGAAAGTTGGAAAGGTTAAGGATATAGTATTAAATACCGCAAGTGGTGAAGTAGCCTATGTGGTGTTGGCAGTAGACACCGGATTTCTAAATCTGGAGAGCAAATATTTTGCTGTACCCTGGCAGGTGCTGGAATTTGACACAGCCCAGGACCAGGTGATCATTTTTGATATTGACAAGGACCGACTGGAAAATTCACCAGGGTTTGATAAGGACCATTGGCCATCAGGCCCTCAGACTGAGTTTATTAACGAGATGAATACCTACTACGGTGTTCATCATCATGAAACCAGGCGGTATTGAACCAGGGGCGCTAATTTCAGCGCCCCTCTCAGGGAATAAGTAACAATTAAATTATAGCATTATGAACAAGCTTCAATTAAAAGGCAACTGGAACCAGGTTAAGGGAAACCTTAAAAAGAAGTATGCCGACCTCACTGACGATGATCTTACTTACGTTGAAGGTGAAGAAGATGTGCTTCTTGGAAAGCTCCAGGAAAAAACCGGAAAATCTAAAGAGGACCTTGCCAGGGAAATCAATTCTTTAGGTGAATGAGAATCCGGGATCTGTTGATCCCTTAAGACGACAGACCAACTCAGAATAAAACAAATTGTCAAACAACTTAAAAATCAGGATGATTATGAAAAAACTCGCAAGCGTTTTTGGAATACTCGCAATATCCGCCCTGGTGTTTGTATCCTGCCAGCAGCGAACAACCCAGGCAGACTTACGGGAAGATCTTGCCGAGCTCAGGGAAGATACCCGTGAAGTGATCTTTAAAATTGATGAGGCTCTGGCCATGACTGATGTTCAGGATTTCCGTGATCAGGCTCAGGATGCCCTGGATGATCTGGACAATCGCATTGATGATTACCACAATACAATGGACGATGCCAACCGGCGGATTGATCGCGAAGCACGCGAAACCATTATCCGCATGAAAGAAAAGCGCGCAGCCATAGAATTCAGGCTCGATCTGCTGGATAACGGAAATGGCTGGGGTACTGGAGATGGTACCGGAACCAGAAATGACAGAAGGACTGGTACAGACTGGACGGGGGATCAAACCGGGCGTGAACAAACCACCGACCGCCGGGGTACCGATTGGACCCAGGACGAGGATACCCGTACCGATGATCCTGACCGTACCCGCACCGACCGCACCGATCCCCGTACTGATGACCGCACCCGTACACAGGAGCGCACAGATACTGATTGGGACCAGGACAGGGATGTTGACTATGCCCCCGAGGTCATTGAAGAAGTAAGGCAGGATCTGCGCGAACTTCGTGATGAAGTGGAAGAGTTCATCAACAGGCATCTGTAAAATATGCCATTTTATGTTTACCATTTTTATACATCCTGGTGCATCTGATGTATCAGGATGTATTTTTTTGCCCCGTAAGGAAAAATAACATTTAATCAACACATGCATCTATGAGCACATATAAGGAAGTATCGCAGAAGATCAGTGGCCAAACCCAACAGATGCCCGGGTACGAAGACCGGATGGACCCTCGGCCTGTCTACATCCGTGAGAATTATAAAGGATCGCAGAAGTTGCTTGATAAGGTTGCCCTGATCACGGGAGGAGATTCGGGAATAGGAAGGGCCATTGCCGTGCATTACGCCCGTGAAGGGGCTGATGTGGCCATTGTTTACCTTGAGGAGGATCAGGATGCCCAAAAAACCCGGCAGCTGGTGGAGCAGGAAGGCAGAAAATGCCTGCTGATCCGGGGAGATATCCGCAACCGGGATTTTTGCAAGCAATTGGTTGAAGATACAGTAAAGCACTATGGTAAGATCAACATTTTGGTCAATCATGCCGGGGAGCAGCATCCCACCCATAATATCGAGGAGCTGGACCTTGATCTGATGGAAAAGACTTTTCAGACCAACATGTTTGCAATGTATTACATTACCCAGCCTTGCCTGAAATACATGAACGAGGGTGATTGCATCATAACCACCACCAGTGTCACTGCTTATGTTGGCAGCCCGCGCTTCATGGACTATTCAGCAAGTAACGGGGCCATTACTTCTTTCACAAGGGCCATGGCCAGCAACCTGGCAAAACGCCGGATACGGGTCAACGGGGTTGCTCCCGGCCCAATATGGACTCCCCTGATTCCGGCATCATTCAGCAAAGAAGAGGTGGAAAAGTTTGGGAAGAATGTACCCCTTGAACGCCCGGGCCAGCCCTGCGAGGTAGCTCCGGCCTATGTATTCCTGGCCTCGGAAGATTCCTCCTACATTACCGGGCAGATCATCCACCCCAATGGTGGAATGACCATGCAAAGCTAAGAGAGCCATCAGGACCCATCCCTTCGTCTGCCGGGAAACAGGTTGAATATCCAGCTTCTTCTAAGGGTCTCGGAGGTTTGCATCACATCCTCAATGGCATCATTTAGCCGCACTACCGAAGTGTCTACCTCATTGGCAAAGTTGCGGTCGTACAGCAGCTTGTTGATAAGCCCGGGACTTTCGTTAATGGCCTCTGTGGCCTGGCGGATCTGTTGGGTGGAGAGGATCAGCACGTTCAGCAGGGAATCTACTCCATTAAAGGAACGGGTAATTCTCTGGTTGATCTGATCATCGTTCAGCAGACGCCCCAGGTCGCTTTCGGGGCTGTTTGCTTTTTGAATCACCTGCTGGGTTTCACGGGTTATGGAATTCAGGTTAGCCAGAAACTGATCAAAGGTACCCCGCATGGATTCATCATACAGCAGTTGTCCCAGGATGCCATCACCCCGCACCACGCTCTCCGAAACCTTCCAGAGGTTTTGGGCAGCCCGGGTGGTATAATCCACGGTACCCTCAAGAGCCCTGAAGATCTCCTCTATACTCATGCTGGACATGGCTGGCAGCCGCGATCCGGCCCGAATCATGTGATAATCAGGAGTGCCGGGGTGGATCACCACTACCTTTGAACCCATAACCCCGTCGTTCTGGATCTCAACCTGTGAGTTCTCACGGATAAAGCGGCTCATGGCATGATCAATTACCATCTCGGTGCGAACAACCGTATCGCTTACCAGCCTGATGCTGGAAACATAACCTGCATAAGTACCCAGGTACCTGACCGTGTTACCGTTTTGCAGGCCCTTTACATCCTTGAAATCAGTATAAACGGCTATGCCCGAACGAAACAGGTTCTGTTGCTTTCCAAGGTAATAAATGGCCAGCAGGAATATGACCAGGCCGGTAACAACAAATATTCCAAGTTTTATAAGATTGATTCGGTTGATTTTCATGATCTGTTTAGTTAAAATAGGCGTTTACCTCGTATTGTTGATGATTTCTAAGTTGTTCAGCCTCACCTTCAGCGATGAACTTCCCGTTGTGCAATATGCAAATACGGTTGCCCGTGATCTGGGCACATTTTGCATCGTGGGTGATTATTATAGAGGCAGCGTTGTATTTTTGCTGAACTGAGTTGATCAATTCGCTGATCTCGGCAGATGTAATGGGGTCAAGTCCTGTGGTAGGTTCATCATAAAGAATGATCTTTGGTTTCAGGATCAATGTCCTGGCCAGTCCGATTCTTTTTCTCATCCCTCCGGATAATTCAGCCGGCCGCTTATTAAGTGCCTCCAGCAAACCTACATTATCCAGTGCTTCCTCTACCAGATACCGGATCTTTTTCTTATCCTTCATCAGGTGTGTCCGGGTAAGGGGGAATTCAAGGTTTTCCTTCACACTAAGTGAATCATAAAGGGCACTTCCCTGGAACAAAAAGCCAATGTTGCGTCTGATGCGGTTAACCACATTCATATCCTCAACAAGAATGTCTTCACCAAAAACCCTTATAATGCCTTCATCAGGATCCATCAGGCGGATGATGCATTTGATGAGAACTGTTTTGCCAATACCGGATTTCCCCATTACCACCAGGTTTTCTCCCTCGTGCAAAGTAAGGTCCACCCGGTCCAGAACGATATTGTCACCAAATGACTTGCAAAGTTTTTCTATCTGGAGGATCTCTTTCATAGGCTTAGAATGGAACAATAATATTTGTCAGCTGAACGGCAATCAGATTGATCAAAAAGATGGCCAGGGAGGCTTTGACTACTGCTGAATTGGCTGCCAGTCCAACCCACTCGGTGCCCATCTGGCAGTAGTAGCCTTCGTGGCAGCCTATTAGCCCTATAAAATATCCAAAAAAGATAGTCTTTATAGCTGCCGGGATCACATCGGTGAAGGTCAGGGCTTCAAATACCTGGTTGATGAACAAAACCCTGCTAATATTTCCGTGCATCTCAATAGCCAGGTACGACCCGATCATGGCTATAAAGATGGTGAACACCACAAGCAAAGGCACCATGATGGTGGTTGCCATCACCCGGGTGGATACCAGGTAATTAACAGGGTTTATCCCGGTTACTTCCATGGCATCAATTTGTTCGGTTACCCGCATGGAGCCCAGTTCAGCACCTATTCCTGATGCCATTTTACCCGCACACAAAAGGGCGGTGATCACCGGACCTAGCTCCCGAACTATGGTAACCGATACCATGCCCGGTAATAAGGAACCTGCACCAAACTGTATCATCACTGGCATGGATTGAAGGGTTAATACCAGGCCCAGGATAAAACCCGTAATTATAATGAGCGGGAGGGTCTTAACTCCCTGAATATAGGCTTGCTTGAAAAACTCCTTGTGTTCGTAGGGAGGTAAAAACATAAATTTTAAGGCCATCCATCCCAGTAAGGACATTCTTCCCAGATCCAGAATTATACTATTCATCTTATCGTGGTGACTGATGGCAAACAAAATAAATCCTTTCATTCACTGCAGAATCTGCATCCTTCATTGGGGTTTCGTACTTTTTGAGCAGCAGCAACTACTACTAAAATCATGTAAATCATATATTTTTCTATAATAAAATTTTTGACCTAAAAATATAAAAAATTATCATTAGGAACAACTATTCGGAAGAAAATTGATGTATGTTAAACATGAAATTCAAAGAGCAGATAGATGAACTTTTACTACAGGCCAAATTTGGACTATTTAATTTTTTGTATTATTTTTATATTATTGAAATATGGTCTTTGGTAGAAAAAATAACTATATTTGTTAGGAAATTCCACTTCAGGCCAAGTTAGTATTCACTAAAACAATTGATTTATGCTACGATGGGTATTGATTTTTCTTGTGATAGCGCTGATCGCTGCGCTTTTCGGATTTGGCGGGATCGCTTCCGGAGCGGCCTCCATAGCCCAGATAATTTTTTATATTTTTCTGGCACTGCTGGTGATCAGTCTGATTGCAGGTCTGGTCAGGGGATTCAAGTAAAATTCCTTAGAACAGGATCGGGGATCATAGAACACGGGATATCTTCTGTGTTTTATCTCCCTGGGTCCTTGTTAAAATTCTGAGGGTTTGCTTGCAGTTGCTTAAATCAATTTTTTTTCATTAAAAAACAAAAACCATGATCGGCTGGATTATTGCTGCTGCCATACTGGCAGTACTTTTCGGATTACTGGGCTTTACAGGCATTGCCAGCGGCTTTGCCGCCATAGCCAAGATATTGTTCTATATTTTCCTGGTAATATTTGTTATAGTTTTAATAGCCAACTGGGCATAAAGATTTGGTGGGCCCAGGATTCTTGCTGGGCAGTTTTTCATGATACCTGCCAAAGCCGGCGCAGGCCCCACAGCATCACTAACGACATGATGATGATGCAGGCTATTGCCATGGTTACTATCGGGGGATGCACACCTTGCTGGCGGATGATGATCCCGATAAATGCCCATATAACTGCCAGGGCTAAAAAGGGATTGTTGAGCCTGATAAGGGCTGCTGCTGTTATGAGCGTACCCAGGCCTATCAGTATTATGGTCCAGGTTTGATCTGTTATTCCCCAGCCTGCCCAGTTAACATCAACCAGTAAGGCAGTTATATTGGCAATGGTGGCAATGCATATCCATCCCAGGTAAATCCCGAAAGCTAATTTGAAAAAAACAGGGGCTTCCTTCTGCAGTATAGCGTTAATGTATATCAGGGACACCAGCAGCCCAAGCATGATCACCACCGATATAAAAACCCTTTCGTAATGCCAGGCAACTATCCAGGCGGCGTTCAACAGGCTGCTGATGGCAAAGGCCCAGCCTATGGCCTGGATCAGGGGCTTGTAGCTGCCCCGGAACTGCAGGAGGATAAATCCCAGCAACAGAAGGTAGATCACTCCCCAGATAGAAAATGTAATCCCTGCAGGCACAAACAAATTGGGATACTGAGCGGATAATTCCCCGGTTGTCCTGCCTCCCAGGGGCAGGGCATTGGCCAGGTAATTCATCAGGATCATCACCACAAACATTATCAGATTGATCATTTTCAGGTACATGGCTGTGTGTCTTTTTAGTTTCTTTCAATTTCAGCTACAAAAGAAGGGATTCCGGTGAATGACCGGCTCTTTCTTCAAATATAACATATTTTTTTGTTTTAATTTTCATTTTATTTGGCTTTAAAGCATGCTGGCTGTTTTTCTGCAAGAAGCTTACTTTCATTATCTTTGCAAAAAAAAATGTAACATGGCCAAAGGAAGGGAATCCAAACCACATATCGGTATTTTCGGCAGGCGGAATTCGGGCAAAAGCTCACTGATCAATGCCCTGTGCGGGCAGGAAATCGCCATTGTGTCGGAGGTGGCAGGTACCACCACCGATCCGGTGCGTAAATCCATTGAAATACCTTTGATCGGTCCTGCCATATTGATTGATACTGCCGGTACCGATGATACGGGTGAGCTGGGCCAAAAGCGGGTACAGAAATCTCTTGCTGCCCTGAAAACTGTCGACCTTGCCATTCTGGTGATCACCTCCAACGACTTTAACCAGCAGGAAGACCAGCTTATTAAAGCTTTTCGCGATGAAAAAGTTCCTTTCCTGGTAGTTCATAACAAAAGTGACCTGCAGTCGCTGGAGGCTTCCCTGAAGCAGTATCTCGAAACCACCTACCAGGCTGTTGTTGTTGATTACAGCTCGCTTCATCCGGTCAATACCAATGAATTGGTTGAGGCCATGCAGAAGGTGATGCCCCCGACAGCTTACCGTTCCAAAAGCCTTTTGGGTGATTTACTCTTGCCCGGCCAGCTGGTGCTGCTGGTGACCCCCATTGATGCCGAAGCACCCGAAGGGCGAATGATCCTTCCCCAGATGCAGGCCGTAAGGGATATCCTGGACAACGAATGCATTGCCGTGGTAACCACGGGCCACAAGCTGGCAGCACTGATCTCCAGGCTGCAACCTCAGCCTGCCCTTGTGGTTACCGACAGCCAGGTGTTTGCCATGGCCAATGCCGCCGTTCCACCCCATATTCCCCTTACAAGCTTCAGCATCATGCTGGCCCGTCACAAAGGTGACTTCGACAGCTACCTGAAGGGAACCCCGAAGATCGGGCAGCTGCAACAGGGCGAGCGGGTGCTTATCCTGGAATCATGCACCCATCACGTGGTTTGCGATGACATTGGCAGGGAGAAGCTGCCCCGGTGGCTGCAGAATCATACAGGCTTGCAGCTTGAGTTTGATGTGGTGGCAGGCTTGTCGCAGCTGCCCAGGCCCATAACCGACTATGCCCTGGTGATACAGTGCGGGGGTTGCGTAATCACTCCAAGGCAAATTAAGGGCCGCCTGCAGCAAGCCCTGGATGCAGGAGTGCCCGTCACCAATTATGGCATGGCTATTGCCTGGATTCACGGGATCTATAACCGGGCCATGGAACCTTTCCTGCGCGGAAAACTTACAGGTATCATCCAGGATTAAGCCTGAATGATTATCTTTAATTATTGAAAGCAAAATTTACAACATGACAGAAAATATCTCCCGCATATTAGAGAAAGAGCAACTTACCAAAGCCGACCTGGTAACATTGTTATCAGCCGGGGAGGACGACAGGAAGCTGCTGTTCGGGAAGGCTGCAGCCGTCAAGGAGCAATATGTGGGCAACAAGGTTTACTACCGGGGCCTGATTGAGTTCTCCAACCTTTGTGGCAAGAATTGCTATTATTGCGGCATCCGCGCGGGAAACAAGCAAACCCACCGCTATGAAATCACAGAAGCCGAGGTGCTGGAGGCTGCACGCTATGCCTGGGAAAACAAGTTTGGCAGCATCGTGATACAGGCTGGTGAACGCAGTGGCAAGAGGTTTGTTGATCGCATGGAGAATCTTATCGGGCAGGTTAAGGAGCTAAGCAAAGGAGAGCTGGGTATTACTCTTTCGCTGGGCGAACAGTCGGAAGACACTTACCGTCGTTGGTTCCAGGCCGGTGCCCATCGTTACCTGCTGCGCATTGAAGTCTCTGATCCTGGGCTTTATACCCGTTACCATCCCAAGAACAAAACACATGATTACCAGGCGCGTATTCAGTGCCTGCACCTGCTGCGCGATATCGGCTACCAGGTGGGTTCAGGGGTGATGATCGGGCTGCCTTTTCAGCAGATCAGCGATCTGGCCGACGACTTGCTGTTCTTCAAAAACCATGACATCGACATGGTGGGCATGGGCCCCTACATCGAGCATGTGAATACCCCCCTTTATGAGCACCGCCACCTGCTGATGCCCAAAATGGACCGCTTCTACCTCAGCCTGAAAATGGTGGCCTGCCTGCGTATCCTCATGAAGGATATCAATATTGCAGCAACCACTGCCATGCAGGCCATTGACCCAATGGGAAGGGAAAAAGCAATCAAAGTAGGTGCCAACATCATCATGCCCAACCTAACCCCTACAAAATACCGGGAAGATTACCTGCTGTACGAAGACAAACCCTGTACCGACGAGGATGCCGAGGAATGCAAGCGTTGCCTGGAGGCACGAATCCACATGGCCGGTGCAAAGGTAGGATATGGCGAGTGGGGTGATTCCAAACATTTTAAAAACAAAAAGCAGCAGCAGGGATAGTTGAATTTGCGGAAAGTATTTTGTAACTTGTGGCAATAATACTTAATTCTGTCAAATCACCTCCCTGGTTATGCCCGATGATAAGTTCTCTTCAGGTGCACTGGAAGTCAACCTTGCCCAGACCCGCAAGGATGATATCGTTATCCCGGCCCCTCACCAGGAGTTTATCGGGCTGTCGAAAGAATACTGGGGAATACAGCAGCGCACCATTGCCTTTTTCCAGGAGCTGAACCACCCTTATGCCAACCACCGCTTCCTGGTGGAGGAATTCCGCAAGATACTGCTTGGCGACCGCTGGCTTTACCAGAAAACCAATCAGCCACTGCAGGCCTTCATGTTGTTGCTGGATATTGCCGGAGAATTGCTCAGCCAGCCGGTGGCCCAAAAAGAAAAAGGTGCCCTGTTCAGAACCTTGCTTGAATTTGCAGGCAGCCTGCCGGGTGAATCCCCTAGGCAGATCGTTGATAAGCTGCTGGCGATACTGGAAAAATTATACCAGGATGACCCAATGCTGGTGATCCGTAATTCGGGTTCCCTGAAAAAGCATTTCTGCTCCCTGGCTGCCTCGGATACCTTCAGCCAGCCTGTCTTTCATTTTGCCCGGAACATTGCTTTGTCGAACCTGGAGTTCTGGGTGAAGCATGCAAAGGCCTCCCAATGGTTCGAAAAGAAAAAGGAGCTGTTTAGCAAGGACTATTCCGGCCTGATACAGAATATCGACCGGCAGTGGTTCCAAAAGGTAAGCCAGGATATCGAACAGCTTGAATCCTGGAATGAGCTTTGCCGCAAAATACCGCTTTTCCAGGAAACGGCTGCCCATTTTTACAGCTTTATTGACAGGTTTGAAAAAAATATCGAGCGTTTTTATTACATCATCTACCTGTTGCATCTGCCAGGTATGGAGGATCAGCAAAACCAGCTACTGTGGGAGTTGAACAAGATTCTTCGCAACATTCACCACGAACTGCATCCCGATGAACTCACAGGGTTTATTACCAACATTTTCGGCTTGTTTCGCGAGCTGAAGGAAACCCATATGGCCACCCTGCTTGATTGCATACTCACACTGGGAAAAGAGGTTATCGAGGTAAAGGAGCGGCGCATTATCAGTTTCTTTGAGAACGAGCTTATCAAGCTGGGCTTTGTGGTTCCTGGAACAGTGTTCATACAGGAGAACTGGCAGCTGCGGGTGGATCCCAATCATGTGCGCAACATCCGCGTCTGGCTGGAGCTCATAGAGCATGCTCCATACACTTTCCGCAAGCTGCTGTCGGCCCTGATCGTGAACCTAAGGCTTGGGGGTATCTTTATCTTCGATACCGATCTTTTCCAGAGAGATATCACCAAGTTGCTGAACAGCAATATTTCCCCCCTTTACAAACAGATCAAGCAGCTGACACGAATTTTCCCGGTGTATTTCAACGAGATAGGCGCGGAAGGGGAGTTGCGTGAGGTGACCACCACCATGGACGAGATATCGGGCCGGCAGGATAAACTCATCCATTTTTTGCGAAAGCAGGTACATATCGAGGGCAATAATTCGCATATAGGCTTGACACGAAAGATCTTTTTCTTCTGGTACGATGGCAATGCCCAAAGGTTGAAAGAGGTCGTGCCGCTTGATGTTTTCGAAAGCATCAGCACCAATAGCCGCTGGTTCAAAGGGGTTAACCGGGTGATCAACCAGATGTGCAAACAAAGGTCGCTGGGCCCCTCCGACCTGCTGCAACTGCGCAAGGAAGATTTCATGGACCTGCTGGAGCAGCAAACCAATACCCCTGAAGATGACCGCAAAAGGGTCAGGCTGCTTTTTATCCTGTATTTCCTGCTTAGCGAGAAATACTCCTTTGAAGCCACCGATATCGGTGAGCATCTAAGAAAATACCGCTTCTTCAGGGAGCAGGAGGTAAAAACCTTTTGTGAACTGCTCCGGAAGGAGCAACACGATGATTCCCTGGAGCTGATATTTGATTTCATGGAGCGGCTCAACCAGCAGATCTTCGATCCGGCTTTCAGCGAGGGCTGGGAAAGCATTTACCACAAGCGGCATATTGCCTTTGGTATCCCCTCCATGTACGGGCAATACCGCGAAAACAAGTTCGAGGCCCTGGGGATGATCTTCCGCCTGGAACGCATTGCCTCGGGTATTATGGAACAACGTATCTACGAGTTCCATACCGAATATATAACAGCCCGTTCCCTGAAAGAAAGCTACAGGATATTGTCGCTTATTTGCCGTGGGCTGGAGCTGGATGGAATAACCAGCCAGGGTTTGCAGGCAAACCTTCAGATGTTTAAGTACGGGCTTACCTCAGAGAGCTTCTCCCTTAGCCAGTTCATCAATTTGTTCCAGTTCATGTCAAAGAACGTGAAGGACATTATCAATACCTATTTTTTCGGATTCTACGATCAGCCCCTGCGAATGATCATTCCCCAGCTCTTTGATCCGCACAACAAACTGCCCCAGAAAGCGGTGAACCAACTGATCATTGAAAAATCAGAAACTTTTTACCGTGAGATACTGAACTCCTCTTTCCTGATCCAGCAACTCGACAGCTTCATAACCCGGATACTGAATTCCCTGAGGGCAATGGTCGACAACCTCTCGGGGGAGATCATCCGTCACATCATGTCGTATGATCCCGATCTTGTGGCCAGCCCCTTGTATGAACAGACCCTGAAGGTAGACAACCAGATATTTTTAGGCTCCAAAGCATTCTTTCAGAAAAAGCTGTTCATGGCAGGCTTCCCGGTGCCCCCGGGATTTGTGCTGACAACCGAACTCTTTCGCAGGCGAAAAGCCATACTTTCCAGCCCCTCGCTTTCCGAACAGGTGGATCTGGTCATCAGGCAGCACCTGCATGCCCTGGAAAAAGTATCGGGCAAGATCTATGGAGATGCCTCAAATCCCCTTTTGCTGTCGGTGCGTTCGGGTACGGCCATATCAATGCCAGGGGCCATGAATACTTACCTGAATGTGGGAATGAACGACAAGATCGTTCAGGCCTTAAGCAAGCAACCCAATTTCGGATGGACCTCATGGGATTGCTACCGCAGGCTGTTGCAGAGTTGGGGAATGACATACGGGATCAACCGCGACATTTTCGACCAGGTGATGATCGATTTCAAAAACAACTTTAAAGTTGAACAAAAGATACAGTTTACAGCCTCCCAGATGCGTGAAATGGCCTTTGCCTACAAAGAGATATTAAAGCTTCACAAGGTGCATTTCCAGGAGGATCCATGGCTTCAGTTAAGGGAAGCCATTATGAGTGTGTTTGATTCCTGGTCCTCGCAAAGGGCACAGGTTTACCGCAACCACCTGCAGATTGCTGATCAGTGGGGAACAGCCGTTGTGATACAGCAGATGGTGCTGGGCAATATTTCTGAGCAGTCGGGCACAGGGGTGGTATTTACCCATAATCCACAGATACAGAAACCCGGCATTTACCTCACGGGCGATTTTACCCTTTGCAGCCAGGGAGAGGATATTGTGGCCGGGCTGGTGCATGCCCTTCCGGTCTCGGTGGTGCAAAAACAGCTCTCGGGAGGCGAAAACCAGTCATCCCTGCAGGAACAGCTGCCACTGATCTACCAGCGCCTGTACCAGCTGGCCAATGAATTGATGGATAAGCATGGATTTGGTCACCAGGAAATAGAGTTTACCTTCGAGAGCCCCGATCCAAAAGACCTTTTTATCCTGCAGGTGCGCGACCAGGACACCCAAAAACCCGAGCGGCTGACGGTGTTCAGCGATCTTCCCGAAAATATGAAGCTGCTTGCCCGTGGTATCGGTGGCGGGGGAGGGGCCCTCAATGGCCTGGTGGCCATCGATATGGACGACATCCACCAGCTCAGGCAAAGCCATCCACAGCAGCCCTGCATACTGATGCGCCCTGATACGGTGCCGGATGATATTCCCATGATCTTCGAATGCGACGGACTCGTTACATCAAGAGGGGGAACCACCTCCCATGCGGCAGTTACTGCAGCCAAACTTAACAAGGTGTGCGTGCTGAACTGCATACCGCTTATAGTCAATGAAAAAGAAAAAAAAGTCAGCATCAACGGGAAAACCTTTAAACCCGGGGATCCCATTTCCATCGATGGATTTGCCGGTAGTATTTTCGAAGGGCATTACCCAACACAGCAAACAGAAGTATTTATATAAAAAATAATAATTAACTTGAACCAAAAAAACCTGATTGTCATGGACAGCACGATGGAAAACAAAAACCTGATAGGTATTAACGGCCTGGGACGTATCGGCAAGCTCACCCTGTGGAATCATATTGGCATGCGCCATTTTGATGGTGCAGTAATCAATGTTGGCCGGCAGGTGGGCAGCAGGCTTGAGGATCTGATCCATGTGATAGAAACCGATTCCACCTATGGTGCCATGAACCGGTTTCTTTATGGCAATTCAGGGGCCCATAAGCATTTTACCATTCTGGATCATGAAAAGGGCATTCTGGAATTCGACGGGTTTCTGATAAAGGTGTTGCGCACCCACCGCAATCCCCGCGAGATAGAATGGAAGCAGAATGGGGTGCATCTGGTGGTGGATTGTACAGGGGTGTTTGTTGATCCTACCCTTGCAGCCGACCATCCCGGGGGTAGCTTAAGGGGGCACCTTGAGGCAGGTGCCCGCAAGGTGATCTGCAGCGCACCCTTCAAGATAAAGGACAAGACCAAAAAAAGACCCGACGACAGCTTCATGATGGTTTACGGCATCAATCACCTGGAATACAAACCCGACACCCACCATGTTCTTTCGGCTGCAAGTTGCACCACAACCGGCTTGTCGCACATGATCAACCCCCTGCTGCAAACCCGTGAAACATCGCGCATACTCACAGCCTCCATGTCGACGGTGCATGCTGCCACCAACAGCCAGAGCGTGCTGGATGCCGTACCAAAAGCAAACGCCACGGATCTTAGGAAAAACCGGGCCGTGTTCAACAATATCATCTTGTCGTCAACCGGAGCAGCAAAAGCCCTTGAGAGCATCATCCCCCAGATCAGCGAAATCGGCTTTATGGCCGACTCGGTGCGAATTCCCACCAGCACAGTATCGCTGATCATCCTGAACATCACATTCGCCAGCCAGCTCGATCAGAAGGGCGATCCTGCCATTAACCAGCAATTCCTGAACAGCATTTATGAAAAGGCAGCCGAAGGCCCCCAGAAAGAGCTGCTGATCTTTTCGCGAAAGCAAAATGTATCGGCCGACCTGATGGGCTTCCCGGCAGCTGTTGTCATCGAAGGCCATGAAACCCATACCCGTACAGGCTTCCTGAGCCTTCCCGAGAATGTGCTGGCTTCAATGGGGGTGCAGGTGGAAAAAGACCTCAATCTGCCGGTAACTCATGCAAAGATCTTCGGCTGGTACGACAATGAGTATGGCAGCTATGTGCATTGCCTGGGCCAGCTCACCCAATATGTGGATAAAAACAGATGATCTGCTGCTGGCACCTGAATATGAAGAAACCGCCCCGGAAATAATTACTGGGGCGGTTTTGTTCTTTCAGCCTTTGCGATTCTTCCCCGTATCAACGCCGTATTAAATTCGCACCAAACTCGCACCAAATTCGGACCAAATTCGCACTAAATTCGCGTTTAAGCGAATTTGACCCGAAATTGCTACGAGTTTGGTGAGAGTTATACACGAAGGATTTAAGCCCAGATATTTCAAGAGCCCCTTAGGGTTCCCCCACCGGAAGGCTGTATTCCGCGGCCCGCAGGGATTTCCCTGGGACCCTTAGGGTTCCCCCAGATTTCCAAAAATTCTTTTACCGGAATATTCATTAAATAAATAAACATAAAAATAGTGCTTGTCTGCTCAGTTGTGGATTTTGCATTTTCTGTATTTCGTATATTTGTTGAGATTTTTCAACAGTTGCAAAACATTTTGCAGGGCTGAATTGTACAATAAAAATTGATGAATATTCTACAACCAATACTAACTGATGATGAAAGCTACCGTTGCACCCGACAACAAAGTCCTTGACATTTCCGGATCCGTGAAATGGATCGGGGTGATTGATTATGATATTGTAACCTTTGATGTGGTGATGACCACTGAATATGGCACCACTTACAACTCGTATTTTATTGATGCCGAAAAAAAGGCCATTATTGAAACCAGCAAGGAAAAGTTTTGGGACACCTACCTTGCCAAGATCAGGCAGGTTTGTGATCCTTCCGAAATTGAATACATCATTCTGAACCATACCGAGCCCGATCACAGCGGCAACCTGAATAATCTTTTGAAGCTGGCACCAAATGCCACGGTTGTTGGCAGCCGCATAGGCATAGGTTACCTGCAGGATCAGCTGGGCAGAAGTTTTAAGCACCTGGTTGTAAAAGATGGTCAGACCCTTGACCTGGGCGACAAAACCCTTCGTTTCATTTCCGCTCCCAATCTGCACTGGCCCGACAGCATGTACACTTACCTGGAGGAGGAAAAGCTGCTGTTTACCTGCGATTCGTTTGGCTGCCACTTTGCCCATCCCGAGATGTACGACGACAAGGTCGGAGACTTTGATGCCGCCTTCAAATACTATTTCGATGTGATCCTGAGGCCCTTCAGCAAGTTCATGCTCAAGGCCATCGGGAAGATCCGTCCCCTGGAGATCAATGCCATACTTACCGGGCACGGTCCGCTGTTGCTTACCCAGTGGAAAAAATGGATGGACCTCTCCGAACAATACGCCAGGGAGGCTTTGGATGTCCCGCAGAAGGATTTTGTGTTCATTCCCTATGTTTCGGCCTATCACAACACGGGCAAACTTGCCCAGGCCATTGCCGAAGGCATCCGCAGCAGCGGGGAATTCATCGTTGAGGTTGCAGATATCGAGAACATGCCCCTTGGGGATGTTGACGAACGGCTCACACGCTGCACGGCCCTGGTGGTGGGAAGCCCTACCATCAACCAGAATATTCTTCTGCCCATATACAAGATGTTTGCCCTGATAAGCCCCATACGTGATCGCGGCAAGGTGGCCGGAACATTCGGATCATACGGCTGGAGCGGTGAAGGCTCCTCACTGATCAGCGCATCACTGGCCAACCTGAAGCTGGATGTTGTTGAACCCGGTGTTTTCGTGAAATTCTCTCCCCATGAGGAGGCATTTCAGAAATGTTTTGAATATGGAAAATCATTGGCAGAAAAAATCAAAATGTCTGGCAATTAATGACAATGATTGCAATATGACAGACCCTGTGGGGTTTGGGCCGCGTGTAAAATGGCGGCTCCTGTTAAGCCTGTTTCTGCTGATGCTGGCGGTTTCGTGCCGTACCGACAGATCCCTGGCATGGCAGTTTGTTTCCCAAACCCCACAGGTTCATGTTTTGATTGTGCCCCCCGAAGACCTGATCAGAAGTTTCTTCCCCCAACATCCTGATGAAATTCCTGCCGATAGTCTGGTTGAATGGCAGCTGGAGGATTCCCAATTATTATACCAGGTTGAAGATTCCCTTTTTTTGGATTTTTTCATGCAAGCCCTCCTGGAAGAGCTGCGGGAGTTTGAAGTGCAGGTTTATTCGCTTCAGGAAATTGATGCTTTTTTTGAACAGGATTCCAGAGCCCATATTTTCCGGGTAGCTCAAGTGCAACTCATGGAATACCCTGATACTGTGGTTGATCAGGTAATGGTGAACAGCACCCTGCACGAGTCGAGGCTTGAAATCACTACCCTGGTAGTGAACAGCTGGTTTGAATATTCCCGTTTGCAGGAACCTGCTGTTCCCCTGGATGTGCTCTTCAGCATGCAGCACCGCAGCGATTATATCAGTGGAAGGTTTCGCCGCAATTGGCGCACTGGTGAGGTAACCTATCAATACAGGCCATACCTGCTGACTTTGGATGATGCGTACGATCTGGCTTATAATGCTGCATGGCAGAGCGCCCAGTATATATATGATTACCTTCTAAATACGTACATCCTTGAACAAACCCCCGCAGGCAGAAGGCCTGCAGAATATTTTACATACGACAGGTTCACCGGGCAGGTTTTACCCGCCAATGGGAACCATTTTATCAGCCTAAGCCCCGGGGAGAATGAAAATCAGGAGTAACGGGTAAAGGGAGAGAGCGACTGGCTGGCAAAATTCCCTTCCCTGTATTTAAAATAACCCGTGATAGCAATCATTGCTGCATTATCGGTGCAATATTCAAAGCGCGGGATAAAGACCTTCCAGTTGCCTTTTTCCTGTTGATCCAGCAGGGCTTTTCGCAAGCCGCTATTGGCCGACACTCCGCCGGCGATGGCAATTTGCCGGATTCCTGTTTGCCGGGAAGCCATTTGCAGTTTTTTCATTAAAATACTCACGATGGTATGCTGCACCGAGGCCGAGATATCATGTTTATTTTTTTCCATGAAATCAGGATCTTCTTTCAACCGATCCCTAAGGAAATAGAGAATGGATGTTTTCAGGCCGCTAAAGCTGAAGTCAAGCCCGCTTACTGAAGGATGGGGAAAAGCGAAGGCTTTTGGGTTACCTTGCTTTGCAAACTGATCGATCAGCGGCCCGCCAGGGTAGGGCAATCCCATGATCTTGGCTGCCTTATCGAAGGCCTCTCCGGCAGCATCATCAATGGTCTTGCCGATCACTTCCATGTCAAAATAATCCCTGACCAGCATGATCTGGGTATGGCCACCCGAGACAGTAAGACATAAAAAAGGGAAGGAGGGAATAGCGGGTTGCAGGGCATCCTCGATAAAATGGGCCAATATGTGGGCATGCATATGATTGACCTCGATCAGGGGAATGTTAAGGGCCAGGGAAAAAGATTTTGCAAAAGAGGCCCCTACCAATAAAGAACCCAATAATCCGGGTCCGTTGGTAAATGCAACCGCATGGAGCTGATTTTTACTTATATTTGCCTCACGCAAAGCCTTATCAATTACCGGAATAATATTTTGCTGGTGGGCACGCGAGGCCAGTTCGGGAACAACACCCCCGAAATCCTTGTGAACTTCCTGATTGGCTATTATATTGGCAAGTATTTTGCGGTCGTTGATTACAGCAGCAGAAGTATCATCGCAGGAAGATTCAATTCCCAGGATATATATGCTCATTTATTTTAATTAATTTTCAGCAACACAAAGGTATCAAAAAATCGCGAAAAATAGGGCTTATCATCCTGGCGGCCATCCTGCTGCTGCCGGCTATCAGCTATGGTGTGCTTCGCAACAGCCGCGTGCAAACTTACCTGGTGCAGCGCGTTGCCAATTACCTATCCGGGGAACTGCAAACCCATGTTTCGGTTGGTGGCCTGGATATTTCTTTTTTTCTGGATATCGTTCTGGAGGATGTGCTGGTGCTGGATCATGATCAGCAACCCCTGATGCGTACAGGAAAAATGCTTGTTGATATTGAAAGAATATCATTGCGTAAAAAATACCTCTCCATCAATAGGCTGATACTGCATGAAGTTTATCTTGGATTGTCAAGGCAACAGCAACAGGATGATTTTAATTTCAAATTCCTGCTTGATTACTTTTCAGATGATGATCCTAACAAAAGCCAGAAAGAGCGCTGGGAAGTGAACTGTAAATCATTTGTCTTCCGGGATGCTTCTTTTGATTTCAATGATCACCATCGCCAGGTTCAGCACAATGGTTTTGACTTTGGTCATTTTGCTATTGAAGGTTTTAACCTTGATATTCATGACGTTTTCCTGGACAGGGAATCCCTTGATTTTAACCTGGCTCACTTGTCTTTTCGTGAAAGCAGCAGTTTTTCCCTGGAGCATTTAAGTGGGCGATTCAGCATTGCCCCTGAACAAACAAGGGTTGAAGGGTTACAGATACGATCCCCCCTTTCCGATCTTTCTCTTGACATTGTTTTGCATTATAACGAGTATGATGCATTGGCTGATTTCAACCGGCAGGTGGAAATGGAGCTGCAGATTGGGCCCTCCCGGGTAGACCTTGGGGATGTTAGTTTTTTCCTGCCCGATATGCATGGTATGGGAGGCCCTTTGGATATTTCCGGTGAATTTTCGGGTAGTGTTGCCAACCTAAGGGCAAATAACCTGGTGATGAAATACGGGCAATCCACTCTTTTCAGGGGAGGTTTTCACCTTGACGGGCTTCCCGATCTGCAGGAGACCTTCATCAATTTTTATGTTGATGAATTCCGTACTCATGCTGCCGACATCAGCAGTTTGCGCCTTCCCCTGACAGCAGTGAACACCAGCCTGCAGCTTCCCGAAAATCTTAAAAATCTCGGAAATCTTGTATTCAGCGGTCGCCTGACTGGGTTTACCTACGACTTTATGGCTTTCGGGCAGCTGAATACCGATATTGGGCAGGCCAACTCTGATATGCGCTTCAAACGTAAACAGGGGGAGGATCTGCTGGGTTACTCCGGAAGCCTTAAGGCCACCAACTTCAACCTGGGGCTTTTTCTTGACCGCCCTGAACAAATAGGAAAGGTTAGTTTCAGTGCCCGCCTGGAAGGGAAAGGCCTCTCCCTGGAAAGCGTTGATATGGATTTTAACGGGCAGATAGAAAAAATGGACCTGGTAAGCTACGACTACCACAACCTGGAACTTTCAGGCTCTTTAAGAAATCGTACCTTCCTTGGAAACCTGCAGGTTGAAGATGAAAACCTGCAGCTGGAGTTCAATGGCTTGATCAGCCTGCAGGAGGAAGATCCAGCATTTGATTTCAGAGCACAGATACATCATGCCAACCTTAGCCGCCTGAACATCTACCAGCGCGATAGCCTGGCAAGCTCAGCAGTGTCGGCTGATATTTTACTGCAATCCAAAGGAGGACTGCTGGATGATATGCGGGGAAGCCTACTCATCAACGATCTGGTGTATTATGAAATGCCCCAAGGGGAGGAGCAAACCAGGATTCTGTTCCGGGATGATCTCTCGCTGATTAGTGAAGACCTTGACAACCAGCTGCAAAGAGTTATTTTGCGTTCTGATTTCATGGAAGCCCGGCTTGAGGGAAAAGTGCTGTTTCACCGGCTGGTGTATTCTTTCAGGTCGTTTGCTGCCAACTTCCTTCCGGCAGTTTTTGAAAACAACCCGGTAAATGGCTCTCCCCCGGGGCAGGAGTTTTCTTTTCATTTTCAGTTCCGGGATACGGATGTCCTTTCCGAGTTGTTCTGGCCCGGTTTGAGGATATCTGCTGGCTCCACTTTTAGCGGGCAGTTTAACAGCCGCCTGCAGGAGTTGGTATTTCAGGGCAGGGCTTCTGAACTCAGGGTGGCAGGAAACCGCTTCCTGAACTGGCAGGTGAGTGGCCGCCAGAATCAAAGCCATTATACCCTGAACATGGAAAGCAGCCGGCTGATGTTTACAGGCACACAATTCATTGACCAATTCCAGTGGCACACCATTGTTGGCAGCGATACCCTGCTGTTTACCGCAATCTGGGATAACCACGACATTGTTTTCAGGAGCCGGGGCCAGCTTGAAGGCCTGGCCCAATTTTACGGCCCTTCAAGCGCAAAATTGCATCTTCTTCCTTCATTTGCCTATTTTGATCAATCGGTTTGGGAGATCCATCCGGACAATGAAATACTTTTCGATCCTTCAGGTATAGAAATAAAAAACCTGATGCTGATAAAAAATGATGAATCTTTTCATGCTCATGGATATATAGGCAGGGACCCCGAACGTTATCTGCACCTTGTATTCAATGAGTTCAACCTGGATAATTTCGATTTTCTGCTGCAGGACAAAAATCTTGAATTTGCCGGGATGATCAGCGGTGAGATCTCCATGGCTGCTCTGCACGAAGCCCCCAGCATACATGCTGGCCTTGAGGTAAAGGATTTTGCCTTTAATGGTGATCATCTGGGGGATCTGATGCTGAACAGCAAATGGGATCACTGGCGAAAGGCTTTTGAAGTGGATGCCCGTATTCTTTACTATGGTAATGTAGGCCATAATGTTCCCCTTGTTGCCACAGGATATTTTTACCCAGAACAAAGCGAGCAGAACTTCGATCTGGATATTCGCCTGGAGAACCTGAAGATGTCGATTTTTGCCCGTTACCTGAAAAGCTTTGCAGAAGATTTCCGGGGGATGGCATCTGGCAATTTGCGTCTTGAGGGCCCGGCGCGTGCTCCAAAGCTTTTTGGCAGGGCACGCCTGGTGCGTACTGGCTTCAGGGTAGCCTATCTGAACACTTCATACAGTTTTGCCCATGAACTGGAAGTGGGCCCTGATTTTTTCAGGGTCAACAACCTGGTGCTTACCGACACTCTTGGTCAGAGTGCCCTGGTTAATGGTACGGTTTACCACAACCACTTCAGGGACTTCCGGGTTGATGTTTTAATACAGCCTGAACGCATGGCTGTTCTGAATACCACTGCTGCTCAAAACGACTTGTATTACGGCAGGGGTTTTGCCACCGGAAGGGCACATATTTACGGGCCTGCCAGTGGCATTATCATGGATATTTCGGCCCGCACCAACCGTGGCACCCAGATCTTCCTCCCATTGGGTGATTCCAATGAGGTAACCGAGAGCAACTTCATCACTTTTGTGAGCCGCGATACCAGCTTTTTGGCCCAGCCCCTGGTAATGCCTGACCTGTCGGGGATTACCCTGAATTTTGACCTGGAGGTTACTCCCGATGCCGAAGTACAGCTGATCTTTGATTCTCAGATCGGAGACATCATTCGCGGGCGGGGTGCCGGCAACCTGAAATTTGAGATCACCCCCGAGGGTTCCTTCAACATGTATGGGAATTATCTTATCGAGGAAGGAGATTATCTATTCACCCTGCAGATGATCAACAAACGGTTTCGCATCATCCAGGGAGGAAGTATCCGCTGGGCGGGCGATCCCTATGATGCAGATATTGATCTGCGTGCTGTTTACCGATTGCGCACCCCCTTGTATGAACTTTTTACAGGGGCCGACACTACCGACTTTTACCGTCGCAGGGTTCCTGTGGAAACTGTACTGGACCTGAAAAATAAGCTTTTTAATCCTACCATTTCTTTTGGTATCAACTTGCCGGGTAGTGATGAAACAACCCGTGAACTTCTTGAAAGACTTATCACCACCGAGCAGGAGATGAACCGCCAGGTTTTTTCTCTTCTGGTTCTTAATCGTTTTATGCCAACTTCTGCCGATCAGTACAACACGGCCCTTGGTTATGGGGTGGGAAGTACTTCTTCAGAGTTGTTGTCAAACCAGTTAAGCAACTGGCTGTCGCAGATCAGTTCAGATTTTGATATCGGCATCAATTACCGGCCTGCGGATGAAATAAGCAGCCAGGAGCTTGAGCTGGCCTTAAGCACCCAGCTGTTTCACGACAGGGTGATTATCGATGGCAACCTTGGAGTTGCAGGAAACAACCCCATGACCAACCAGCGGGCCAGCACCCTGATGGGCGACGTTGTCATAGAGGTTAAGATAACTCCCGAAGGGAAGTTTCGTGTAAAGGCTTTTAACCGAAGTAATACCTTTGATATGATCAACACCAACTCGCCCTATACCCAGGGAGTTGGTGTTTTTTACCGCAAGGAGTTTGACAGTGTCAGGGAGCTGTTTCGCCGTTCCAGGCGCCCCAACCCTGATCCTTACCTGCAGGAAGAGGAAGAGGAGATGTTTGGTTCGGTTGAAGAAGAATAAAAAAAGCCGCTGCGGGGTAATGGCAGCAGCTTTTTTTTTAGGTATAGTTACTTCAGAGCAGGTGCCCCATTTTTGTTCTTTTTGTTTCAAGGTATACTGAGCAATGAGCGGATGTTTCCACTATGATGGGAACGTTCTCAACAATCTCAATACCATAACCCATAAGCCCAGTTTTTTTGCTGGGGTTGTTTGAGATCAGCCGGATATTGTGCGCCCCCAGGTCTCTGAGTATCTGTGCTCCAATGCCATAGTCGCGTTCGTCGGCTTTGAAACCCAGTTCTATGTTTGCCTCTACGGTATCCAGGCCTTTTTCCTGAAGGTGGTAAGCCTTTAGCTTATTGAGCAGACCAATTCCTCTTCCTTCCTGGTTCATGTAAAGCACAATACCCTGGCCTTCGGCTTCAACCATTTGCATTGCCCTGTGAAGCTGTGCTCCGCAATCGCATTTGCAGGATCCGAAAATGTCGCCTGTCACACAGGAAGAATGTACCCTGACCAGTACCTGATCCTGGGGTTTCCAGTTTCCTTTGGTCAGGGCCAGGTGCAGCTTGTTGTTGTTGTTCTGTTTATAGGCAGTAAGCCTGAAATGCCCCCATTGGGTAGGCAGGTCAACGGATATTTCCCGGGTAATAAGGCTTTCGGTTCGGATGCGGTAGGCAATCAGATCTTCAATGGAAATGATCTTCAAATCAAAATGCCTGGCAATTTCAAAGAGTTCGGGTAGCCGGGCCATGCTACCATCAGGGTTCATGATCTCTACCAGCACACCAGCGGGTTGCAGCCCGGCCAGGCGTGCCAGGTCGATGGCTGCTTCGGTATGTCCGGCACGTTGCAATACACCACCTTCGCGTGCCCGTAATGGAAAAATATGCCCCGGACGGCCAAGATCATCTGGAATGGTTGCCGGGTCAGCCAGGGCGGCTACTGTTTTTGCCCTGTCGGAAGCAGAAATGCCAGTTGTGCATCCTTTGTTTTTCAAATCAACCGATACGGTGAATGGGGTATCATACAGGGCTGTATTTTTGGGAACCATCAGGTCCAGATCCAGTTGTTCGCATCTTTGCCTGGTGATAGGCGCGCAGATCAGTCCACGGCCATGGGTGGCCATGAAGTTGATGATTTCCGGGGTAATGGTCTCGGCAGCAGCCACAAAATCACCCTCATTCTCCCGGTTTTCATCATCTACCACAATAATCACTTTCCCGGCCCGAATGTCGGCTATTGCTTCTTGTATTGTATTCAGTTTGTTTTGCATCATTTATCAGATTCAGATTCATGGATCCAGCACGATCAGGTTCTCGAGCTTGCGGCATATCTTTTCCCAGCAGAAATGATGCCGCACGAAATGATACCCGCTCAATGCCAGGTTGTTGTGCATTTGTGGATCGTTCAACAAAGATAATACATGTTGGGCATAATCCTCAGGATTATTTCCCAGAAGGATTTGCTGGTGCTGGCGGGCACCAAGAGCTTGATTGGCAAGTTGTGAGGTAATACAGGGAAGTTGCATGGCCATTGCCTCCAGTACTTTGTTTTGAAGCCCGGTGCCAATTTGCATGGGGGCAATGAAGATCCTGGAACTGGCATAATATTGCCGCATGTCGTTCACCCAGCCGGTAACCTCAACCCGCGATGAGGCTAGCTGACGGACCCCCGCAGCAGGATTGGCCCCTGCAATAACCAGTGTGGTGTGCGGCCTTTGCTTCCAAACCAGGGGCATGATCTTTCGCACCAGAAAATCCGCCGCATTCACATTTGGTGGATAGGCCATATTGCCGCTGAATATCAGATCGTAGTTTTTATCTGCCGATGCCGGGTTGAAATACTCAGTATCGACCCCATTGGGGATCACCACAATCTGTTCCCTGTTGGGATGCATGATGGCATCACGGTCAGGATAGGAGATGATGGTTTTTTTGTTGAAATGTTCGAAAATTCCTTTCTCATACTCAAGCACTCTCCGGTATTCAATATTCAGCAGCGGTTTCAGGTACCAGGGGGCAACTTCCAGGCGGCGCTTCAATCCCAGGGAAAACACATCCTGGTAATCGATGGTTTTGTCGATCTTTACATCCCTAAGATATTGGGCTGTGCGGATCAGCTGGCAATATACATGATCGGGACGATGGTGTTCGAGGAGTTTCAGGATCTTTCGCCGGGTCTTTTCATGGTAAAAATAGGCAACCTGGAAAGGCAACCTGCCCCAGGAATGAGTGAAAATATTCCAGAAGATGTTGGTTTTGTTGAGTGGCAAAAAATGAATCTCCCTGGCAAATGGTTTCAATGATTCGTAAGCCTTTGGAGAAACCTTTCCCTCGCTAAGGGCACAGAGGATGATCTGGTGATTTTTTGACAATTCGCGCAACTGGTAATAGGCGCGTAGCTTGTCGCCTTTCTCCAGGGGCCATGGCACCCGCGAGAGCAGTACGAATATCTTTTTTCCCGATCCGGAAGATGTTTCCATGGATAATCTGCTTCCTTTATGAAAACAGGTAATAGAACCTGGTTTTAGGTGGGGCAAAGGTAACCAATTTACAATTTCTTATGTACAAACCCTTTATAAAAGGTGATCAGATTTTGTATGATCGAATCAATGGAATAATAGCTATTGACAAACTCCCGTGCGTTCAACCCGATCTGCCGGGCTTTTTCTTTATTCTGCAAGCACTGGAGAATGGCATCTGCCATATCGGTGGGGTTGTCGGCCAGCAGTATATGCTCTCCGTTTTTACAGCCAATTCCTTCTGCCCCGATTGTAGTTGAAATGATTGTTTTCCCAGCGGCCATGCCCTCGATGATCTTAACGCGCATTCCCCCTGCGGAAAGCAGGGGCACCACCATCAATTCCAGGGGCATGAAAAATTCGGCAGCATCGGGCACTTCGCCCTTCACCTGAACCTGGGATGATGCATAGCGGAAAAAGCGCTGGGGTGTGTTCTTCCCTGCCAGAAAAAACTTTGCCCCCGGGTTCTGACGTTCTACCCTTGGCCACACCTTTTCCAGGAACCATTCAATGCCTTCCTGGTTGGGGCGCCAGTCCATGCTACCAATGTGGTAGACAGAATCAGCAACTGGTTGCATGCCCCGGGAAGAGAATCTGAGTTGAGGTATGCCAACAGGTATGGTAATGGCAGGCTTACCGAAACCATTGTTTTGAAAAAACTCCTGATCCAGCCTTGAGATGGCCACCAGCCCATCCACCTGGTGAATTATTTTCATCTCGTACTCCTTTAGGCGGAATGCCAGCAGCTTCATGTATTTTTTCTTCAAAGGATGGGATGTAGCTGCTGCAAGTCGTTGCCAGATGAAATGTTCGATATTGTGAGCCCGGTAGATCACCGGGGCTGTGGAGAACTTCCGGATTACCTTAAGGTAGGGGGTAAGATAGAGGCCTTCCAGCTGAATAATATCGAAGGTCTGCTCCTGGAGGACCTGCTCCAGCCGGCGTTCCATCTGAGGGCTGAAAAACCGTTCTACATTATAGGATTTACGGGTGAAAAGGTTGAAAAATGCAGGAAGGATCTTTACCCGGGTGTCCAGATCCAGGGCCTCAAATGCCGTATTCTGAAGATAATCCTGGGGGAGATTTTTTCTTGTCAGGTTATTTTTCGGTGAGTCAAGGGCAATTACTTTAACCTGGTGACCTTTTTCAATGAGGCCCCAGGCGATCTGGTGCATGGCAATAGAACCGCCGTCGGCAGGGGGGAAGGGTCGTTTGTGACATAATTGCAGTACACGCATGATTTTTATTTCTGCCCTTTTGGCCTGAAAAACCTGGATATTTTTTCAAATCTTTTTGTGTAGCTTTCCAAATCCAGGAAAGAGGAGTCAGTGGTGGCCTGGATGGTCAGCAAAATGCCCAGAGGCAACAGTATCAGAGAAGCCAGCCACATGCCCTGGTGTGCCTGAAGTACACCTTCACGCACGAATTTCTCTCCCATAATGGATAAAACATGAAATACAACGAACAACAGTACGGACATCACAAGGGGAAGCCCAAATCCTCCTTTACGGATGATGGCCCCAAGGGGCGCACCGATCAGAAATAAAACAATGCATGCCAGCGACAGGGTAAATTTCCTGTGAAATTCTATCTGGTAGCGGGCAAGGGTACGGCTACGCTGACGAAACTCCTCATGGGAGAAGGTAACATGGTCTTTATTGCTTCTGATCAGGCTCATACTTCGGTCAAGTATGGTTTCGCTGATGTCCTGCCCTCCGGGGGGAGCAAGCTGCAGCTCATTGGCAAGCTGATTGTTCAGAACGGCCGTATCACTCTGGCTAAGGTAATGTAGCCTGTATAAATAGTTGTTGATGTAATCCTGTTTTCTTTTTTGCAGCTCTGCGGAGAGTGAGTCCGTAAAATGAACCAGCTGGTTGAGGTTGAGCATCTGAAAATTGCTTTTGAACAATGACTCATCGGTACGGGTCAGGTCAAATGCGCTAAGATCAAACTTACGTGACTGTTGTTCAAAATGAGTTCTTTGCAGAGGTCTGGAAGGATCGTGAGGGTTGTCTTTATCTCCTTCCTGGTAGTTGGTTCCATTATACAGGGATAATACCAGGTATCGCTTGTCGTCGGTAACAGCCATAGTGCCCCATTCGGCGATGGTCATATTTACATTGCCCCGGCGGTCGCTGTGATCGTAGATCTTGATATCACGCAGAATCTCGCCATTGGAATCTTTCTGGTCAACCTTGATCACGAAATTTTCAATGCCTTTGTAATAAACTCCTTCCACGATATTGAAAGCCGGACGGTGCTGCCTGACGTCGTAAAGCAGCGACATCATTTTAAGGTTGGCAACCGGTAGCACATTATTCGAAAAGAAAAAGGCAGCCAGACCCAGGAACATGGAGATCACCACCAGGGGCCACATGATCTTGCGAAGGGAGATGCCTGCTGACTTAAGGGCAACCAGCTCGTAGTGTTCTCCAAGGCTGCCCATGGTCATGATAGATGACAAAAGCACGGCAAGAGGCAGGGCCATAGGTACCATATGCCCGGAGGCGTAAAATAATAATTCCCCGATAATGTGCCACTCCAGACCTTTACCCACCATATCGTCGATGTACTTCCACAGGAACTGCATCAGCAAGATGAACAGGGCAATGAAGAAAGTCACAAAGAAGGGGCCAATGTATGAGCGGACAATAAGAATATGAAGTTTCTTCATGATCGCGATGCTGCCGGCTTTGAAAATACTTTGCAAATATACAAAACACAGGCCGGATTTGATAAATTGCCGGGTCAGGGAGCTTCATTTTTAAGAAAAGTTGGTATTCATTGTATTTTCTGCCAACTCCTGAGAATGAACAAAAAAAATCAAGCTTCCTGAAATAAAGTTCATCAACTGGTTGTTTTATACTGCAGTGGTAAGAACATCTTCCGATTCATCTTATTTTTGGCAAATGAAGAAATTGATCTCCAGGAGAAACAGAATTTTTGGATTTTTGATCTTGTTAAGCCTAATAGCTGGGTCCTGTGCTTTGTTTCAATCGCTGGATGATCAGCCTACAGGGATTCAGATGTTTGGAAAAGTTGAGATCGGGGAGATGAAGCAGGCCGTGATGGTTCGCGGTGCAAGCATTCACAATCCGGTAATGGTTTACCTTCATGGAGGCCCGGGAGTTCCACTTTTTCCTTTTGAGCCATCAGGGGAGACCATGCGGCAGCTTGAGCAGAAATTTACTATGGTTTACTGGGAGCAACGCGGTACCGGCAAGTCATTCAGCCGGAAGATATGCCCAGAAAGTATGAACATCAGCCAGTTTGTTGAGGATGCACGGGAGGTCATTGAATTTGCTCTTGGGCTCACCGGGCAGCAGAAGGCATTCATATGGGGACATTCCTGGGGTAGCAACGTTGGGGCCAAACTGGCCTCCAAATATCCCGAACTGATACATGCCTATATTGCAACCGGGCAGAGCGTGAACCCCTTTGTGAACGAACGGCTGAATTATGAGTTTGTTCTGCAGCGGGCCCGGGAAGAAAACAACCGCAAGGCCCTGCGACAGCTTGCACGTATTGATACCCTGGCAGGTAATTACAGCCTGAGTGATGCACTGACAGTACGTAAGTGGGTGTTTCATTATGGGGGTGTGGTAAAATCCAACGACGAAAAAAGACCGTATTTTGATCTGGGAGAGGTCCGCCAGACCCTTAGCTCCCCTTTTTATACCCTTGGAGAACGATTTAACATGATCAGGTACCCATACTTTTCTGCCCAAAAACTCTGGGAAGAGCTCAAAGAAATCAACCTTGCCATTAGCGCCCCGCGGATTGAGGTTCCGGTTTATTTTCTGCTGGGGCGATACGACATAATTGTTTCTGCTCTGTTGGCAGAGTCTTATTACCATTTGCTGGATGCTCCTGCAGGAAAGAATCTGGTATGGTTCGAGCAATCAGCCCATCGTCCCCACCGGGAGGAACGGGATAAATTTGTGGATATACTGAAAAACCACATACTGCCTGAGGTCATTGATGTCTTCCGGGAAGTGGTGGTTACAAATCCCTGATGAACAGCCAGGAGGCCTTGAATCAGGAAGTACCTATTGATATTTTTTCCTTTTCCTGTCGTATCTTACCGGGCAGCATGGCCTGCTGATCATCAAGGGAGATTTCTACAACAGGGATGCCCGGAAACTTAATCTGCAGGCTATGCTTCATTCTTGGTGAATAAAGCTGACGGATCATGGGCCCCAGTACAACCAGCTGGGGATGCATCTCGGAGATCAGCCTGCAAAGCACGTTATACCGCCTGGCTTTGGCGCAAACCTCAATGGCAGGATCTGACAGCAGGCTGTGATAAAGCCCGTGCAGCATGATGTCGCTGCTTTCTGCAAGAATGATCCTGATTCTATCCATTGGTGAAAAATTTAAAACCGCTAGCTAATGTAGTTGCTAAGGCGGTAGTTATAATCCGTGGCAATACCCATTTTTTTCTGGGATAATAAAAAGCCGGGCTTATTCAGCACCGGCTTGTGTTGTTTGGTTGGTTGATTGGTTGATTTGTTGATTGGTTGATTACAGGTTGATGATCCGGTTTTTAATGGCAAATTTGATCAGCTCAACAGAATTTTTCATGTTTGTTTTTTGAAGGATATGGTTCTTGTGCGATTCAATGGTTCGCACGCTAAGGAAAAGCTTTTCAGCAATTTCACTGTTATTGAATCCTTCGGTAAATAATTTAAGTACTTCCAGCTCCCTTTTTGTTAGCTGTGGCAGGGTAATAGAATGGCTCCTGCGTTTGGTGGAATAGTTCCTGACAATTTCATCTGAAATGGTGGTGTGGAAGTAGTTCTTGCCTGAATAAATCGCTTTGATTGCATCCACCAGTTCCTCGGAGGCCACATCTTTGGGCACATAACCGTCGGCACCTGCATCGATGGCTTCCGAAATGTTGTCATAGTCCGAATGCATAGACAGGATAAGTACCTTGATATCAGGATATTTTCCTTTCACCCGTGCAGTAGCTTCAATGCCTGTCATATCCGGCATGCTGATGTCGATGAGCATCACATCGGGAACAACCGAATCAAGAAGGCTGATGGCTTCCGAAGCACTATGAGCTACTCCAACAACTTCCATATCGGGGGAGCTTTTCAGGAAAAGGCTGATACAGTCGGTAACCAATTTATGATCGTCAACAATGATAACGCTGATTTTTTGCATATCTGTGGAGTTATTTTGCTTACCCCAGAACTAACGGTAAAAATAAAAGAATATTTGCAGGGATTTTCTTTTATAACCGAAACAAATTAACGACAAGTTTTTTAAAATTACAAAAAAAAGATAAAGATGATGTCTAACCGAAAAAACTTCAGCATTCAACAGAGTTAGTGATTACAATTTTTTGTGTATTATAGTTGCTGAGGCTTGAGCGGCTGGCATCAGCAGCAGGTCGTCAACATTGACATGAGCTGGCAGTGTGGCTACAAAATAAACGGCTTTTGCAACATCCTCACCCGTGAGGGGCTGAAAGCCCTTGTATACTTCTTTAGCTTTTTGGGAATCCCCGCGAAAGCGCACCCTTGAAAATTCAGTTTCCACAGCTCCCGGGCTTACCTGGCTAACCTTGATGCCATGCTGTACCAGGTCTAGACGCATGGCCTTGTTCAGGGCGTCAACGGCAAACTTGGTGGCATTGTAAACATTTCCTTTGGTGTAAACTTCACGTCCGGCAATGGAGCCGATTTTGATTATGTGCCCATGGCCACGGGCTACCATTCCGGGAATAACAGCCCGGCTTACGTATAACAGCCCCTTGATGTTGGTGTCGATCATCTGGTCCCATTCATCAATATCTCCCTGGTGAATGGGATCCAGCCCCAGGGCAAGTCCGGCGTTGTTCACCAGGATATCTATCTGATCCCAGGGTTTGGGCAGCCCCTGAATGGCATTTTCTACTTCCTGACGCACCCGCACATCCATCTGAAGTGCAAGTACATCTGCCCGGTATTGTTGCTCCAGCTCAGCCTTTAACTGATCCAAACGCTCCTGACGCCTGCCTGAAATGATTATCCTGAAGCCTGCTTCAGCAAATGTCCTGGCACAGGCTTCTCCTATGCCACTGGTGGAACCTGTAATAAAAATGGTCCTTTTCATAATTTTTAATGAATGGTCTCTTTCCGGAAAAAGGTAAAGTTAATCAATTTTATCATCATGATCCTGATTCTCCTCCTTGACATTTTTGTTTGTAATATATATTCCGGCAGGAAGACAGGCAACCAGGGCCATCCATAAAAAGGGAAGTGCAGGCGTTTTATAGCGTACCAGCGAGCCTGCTACCGGGGCAATTGTTCCGATAAAGGTGAAAGTTATCAGGGTGAACCAGATACCCATCCAGGCAAGGGCGGGCAAGGGCTTTCTGATCCCATTGATCACTATCAGGGCTATGATTGCCAGTATCAGCAGGTTTTCAAAGGCAGCCATCAGGCTCAGGGGGTTGAAGGGCTGCAGGATGTGGGGATAGAACAAGGTATTGAAAAGCCCCCTTGGCAGGTAAGTCAAAATGCCTGACAGACCTGGTTCGAGCAATCCCTCCCGGATTACACTGCCGGCATTTACCGACAGGGAAAAAAGAATAAAGTCTTTTTGTTTATTTGCTATCATGCTGATAAGGTCATAGCGGGGAAAGACCTTCCCTGCCAGCAGCACCAGCCCTGAATAGAATAAGATCACAGCGGGGAATACCATCCATGGCTTCCAGAGAGGCTTTTCCCGGCTAAGTCGAAATGCCAGGTAGCAGGGTAAAAGCAAAAACAGTATATAAGATTTCAACAACAGCAGCAATCCAAGCGTGGCCAGAAGGCCCAGCAGGTTTGCAGGGCGCTTTTCTGCTTTCCCGGGCAGGGCTTCGGCAAAAAACAGGAAAAACCCCAGGGCCGGGATCAACAAGGTCTCCTTGATGATGCCAGCGCTCCAGAAAAGAACCGAGGGCAGCAGAAAAATTCCCGGCAGCAGCCAGTTTGCTTTTTTGGGCTGCATATTGGATAGGGCAAATTTGTATAATGCCACAAAACCAGCAAGGGAAATAAAATTGGCAATTACCACATGCACCTTCAACACTCCAAAAGATATTAGGTGCAGCAAAGCATTGAATCGTATCAATATGCGGTTGTCGTTGTACACGGGCGATATCCAGGGCCTGTACCAATCGGTCATGCCCTGGTACCAATGATCCAGGTGGGGGCTGCCGGCACCAATGCCTGTTAACATGCGCAAATAATCCACAGGATTGCTGCGGATTGCCGAGTACAAAACTTTCCCGTCATTGAAAAACCTGTGAATATCAGCCGTGGCCGTATCATAATGATAGGTGTAGATAAGCAGGTATGCCTGCCCGGTGAAAACCTTTGCAAGGAAAAGCAGCAGAAGCAACTTTGCCGGGATTCCAGGGATGTTGGCAAAGAAGGGGATGTACTTCAGACTGTAAGCCAAAAGCAGGGTGTACAGTATGGTTAACAGGGCTTCGAACATGATGCCAAAGATAATCGGAATTCATGTTCAATGAAGAAGTTTGTCAGTTGATGGTTATGTATGTTTTAAATTTGGGCAGCCAGGCTTTTTGCCCCAAAACAGCTGCGGAACCCGAACCCCACCGGGCCTCAGTCTCCAGGAATTTCAGATGAATGTTTCAGAAGGCGAGCATGGATAAGAATTCTGTGGAGGATTATTTGTATTTTTGCAAAATATTTGTTCAACCTCACCTGTAAATTATGGAATCAACTTCCCCGCATTTTCCTTCCGGTCTGGAGACTGCCCAAAAGCTTGGGCTGTTGCCCGAGGAATACGATAAGATCGTGGAGTTTCTGGGTCGCGAGCCCAACTTCACCGAGTTAAGCATTTATTCGGTGATGTGGTCCGAGCATTGTTCATACAAGAATTCTATCAAATGGCTGAAGACCCTTCCCCGCAAAGGGCCACACCTGTTGGTTGAGGCAGGTGAGGAGAATGCCGGCCTGGTAGATCTGGGCGGGGGCCTGGCCTGTGCCTTCAAGATCGAATCGCACAATCATCCTTCGGCTCTTGAACCCTATCAGGGTGCAGCAACCGGAGTGGGGGGCATTAACCGCGATATTTTTACAATGGGGGCACGCCCCATTGCCCAGCTCAACTCACTGCGTTTTGGAAATCCCAACCTGGAACGCACCAAGTGGCTGCTAAAGGGTGTGGTGAAGGGAATTGCCGATTACGGCAACGCCTTTGGAGTGCCCGTGGTGGCCGGTGAGGTATTTTTTGATGACTGTTACAACACCAACCCCCTGGTTAATGCCATGTCGGTAGGTGTGGTCAAAACCGGGAATACCATTTCGGCCATCTCAAAAGGAAAAGGAAACCCTGTGTTTATTGTGGGTTCTTCAACAGGTAAGGATGGGATACATGGTGCCACATTTGCTTCGGAAGACATTACCGAGGCTTCGGCCGATAAGATACCCGCCGTACAGGTAGGCGACCCTTTCCAGGAAAAACTGCTGCTTGAAGCAAGCCTTGAGGTCATCAAAACCGGGGCTGTCGTGGGTATGCAGGACATGGGAGCAGCCGGCATAACCTGTTCAACAAGCGAGATGTCGGCTAAAGGCCAGCATGGTATGATCATCCACCTTGATCGCGTACCCATGCGTCAGAAAAATATGCAACCCTTTGAGATCCTGCTAAGCGAATCCCAGGAGCGGATGCTTATCGTTGTGGAAAAAGGCCGTGAAGCCCAGGTGCAGGCCGTTTTCGATAAATGGGATCTGAACTGTGTGCAGATCGGGGAGGTGATCGAGGGCGATATCCTGAAATATTACATGCATGGCCAATTGGTGGCCGAGGTCCCGGCCGATTCCCTGGTACTTGGGGGTGGTGCACCGGTTTATGAACGCGAATACCGCGAGCCGACATACTTCAGGGAAAAGAATAAATTCAATATAGATCAGGTGAAGCAACCTGAAGATCTTGCAGAGGTAGCCCGTTTCCTGCTAAAAAGTCATAATGTGGCCTCCAAACGATGGGTCATCGAGCAGTACGATACCATGGTTGGAACAAAAAATATGAGTACCAATGCACCTGCCGACGCGGGCATTGTAAACCTCAAGGGAACCGATAAGGCCCTGGCCCTTACCGTTGACTGCAACCCGCGTTATGTTCATGCCGATCCCCAGACAGGTTGTGCCATTGCAGTGGCCGAAGCAGCCCGCAATATCGTGTGCAGCGGGGGAGAACCATCGGCAATTACCAATTGCCTGAACTTCGGAAACCCCTATAACCCTGAAGTGTACTGGCAGTTTGTGGGCGCAATCAAAGGGATGAGCCTGGCCTGTGAAAAATTCCAAACCCCTGTTACCGGTGGAAATGTGAGCTTTTACAACCAGGCCACCGTTGGAGGCAATACAGAACCGGTTTTTCCAACTCCCGTGATCGGGATGATGGGGGTGATACCGGAAAAAAAGCTTCAGACCAGCCTCTCGTTTCGCAATGCCGGCGACCTGATTTACCTTATCGGGCAATCGCGAAATGATATTAACTCCTCAGAATACCTTTACAATTATCATAAAGTGAAGTTGTCGCCTGCTCCTTATTTTGATCTTGAGGAAGAATACCAGCTTCAGCAGGCTGTTAAAGGGTTGATAGGAAATGGTTTGATTCAGTCAGCCCATGACGTTGCCGATGGTGGATTGTTTGTAACCTTGTTTGAATCGGCCCGCCATCGCAAACTGGGCTTCAGTATCCACTCGAATGATCAGATACGCAAGGATGCCTTTTTATTTGGTGAATCCCAAAGCAGGGTGGTGGTATCGGTGAACCCGGAAATGGAAGGTGATTTTGCCGCCATGATGGCACAAACTGATGTTGAATTCTCCCTTTTGGGAGAGGTTACCCCCGATGGAATGGCTGTTGTGGATGGGGTTGAATACGGATCGGTCAAGGAATTGGATCTTCTTTTTGAAGGTGCCATGCCCGCTATGATGGGTGAGAAATATGACTGATTAATGAAATTGCGAATTGTAAGAAAGCGCCAGGCTCCGGAAGGAACCTGGCGTTTTGTTTTGGTGTATAATACATAAAAAATATGTTGTAAGCATAAAAAAGATCGTTGAATTATTTTCTATATTTGTAGCAAAATAGAATTAACTATCATCCAATCATGGACCCACAGCGCAAAGTAACCAGCCGGATAGGTGGTGCTAACAGGACTTTTTTTATTGACCTGAAACAAGATCCTGATGGTTCCCACAGTATTCACATCACCGAGAACAAGCGGCGCCGGAATGGCAGCTGGGATCATGTTCATATTGTTTTATGCCAGGATGAGATCCCTGCTTTCCATGATGCACTCACCAAAGTATGCTGCCTGCTTAACGAAAAAATGCAGCTGGGAAATACTCACTTTCTTCAGCAGCCTCAGGAGGTGTTTACAAATACCTACAAGCCATGGAGCCCCGAGGAAGATATTCAGCTTAGAGAGCTGTTCCGTCAAAATCTGTCTTCCCGGCAGATAGCTGCCATCATGCACCGCAACAAGGTGGCCATAACCTCCCGCCTGGTGCAGATGGGCTTGAAGACCTACTGCGATCAGGAAAATTAATGAAGCCTCTTAATGCCTCTTACCTTTTTTATTTCAACGATCGTACATCCAGAATTACTTCGCCTTTCCAAAGCACCTTTGCCTGTTGCTGCCATTTTTACTCAATTTTCCTCCTCGAAATATATCTTGTAATATTTCCTGCCATCGGCATCAACGCCTTGTTCAATCAACTGGCGGTTTCCATGGATATAGATGTGGAAGTTCTTGTCGAGCTTGATGACACTTTTGAAAATCCTTGCTTGTTTTTTTACAGCCTGAGCTGATATTTCAAAGCTGTCGGCAACTTCCACTTCGTTTTCACGCCGGTAGCCTTCATCAAAATTGCGGAATGAGCGGATCACCTCCTGGTCCTGGAATACCTCCCTTTCAAATTCCTCCTTTTCAAAGCTTTCGCGGCTTTTGAAATAATCCACAGAGCGGTTCAGAAAATCTATCTGGTCAGCCTTGGTAGCATTGTATTCCTGGGGGAATTGCCCGGTAATAAACTCCCTGGCAAGGGTCAGCAACTGGTTGGTATTATTCACATGATCGTTCTTTGGTCCGGCTGCCAGAAATTCGTTATTCCAGTAATCGGTATCCCTGCTCACGTTATCTATGATCAGCAGCGTATAAGGTTCTTCTGTGAAAAGGATCAGGCATGCCTTGTCGAGTTTGCGCGAGCCGATGCCTTTGCGAAAGCGCAGGGGCTGATCATCAACTCCCGGAAAGGAGGTTTCAATGAAATGTTCCTTGGTCTCGATCTTATAAACCCCAAGGGCTTCATAATACTGGTTGTTGTATTTCACATCATCATAACGGACTACAAAAAGGTCGCCATCCTTGATGTTTGGATGCCGGGAAACGGTTTTCAGGTGCTGGTGAATATCACGCGAACGTTCGGCAAATTCCTGACCCTGCAGGATGGCTCTCGATATTTTGAAAAGTGGGTTGAGTTCCAGATCAATCTCATGTTTGAATTCCCAGGTGTTGGTACAACCCGTGAATGACTTCAGGAATATATTTTTCAGGATCTCTTCTTCCTCCCCCGATACAGGATATTCTGAAGTGCTAAGGCTGCTGTGGGTGGTGCCTATCCGGTGGAAAATCAAGTTGGTAATGGTGGCTTCTGTGAATTCTATCATTGGTTGGAAAATTTTTTTAAGGATCTTCTGGCCTGGGGACACGAAAATACTGAAAAGGAAAATGCAAACCGGGTTTATGTTGAATGGGAAATCATTAAAATGGAAATTTGCAGAACTTTCATCCAGTTATCCTGTTTAAGAATAGTAATAAAGTAATTATAAAAAACTTAAATGTCATGAACAAGAATGGCGGAAAACCCGTGAAGCCACCAGTTAGGCCGGGTAAGCCCAGGGATGGTACGAAAAATCCCCCCAAACCCAGTTAGAAAAACCAAAAGAGGCTACCCCCCGGGGCAGCCTCTTGATCTGTGTTATCTTTCGCAGAGTTGTCTCAGCCGCTCAAGGGCCCTGGGCCATGTCTTGCGGAAGTATTCAATATATTCTAGGTTTGAATCCATGGCAACAGTAAGAATGGTGCTACCATCGGCTCCCGAAAACGAGTAGTTCTCCATTGTGCCTGCCCAGCCTTTTGCCTCAGGGCCGGAAGTGATCTCTTTTCCATCCTGCACAATACCCAAATGCCGCAGGCTCACAAGCCTTCCGGGGAGGTTCTCCTGTACAAGGCTTACCATGCCCTGCCCATTGCCGTTAAGAAAAAGCATCCTGGAACCCTTCTGCCAGGAACCCCGGTAATGGGAAGAGGGGCTGAATTCTTTGGTCCACTCCCGGTAATGATCTTCATCCAGCATGACATTGTATACATGATCAGCAGTAGCCCCGATCAATATCTCAAAATGAAGGGTTTTTATCCGGGAAAGGGTTCCGGCATAATCACTGAAATTGTCAAGGATGGCTTGCCAACCCTGTTGCTGCAATTGGATGCTAAGAGATTTTTCGGCCCCGAAGGAGAAGGTAATGGATGTTTCTTCCTCCTGTGCTGTGAAAAGTACCTCAACCCTGCGGCCATCATCCAGTATATATGCAATCTTCTCAAAAGGCTTAACTTCGGTGTATTTACCGGAGAAATCAAAGCCGTTGCTACCGTCCCTTTCCTCCATGCGGAACAGGAATTTGCCACCTGCCCTCAGATCATTTTCAGCCCTTGGGCAGTGCCAGTCGTCACTTGCATGATTCCAGCGGATTATATGGGCAGGCTCAGTCCATGCTGCCCAGACTTTTTCAATGGGAGCCTGAACCCGGCATCCTATGGTGAGGATCGTTGCTTGTGAAGTTTCCATAATCAGAGAAATTAAATTATACAGATTTTTGCATATTAAATTTAAGGAGAATTCACAAAAGGCCGTTGCAAAAAAAGATTAAAACTACCTGTTGCAGGATGAATCCCTTTTAGTCCTCCACAAACTGCGCCATTTTAAAGGTTTAGCCAGATATGGAAGCTGCTGGCCAAAAAAAATTAATGATCGCTCAAAGGCAATCCTGAACTGGTAAGTTGATTATTTTGCCTGATAATTTTATATATTTCATTTTTCGTTTTATTTTTGAAGTTAACCAACTACTTCACCAATCTCTGTTCACAGGAAATCAACATGCCATCGAATCTTCACGCCCTTATCCGCTATAAGACCATTGATTCCTGTCTAAGGAACAAGTTTTCGCCCTGCACCATACTGCAGCTTCAGCGTGCCTGCAGTGAAGCTCTGGAGGAGGCTTATGGCAAGGGCAGGCTGATCAGCGAACGCACTATCCGGGATGATATCCGGGTAATGCGCAGCGAGCTGCTGGGGTTTGAAGCCCCCATTGAATGCGAAAACGGGGTATATTTTTATGCTGATCCGGGTTACAGCATTTTCCATGCTTCCATCATGGAGCTTAGGGTGGTGGAGAAATTGGTAAAGCTGCTGCTTGAAAATGCCCGGCATCTGGATCAGGAAAAACTCGCATTGCTGCTATTAGAGATCTCCGGGTTTAAGAACCTGCCCGGATCCGTCCGGCAGATCATCGAACAGTATATATTGCAGCAGCCGACCTTTGATGACAGGGCAGAAGAACCCTGCTTCGGAATGGATATCATGGAAACTCAGCCTGAAATGTCCTGGGGAACAGGCAAACCCGGGAAATCCTCAACGCTGTTGGTGTTAAGCCAGGAATCCGGTGCAGATGCCTTCATGATAAAGGGGCATTCCAGGGGCATGGAAAAAGCCATTGTCATGATTACCTGGAAGGCGATCCTTGATCTGCTTCCTATCAAATAATCATTCAGTCTTTCTATAATTATCTGTTCTTGTCTGATAGCCTGATTTTCTCATTTTCTCATTGTCTCATTTTCAAATTGTCAATTATTTTGTCCATCATCGGCATCATCGGTCCCAATCAAACTGCCTGCAGCAGCCAGCTCTATGAATTCGGTGTAGAGCTGGGTTACAGCATAGCGCGCAGCGGGCGGATCATTGTCTGCGGGGGGCGGGGAGGGTTTATGGAAGCCGTGTGCAGGGGTGTTAAAGAATCTCCAGGTAGTTTCTTCGGGCAAACAATTGGGATTTTGCCTTCTGATTCTGCTTCACAGGCAAATGCCTGGGTTGATGTGCCCATTCCTACAGGCATGGGTTCAGCCCGTAATCTTATTCTGGTAAACACTGCACAGATCATAATTGCTGCAGGAGGGGGAGCTGGCACCCTATCCGAACTTGCCCTTGCCTGGCAGCAGAACAAAAAGGTGTTGTGTCTGACCTCATTTGGAGGATGGGCTGCACATCTGGCAGGCAAGGAAATTGATGAACGCCGCAATGGGCTGCTGATCCCCGTGCAAAACCTGGCACAGATACTCGGGCATCTTGATTAGCTTGATTTGCCCTGGTTCAGTGCGTTTGAAAATCAAGCTACTTGTATATCCTGACTGAATTGCTGTTCCTTGGTTTGATATGCCGAAGCTTTTCAGTCATTTTTTCTCCGACTCTTCTCCGATACAAGTCCGATACAAGTCCGATACAAGGCCGACAACGGGCTTACCCGATCCATCTGGTAGTAAATGCTTGATGAGGGATAAGCAAATGAGGTCTCAATTTTTCTGATAAGGAAAGAACCCTTGCTTCTGCAAAACCCTTTGCCCGTTTCCGCTGTTTATTTAGCAGAACAATTTTAATACCAGAAATATGGAATCAAATAAAAAGATAAGTGACTACATTTCCAGCCTTGGGGATTGGCGGGGGGATGTGGTACGGCAGATCAGGCAGATCATTATGGGAACCGAGGCCGGTGTTCTTGAGGAGTGGAAAGATGAAAGACCTTTCTGGACAACCACCGAGCCAGTATGCAGTATCAGGGTTACCGATGATCAGGTAGAGCTGGTTTTCTACCAGGGTGCCATGATTGAAGACCCTATGGGACTTTTCAGCAGCGGAAGCCCATCCGACAGCCATCGCTCCATACGGTTCAAAGAAGGCGATGAGATCAATTGGCAGGCCATTGGTGAAATGGTGGTAAAAGCGGTTAGAACAACCAAGATGGGAATTGATAAGGGGGAATAAACCTTTTTTGCGAAAAAAAGGGGATAACACCGCAATGTTTATCCCCCTTTTTTTCCACCAGGCATCAGTTATCACTTTTCCCCAATTATTTTCCAGGTCACACCCATTCTTGCCCATCTTCCCGGCTGGGGCACATTGGCAATGCTGACGGTTTGCTGGTTGAGCAGGTTGTTTACTTCGGTGAAGAGTTCCATTTGCCCCAGGCGGTAAAAAGCGCGTGCATCGGCCGACCACCAGGGTTGAAAATCAACATACCCCTGGTATGAACCGTTTTCATAGAGTACAAAGCCACCCTGGCGGTCAAGGTAGGAGATGTTCCATGTGGTTCCGGCATTTTTGCCCAGGGGCAGTTCCAGGCTCAGGTCGGCTTTGTGCTTCAGGAAATCCATTACATAGTACGACAGATAGTGGCCACTGGATTTTCCTGCGGTCATAAAGGAATAATGAACCGAAAGGACCATGGGCAAGGTTCCGGGAAGGGTACTGAAGCCTCCTTCGAGCCCGGTAACATTGACCTTGGTAAGATTCATGCTTTTCCAGCGGTCTTCCCCGGGATATTTTCCCCAGTCGATCATGTCTTTTCCCCAGCGTCGGAAAGCTGCCAGTTCGATCTGCAGCCCCTTCATGCTGGCCTTTAGGCCGGCTTCCCCTGCGATGGCTTTTTCGGGAAGAAGCCCGGGATTGCCCAGGTTGGTGGGCCCGCTGTAGAACAGGTCGGTAAATGTTGGCAGGCGCAGGGTACGGCTTAGTGAGGCAAAAAACCTCAGGCTGGGGTGCATCTGCCAGGCTGCATCCAGCCCGGGAAACAGGCTAAAGCCCTGGCCCAGTTCCGGGTTCACCCAGGCCAGGGTTCCTGCTGAAAGGGTTACCTCGCCCAGGTACAGGATGTGCTCGCCCATGATGCTGAAACCCCTGCGGCGAAATGAATTGGTATAGAAAACATCTTCGTACTTATCTGCCTTACGCGGCTCATCCATCAGCTTTCCCAATACGGTGCTGTAAATATGCTCCATTCGGTAATCAAGGGCCACCGAGCTAAGACCCTGGCCCCAGGGCTGCATCCACTTCAGGGAAGCCCCTGCTACATCGCTCATGTGATAGTTGTGGCCGATGTACCATTCGGGTGCCTCATGGCGGAATAATTCAAAACGGTCGTGGTGGCGCCGCCAGTACAGCGAGGGGCGAAGGTTAACCCGCCCCCTTGGGATAAGTTGCAGAGATACCAGGTTGGTTTGGGTTTCCTCGAACTGATCGGGGAAAACGGGGGTGTAAAAGCTGTTAGCCCCAAAAGCTTTTGTACCCATGGCAGCCTGTGCATCCAGGGTGAAGCGTTTCAGATCAGCCGAGCCCCTGTAGAAGAGATTTGCTGCCGTAAAATCGGTATTGGGAGCAAATCCCGCGCTGCGCAAACCATTCAGCGAGATGAAGTGCCCCAAGCTTCCCGTTGAGAATCCTCCCGAGAGGCTGCCGGAGGCATATCCGAACTGCCCCCCTTCAAGTGAGATCAGGGCAGGTTGTGAGCCTGCTGAACGTGTGATGATGTTGATTGCCCCGCTGAAGGCATTGGGCCCGAACAACCTGGCCCCCGAGCCCTGCAGAACCTCTACACGTTCGATGCTGAGAACATCTACCGGGATGTTCAGGTTGTGATGGCCTGTCTGGGGGTCGGTGATGTTCACTCCGTTAAGGAGTACCATCGTCTGATCGAAGCTGCCACCCCTGATCCCTACATCGGCCTGCATGCCAAAGGGGCCCCGCTTGCGGATATCTACCCCGCGCACCCTTTCAAGCAAACCGGCAAGATCGCCAGCCGGGGACTGCTCTATCTGGGCACGGGTGATAAGCTGCACCACGCGCATCAACTCGGACTGTACAACAGGTCCAAGCTGAGCACTCACAACCACCTCTTCCAGCTCAAGGAGCTGTGAGGGTAATTGGGTCTGCAAGGTGTCGCGGGTCTCCCTGGAAAAACCGGGTAGGGAAAGGATGGAACAACTCAGACAAAGCACCCCGATGCGCACATGCTTGCCCATGCTGCTGAACACCGCGTATGACTTGCGGCTCCAGCGACGGAAACATATCACGCAGCTCTTTGCTTGCGATTGTCTTTCCATGATTTCCATTAGGTTAGGTTAAAAAAGGAGGCAAAGGTACTAAAAAGCACAGTATCCTGGAAATTAACCTGAAGGAAAGCACAGGCCAAAGGAAGATATTGTTATTTCTCACTTTTAAAGCTGTAGAAATACCCGTGGATCACCATAAACACTCCGTATCCCATGGTTCCCAGGGCAACGGCAATGAAGACAATGTGGCCAATCACCCCAAAGTCGCCCATAAAATCAAAAGCCTCATCGGTGTCGCCCATTGCCTGGGGTTCTTCGGCAATTCCGGCATGCAGCAGAAAGTAGGCAATTACAAGGAGGATGATCCCCCTGGCAAAATAACCTGCCCACCCCAGTATGTGGGTAGTTTTATCGAGCCATGGCGGCATGTTGTGGAAATCAATTCGTTTGATATAATCCCCGCCAATAACGTATTTGAACTGCACCAGGCCCGCAAACCCGGTTATAGCCCCTGCTATTGCCACCAGCCACTGGCCTGCCGGCCATTCCAGCACCTGGGCGATCATCTGCTGCTGGTCCTCATCCCCGTTTCCGCCCCCCTCCAATAGTGCCTGCCCCGCGGCAAAGGCAATGATCAGGTAGCCCACTGCACTGAGAGCAATACCTGTGCGACGGGAAATTCCCATTAGGTCGCCCCCAAAGTTGTAAGGATCGGCAAAAGCCTCAAAAACCCTCCACACGATATATCCCAGCATGCCAAGGATCACGATGCCCACAAGCACTTCGCCCAGGGGAATCTCCAGGATCATACCCATGATGCTTTCCTCATCGGCCCCATTGCTTGTCTGACCCAGAAACGATAAAAGAGCTACCAGGCCGACCATGAAATAAACCACTGCTATGGCATAGCAGCCGAATATAGCCAGTTTTTCAACGTATGGTTTGTACTGCTTCATCCCCAAAAAACTGTTGATCAACCTGAATTTTTAAAGATACAACTTGTTTTGGAGCTGATGATGGCTCCTGGCCAATATTTTTTAACAAAGCCTGAAAAAAAAAAGGGCAAAGATCCGGAGATCCTCGCCCTTATTAATTTGGCTAAGAAAAATTACCAGATTGCAGCACGATTTTCCGGGGCGATGTACCTGGCTCCTGATCCATCGATTCCGAATGCCTGGTAAAACTCCTGCATGTTGTACACAATACCATTCACCCTGGCTTCGCCCGGTGAGTGGGGCCCTTCGTTGATCTGCCGCATGAGTTCCTGGTCGCGGATTTGGTTTCTCCAAACCTGGGCATAAGCCAGGAAGAAGCGTTGTTGGGGGGTGAAACCGGCAATTGGGCCAACGGGCTCTGACTCTGCCAGTTTGTTTTGCAGGGCCTGGTAAGCAATGGTGAGCCCACCCAGGTCGGCAATGTTCTCACCAAGGCTTAGCCGGCCGTTGATGGTCAGTGAGTCAAGCATCACGTAGTTGTTGTATTGCTCAACGAGCACCTGTGCTCTTTCGGTAAAGCGGGCTGCATCTTCTGAGGTCCACCAGTCGCGCAGGTTGCCATCCAGGGCATATTGCCGGCCCTGGTCATCAAAACCATGAGTCATTTCATGGCCGATCACCATGCCGATGGCACCGAAATTTACTGCATCATCCCCATCCATGAAAAAGAAGGGGGGTTGCAGTATACCTGCCGGAAAAACAATCTCGTTCATGGTGGGGCTGTAATAGGCATTCACTGTCTGGGGGCTCATGAACCACTCATCGCGGTCAACAGGTTGACCAATCTTCTGCAGGTTGCGGTTTGTATGAAATAAAGTGCCTTCCATTACATTCAGCACATAATGCTGATCGGAGATCTCCATGGCCGAATAATCGATCCATTTTTCGGGGTAACCGATCTTCACGTTCATCCTGGCTAGTTTGGCTTGTGCCTGTTGCTTGGTTTGGCTGCTCATCCAATCCAGCTGATCAATTCGCTGTTGGAAGGCTACCCGCAGGTGATCTACCAGGTCAACCATTCGTTCTTTGGCAGCCGGTGGGAAATGTATGGCAACATATTCCTGTCCGAGGGCTTCACCAAGGGTCGCGTTAACAATGGCAACAGCCCGCTTCCAGCGCTCGCGCTGCACCTGGGTACCCGTCATCACCTTTCCATAAAACTCAAAAGAAGCCTCTTCAAATTCCTCGCTAAGATAAGGAGCTGAAGAACGGATCAGGTTCCATTTCAAATAGGTCTTCCAGGCAGCAAGGTCAAAATCACCCAGCATGCTTTGGGTTTGTGTCAGGAAGTTGGGGCTGGAAACATTCAGTTCGCTGATTCTGATCCCCTGTCCGGCAAAGTATATATCCCAGTTAAATCCGGGCACCAGCTTCTTGAGTTCCTGCACGCTCATCATGTTATAGGTAGCATGGGGATTGCGACGGGTAACCCGGTCCATGGAGGCCTCAGCCATGATGGTTTCCATCTGCATGATGGTTTGCATGGCAGCGGCAGCCTCTTCATTGCTGTAGCCAGAGAGTTCAAAAAGAGAGATGATCAGTTGCTGGTAGGCCTCGCGGATCTGGCGGCTGCGTGCATCATTGTTCAGGTAATAATCCCGGTCGCTCATCCCAAGGCCTCCCTGCCCAAGGTTGGCAATGTTGACATCGGTATTTTTGCGATCCTGGGAAGCACTTAGGTTAAACCAGGGACGTACTCCACGGGCATGAAAAAAAGCAAATTCCTCTCCCAGCTGGCGCACCGAAACCAGGTTGTCGATGCGTTCCATCAGGGGAAGCAAAGGCTGAATACCTGCTGCATTGATAGATTCAGTATTCATGGCTGAATTGTAAAAATCACGGATCTTTTGGCGGTTGCTGCCATGCTGGGCCTGACCATCGCGGCTGATCCGGGTGATGAGCTCGTTGAGCTGCCTGTCGTTGTCCTCGCGCAGCTGATCAAACGATCCATAGCGGCTGTATTCATCAGGAATGGGATTGTTTTTCAGCCAGCCACCATTGGCATAACGAAAAAAATCATCCCCGGGCTGAACCCCCGTATCCATGTGCACCGGATCAATGGCAGGAATCTGTTGTACAGCTGTGCTGCAGGCGCTGATAATGGCTGTAAGTGCCAAAATAAAAAGCGAAGTTTTCCAGGGTCTTGTTTTCATAAATAGAATGTAATTTGATAAGGTTGCATTTTCTGAAGGACTAATTCTGAGATGGACAAAATTACAAAATTCCTGTCATCGCGTTTCTTCAGATCATTATGTTATTTTCTGTTTGGTGATACGCTCCTCCATCCAGTCGGCCAGGAATTTTGTTACCTGCTCTTTGGGGTTGTCATGCAGGAGTTCGTGGCGGCCCGGGAAGATTTTCACGGTAAGGTTTTGAAACTTCTGCTTGTAAAAATCCTGGTGGATCTTGATGGCCACTTTCCCGAAGTTGCCCACGGGGTCTTGCTGTCCGCTAAGGATCAGCAGTGGAAGTGTTTTGCGGTACTTGATGTTTTGCTGGGTTTTCATCATGGCACCCACGCCTTTGAACAGGTTGTTGTAAAAGGCGTTGCTGCAGAAGAATCCGCAAAGGGGATCATTGACGTAGGCATCCACCTCGGAGCGCTCCGAGGAGATCCATTCAAACAATGTTGGCCTGGGTTTGAAATGGCGATTGAAGTGCTGGTAAAAAAAGCGGTTAAACAGCCTGTTCTTATTGCGCGGTCCCTGCAAAAAACATAACAATTGTACTGCTTTTCGCGATAATTTCAAAATTAGGGGTGATACTTCCAAAGGCCCTGAAAGGATTAAGCCTTTCAGATAAACAGGATATACGGCAAGGAAATGACGTGCAATGACCGAGCCCATGCTGTGGCCAAAAAGAAACAGGGGAATCTCAGGTTTTTTGCGCCGTATATGGGTATACAAGGTGCGGGTGTTTTCCAGCATCATCTGCCATCCGCGCAAATTGGGGATCACACCCAGACGGTCTTCCTTAAGGGCATCCTCACCATGACCCGGATGATCGTGCATGTAAACAGCAAACCCCCTTTGGGTAAGATAAGCTGCCAGTTCATGATAGCGACCCATGTGCTCGGCCATTCCGTGAACGATCTGAACAATTGCTTTGGGAGCATCTTTTTCCGGATAATAACTCCTGGCAAGGAATTTGAATTTGTTGGAGCTTTGCAGGTAAAAACCCTTTTGACGCATGCTGTTGTTTTTTTTTCTTAAGATTGAGGTTTTGAGGGATAAATAGTATTTTTATCCACCATATAGAAAATCCCTTCAGGAATCCTCTTCCTGCCGGCAAATTTATTAAACTTCAGAGATTTTGAAATAAATTATTTGAATTGCTCCATGAAAAGCCCCCTAACCGGAAAAACCATGCTGCTGGTGCGCCAGAAACAAACCCAGCAGTATCGTAAGGAATCTTTCACTATTTATCAACACTTTTACCATTGTATTGACAGTGGGGGGCAGTTTTCTACAGAGGATCTTAACCGGGTGAATCAGGCACAGCTTCATAATCAGTATCGTGAGCGTTGCCATATTCCCTTCTGCGAGGAGATCATCAAGCTGCGCCGGCAGTTTGGGTTGTCGGCCACACGCATGGCCGAAGTGCTTGGTTTCGGGGTGAATGTTTTCCGGCATTATGAAAACGGGGAAATACCCAGTATCTCTAACGCCCGGTTGATCAACCTCTGCCAGGATCCACAAAACTTTCTTCAGCTGGCCACAATAAGTGGTGCCCTTGGTGAGAAGGAGATGCGAAAGCTTAAAGCAAGAATCAGGGAAATCCAACAGCAACAAACAGCTGATCCGTATTGGCAAGCACTGGCTTTATCAGCTGCTCCAGGAAGAAACAACGGGTTTGTTAGTACCAAGCCAGCCGTGGTTAAGCAAATGTTCAGCCTGCTGGCAGCCGCAGGGCAAATAAAACTTCAGCAAATACCGTTATTGTTTTTGTTGGTTGACCTTAGTCATTTTCGCAACCATTCAAAAGGGCTAATTGGAATGATCTACCATAGAAATGGTAATTCAATAAACATGCATAATTTTTTTGGGCTTTTGCAATGGGCTTGTCAGATGGGTTGCTGCAAGATTTCTTATGATACCCAGGGGCAGGCAGGGCTTTTGGTGGGCAATCATGAAATTGAAGAACCCCTGCAGGAAAATGATCTTGCAGGAGCTATTCACAAAATCATATTACAGCAAAAGGAAAATGATATCGGGAGGTTCTGGTCTAATATGCTGCAGCAGGCTCCTTTGCAGGAACTGGAAGAAAACTCCCCAGTACCTTATGAGCTTGCCTACGAGATGAACGCCCTTGATGAATGGTTGATATGGCAGTAAATGATCAGAAGCCGCATTTTGGAAAAAAACTGAATCCTTTTCAGAAAGGAGTCTATCTTTCCATGGGGACTGTTTCCCTTTTACTGGGTTTATTGGGCATCCCGCTTCCGCTTCTGCCTACAACTCCCTTTCTTTTGCTTTCGGCATGGTGTTATGCCCGCAGCTCCGAACGGTTTTATTACCGGTTGCTGAGTCACCCATACCTGGGCAGCTATATCCGCGATTACCATCAAAAGGGTGGGGTCAGGCGTCAAATCAAGATAATTGCCATTGTTTTTTTATGGATCACCATCAGCCTGTCGGCTTTCCTGTTGGTTTCCCTTGTCTGGGTTAGGCTGTTGCTTTTTGCCATAGCCACAGGAGTGACAATTCACATACTGTCACTTAAAACCGTAAGGAATACCAGGGATCAGAAACGATGATCCTGGCAATCAGGCAGAACCTTTACCGGAAGTTAATGTCCGTCTTTGCCTGTATGCACATGCCCATGGGCTTTTTCTTCCTCGGTGGCATCCCTTGAAGAAAGTACCTCGCCTTTAAAATGAAGGTCCGTATCAGCAAGCGGGTGGTTGAAATCCATCTTCACCGAATCTTCCCCGATTTCCACAATTGTGCCATTCAGGGGATTGCCTTCCTGATCACGCATGGGTACTACCTTGCCAACAACCAGCAGGTCCTGGGCAAGCTCTCCATCTACCATAAAGGCATTTTTGGGAAGAACAACAACAGCCTCGGGGTTCCTGGGACCGTAGGCATTTTCTGATTTGATGGAAAATTCAAACGAATCCCCGGGGTTCAGATCACGTACATTGCGTTCGAAATCCTCTATCAAGTTTCCAGTACCAAAAAGGAATTCTGCCGGATTTTTTGGGTCAGTGGTTTCAATGAGTTCACCCTGGGCATGGCCCGCCCTTAATTCGTATGTCAGCGCAATTACTTTTTCCTTGCTCATAATCATTAGGTTAAAATAAAAAAATTACCGGAATGATCCCCTTTTGAATCTAATTAAAGAGGATGATTCCGGGAGGTATAATTCATTTACTAAGATAATCAAAATGTTACAAACCATCACCTTTTTTTATAATTTTGTCATACAACCGGCATGATGAGGCAGATGAGCCGGCTTTTTATGCTGAAGAACCTTTGGAACACCGCTTTGAAATTATTCTTCGTTTTAATGAAATTTCTTAGGAGAATAAAATAAAAATCTGTAATTTTGCGCTCCTGAAAAAATCAAAAAGAATTTTTTACAATGGCAAAGAAAACGAAAGAAGCGCGGGTGCAGGTTATTATGGAATGCACCGAGCATAAGACCAGCGGAATGCCCGGTACTTCCAGGTATATTACCACCAAGAACAAGAAAAATACTCCCGCCAGGTTGGAGCTCAAAAAATACAATCCTGTTTTAAGAAAAATTACTGTTCACCGGGAAATTAAATAAGTTGAACTATGGCAAAGAAAGTTGTTGCAACCCTGAAAACTGATACCGGAAAAGGCTTCGCAAGAGTTATCCGGATGAAGAAATCCGATAAATCCGGTGCTTATGCTTTCGAGGAAGAAGTAATTGCATCCGATAAGGTGAAAGAATATTTCCAGAAGAAATAATCTTGCTTAAAAATTTTAAAGGACAGACCTGGCCTTTCTCAAGGGGTACAGGTCTGTTTTTGTTTTGTTCAGTTCATAGTGAGCAGGGATTTCTTCCTGTGTAATATCGAACGATCTGGGGTGGAATGGCCCTTCAAGTGTTTTATTCACTAACTTTGTTTGAATACAAAAAATCAACAAGCAATGGGACTGTTTGACATTTTCTCATCCAAAAAAAAGGAAACTCTTGACAAAGGGCTTGAAAAAAGCCGGGACACCTTTTTCTCGAAACTAACAAAAGCAGTTGCGGGGAAAACCACCGTCGACAGCTATGTTCTGGATGAACTTGAAGAGATTCTTATCAATTCGGATGTTGGGGTTGCTACCACCATCAAGATCATCGAACGTCTTGAAGCCCGTGTTGCCCGTGATAAATACATGAATGTTGAAGAACTCAACCGTTTTCTGCGGGAGGAGGTCAAAGATCTTCTGGCCGAGAACCCAGCTACTGATTTCAACCGTCTGATAGGGGGGGAGGTTCCCAGGCCCTATGTAATCATGGTTGTTGGAGTCAACGGTGTAGGAAAGACCACCACCATTGGCAAGCTGGCTCACCAGTTTAAATCTTCTGGTAAGAAGGTGCTGCTTGGTGCAAGCGACACTTTCAGGGCTGCTGCTGTAAACCAGCTGCTGATCTGGGCTGAGCGTGTTGGAGTTCCCGTGGTATCACAGGGAATGGGCGCTGACCCGGCATCTGTTGCCTTTGAAACAGTAAAAAAAGCTTCCGCCGATGGAGTGGATGTGGTGATCATAGATACCGCTGGGAGGCTGCATAACAAGGTGAACCTGATGAACGAATTGTCCAAGATAAAAAGGGTGATGCAGAAGGTGATTCCGGAAGCACCCCATGAGATCCTGCTGATCCTGGACGGATCTACCGGGCAGAATGCCTTTGAACAGGCCAGGCAGTTTACGGCAGCAACCGAGGTAAATGCCCTGGCCATCACCAAGCTTGATGGTACAGCCAAAGGCGGTGTGGTCATCGGGGTGAGCGATCAGCTGCAGGTGCCCGTAAAGTATATCGGACTGGGTGAAAAAGTTGAAGACCTTCAGATTTTTGATCGGGAGGCTTTTGTTGAAACATTATTCCAAAAGTGATTATTTGGTGAAAAAGAAAACGATAAATGTCATCACACTGGGTTGTTCAAAAAACCTGGTAGATTCTGAAAAGATACTGGGCCAGCTGTCAACCAACAGGTTCACCCTGTCGCACGATGCCTCCGGCCCCTCCGACATAGTGATCATTAATACCTGTGGCTTTATCAATGATGCCAAGGAGGAAAGCGTAAACATGATCCTTGAATATGTTGAGGCCAAAAAGAAGGGTTTGGTGGAAGAGGTTCTGGTAACGGGCTGCTTGTCGCAGCGTTACCGCCAGGAGCTGCCCGTTGAGATACCCGAAGCTGATGCATGGTTTGGTGCTGGCGAACCGGATGAATTGTTCAGGTATCTTCAGCAAAAGTATGATCCGGCCCGGACAACGCGTGTGGTTACCACTCCCGCCCATTATGCTTATCTGAAGGTAGCTGAAGGTTGCGACCGCAGCTGTTCTTTCTGCGCCATTCCAATGATCAGGGGAAGTTTTCAGTCAAGGCCTGTAGAATCACTGGTGGAGGAAGCCCGTGAACTGGCCTCACAGGGAGTGAAGGAATTGTTGCTGGTTGCCCAGGACCTTAGTTATTATGGTCTGGATCTGCAAAAGAAACATCTTCTGGCCCCTCTGCTTCAGGAACTTTCCGAAATAGATGGGATTGAATGGATCAGGCTGCATTATGCCTATCCGCAGAATTTCCCCCATGATGTCATTCCCCTGATGGCTGCTAATCCCAAAATATGCCGCTACCTTGACATACCCCTGCAGCATATTAACGACAGGATACTGAAAGCAATGCGCCGTGGACATGATAAAAAATCCACCCTGGCCCTATTGGAAAAATTCAGGCAGCAGATACCTGGTGTGGCCCTGCGTACCACCATGATGGTTGGTTTTCCGGGTGAAACAAATGAGGAGTTTGAAGAATTGCTGGATTTTGTTCGTTTGGCTCGCTTTGAACGCCTTGGCGTATTTACCTATTCACCCGAGGAAGGTACCACGGCTTATACCTTGGGGGATACAGTTCCTGAAAAAGTAAAACAGCTACGTGCCGACAGGCTCATGAGCCTGCAGGCCGAAATATCTGCCACCCTCAACGAGCAGAAGGTAGGCAAGCGCTTCCGGGTGCTGATCGACCGCCAGGAAGGGGGGTATTTTGCCGCCCGTACCGAATTTGATTCCCCTGAAGTGGATAACGAAGTGATGGTAGAGCCAGGTCCGGGGGTTGAACCCGGCTGCTTTGCTGATGTGATGATCACTTCAGCCACCGATTTTGAATTGTTTGCAAAAATACCAGGAAATGAGTGAACAAAGATCAATTCCGTTTGAGGTAAAACAGCTGAACGAACTGAATAAAAACACGCTGATGGAAAACCTTGGAATAGAGTATCTTGAGGTTGGCCAGGGATATGTATATGCCCGGATGCCAATAGATCCGCGTACGGTTCAGCCTGCAGGAATATTGCATGGGGGCAGCAGCCTTGCCCTTGCAGAAACCATTGGGGGCCTGGGCTCCCTACTGATCACCGATGCTGCAGAATATGAGGTCAGAGGAGCGCACATCTCGGCAAATCATGTCTTTCCAGGAAAGGGGGAATGGGTATTTGGCAAAGCCAGGCTGATCCACCAGGGAAAAAACACTCATGTATGGAACATCGATGTTTTTGACCAGGAAGAGCGAATGATATCAACCTGCCGCCTTACCAACTTCATCATTAAGAGAAACAACCCATCCTGAAGCCATCATCATGAATTTGCCGGGCATCTTAACGGAATTGCTGAACCAAAACCAGCCTTTTGCCTGCTACAGGCTGCCACTGGCCCAGCAACCCGTATTGCTTCACGCAAATGCCCTTCAGCTCCAATCAGCCGAACAGGCTGTTGGAAAATCAGGGTTCATTGTTGCTCCCTTTGTAATGAGTGATCCTGTTCTTTTTTTTCCCGCGCAAAAGCAATTTGTGGGTTGGGATATTGAGGATTTTTGCTTTACCCCCAAAAATAAAAACCAGGCCAATATCTCCCATGGTGCAGCAGATCAGCAGCTCTCTTTTGAGGCTTATTGCCGGCAGGCAGAAAAACTGATTGAAGCCATACGCCAGGGAATAGTTCAAAAGGTGGTTCTTTCCAGGATGATTTGCCTGCAGCTGGAGACAGATTTCCAGGCCGGAGCATTCTTTAGGCAAATGTGTGAAAAATATCCCGAGGCTTTTGTTTATGTTTTCAATGACGGGCAGGGCAGGTGCTGGATGGGGGCAAGTCCCGAGTTGCTGTTGCAGGCAGCATCAGGTAAGGGAATCACTGTTGCATTGGCAGGAACTCAGGCCTCCGCAGGCTTATCTAAAAACCATTATAAATGGCAATCCAAAGAAGTGCGTGAGCAGCAATTTGTTTCCGACTATATTCTGAAGATCCTTCAGGAAGCGGGTGTTGATGATTACCTTGAGAGTGAGCTTCATAGCATTACTGCCGGGCCGGTTGCCCACCTTCGAAAAAGCTTTGAATTCTCTTTACCTTCAGGAATTGATCCGCTTCAGCTGGCCTGGCAGCTGCACCCCACCCCTGCAGTCTGTGGTTTGCCAATGGCAAAAGCCAGGGAGTTGATCCTCAGCACCGAGCCGCATTCCCGCGCTTATTACAGTGGTTTTTTAGGGCCAGTTTCAAACAAAGCTCAGGCAAATTTGTTCGTTAATCTTAGATGCATGCGCCTGCTGGGAAATAATGCCTGTTTGTTTGCAGGAGGCGGGCTGCTGGCTGATTCCATCGTGGAAAACGAGTGGGAGGAAACCACCAAAAAAGCCGAAACTTTGATAGGTATGCTTAAAAAATAATTCTGATCTTTGCAACATGCTGCACGACAGAATAGGCCTGGAATATCTTTCCCAACTGATGCTCCGCAGGGGCATCCGCCACCTTGTAATATCTCCCGGATCGCGTAATGCACCCATTGTTGAAGCCTTCTGCAGAAAACCCGGGATACGGTGTATCCCGATCATAGATGAGCGCTGCGCGGGATTTTTTGCCCTTGGAATGGCCCAGCAATTACGCTTGCCCGTGGCTATTGCCTGCACCTCGGGTACAGCAGCCCTGAACCTGGCTCCCGCAATTGCAGAAGCATATTATCAGCAGTTGCCTTTGCTGGTGCTTACTGCCGACCGTCCTGCCGAACTCATTGACCAGGGAGATGGGCAGACAATCCGCCAGTCTGGAATCTTTGCCAATTTTATCCGAAAAAGCCTGCAACTGCCCCAATCATTAAAAACTGCAAATGACTTGTGGTATACCAACCGGCTGATTTCCGAAGCCCTGAATGCTTGTTTGTACCCTGTTGCAGGACCAGTACATCTGAATATGCCTTTTGCCGAACCTTTATATGGCAACCTGCCCCCTGAGGTGGATACTGCTGCCGACTTCAGGGTGCAGCCCCTGATGGCTGCCCCGGAGGATGAGAGCCGCCTGCTACTGGTTGAAGAATGGAACCTTGCCAAAAAGAAAATGATATTGGTTGGCCAACATATTCCGGATAAGGGACTGGAAGAAGTGCTTGCCAGATTATCCCAGGACCCATCCCTGATTGTGCTTACCGAAACAACCTCCAATATTTCGGACCCTAACTTTGTGAGCTGTATCGACCGTTGTCTGGCGGCTATGAGCGGGGACAAACAGATTTTTTCACCTGATTTGTTGATCACTCTGGGTGGAGCAGTGGTTTCCAAAAGAATCAAGACCTTTCTGCGGGAAGCACCTGTAAAGGGGCATTGGCACGTTGAACCCGGCCAGCATTGTATGGATACTTACCAGCATCTGACAAGAGCCATACCCATGCAGGCAGGTGATCTGCTGTTGCAGCTAATGCCTCATTTGAAACATGCAGATAGTTCATTTTCACACCTTTGGAAGGAGTTGGCACAAAATGCAAGCAGGGCCCACAAGGATTTCCTGGATAGCTGCCCCTGGTCGGATCTGAAAATATTTCAGGCAATCATGGAAAACCTGCCCCCTGAATACGATATCCAGCTTGGCAACAGCACTCCGGTGCGTTACTCACAGCTCTTTGAGATCAGGCACAACTATCGCTTTGATTCAAACCGGGGCACTAGTGGCATTGACGGCAGCCTGTCAACCGCTTCAGGAGCCTGCTTTGCTTCGGGAAAACCTACCGTGATCATTACCGGCGATATAGGTTTTTTCTACGATTCCAACGCCCTTTGGAACAAATACCTGCCACCAGGGCTGCGTATCATCATGATCAACAACCAGGGAGGAGGCATATTCCGTTTTATTGACGGGCCCGATAAATCGGTATTTCTGGAGGAGTACTACGAAACAAGGCACCAGACCTCAGCCAGGCACCTTGCCAAAGCATTCAACCTTGACTATCAGCTTGCCGGTGAGCAGGATGACCTGCCAGCCATTATGGCCGGCTTTTTTGAACCAGCCAGCAGGGCCGGCATCCTGGAGATCAGCAGCCCTCCCGAAATCAGTGCCGATACCCTGAAAGCGTATTTCAGGGCTTTGGCTAAGCCCGGGCAGCAAACCTACTGAATGATTGCCAATATTTCTTATATTTGAAGTAAAGGTTTCCCCATAATAATTCTTTAACTGAAGATGGAAAAAAGAACCTGGACACCATTAAAATCCTATCAGGATATAAAATTTGAGATCTTTGATCACATTGCAAAGATCACCATTAACCGCCCTGAGGTGCAGAATGCCTTCAGGCCACTGACGGTATCTGAGATATCTGAAGCCCTGGATATTTGCCGGGAGAACCAGGATATTTACACCATCGTCCTTACGGGTGAAGGCGATAAGGCCTTTTGCAGCGGGGGTGACCAGCAGGTGAAAGGTCATGGAGGATATGTGGATGAGCACGGTATTCCCCGGCTTAACGTACTGGAGGTACAGCGCAAGATCCGCTCCATGCCAAAACCTGTTGTAGCCATGGTCAATGGCTGGGCAGTGGGGGGGGGGCATGTGTTGCATGTAATCTGTGATCTGACAATAGCCTCCGAAAATGCCCGCTTCGGGCAGGTAGGACCTAAAGTGGGTAGCTTTGATGCCGGCCTTGGGTCAAGCTACCTGGCAAGCATTGTGGGCCAGAAAAAGGCCAGGGAAATATGGTTTCTCAACCAGTTCTACACGGCCAGCCAGGCCCTTGAGATGGGGCTGGTGAACAAGGTGGTTCCCCTGGAACATTTGGAGGATACTACCGTTGAGTGGTGCCAGATCATGATGCAGCGCAGTCCCCTTGCTTTACGAATGATCAAACTGGGACTTAATGCTGAACTTGATGGCCAGGTAGGTATCCAGGAGTTTGCCGGCAATGCAACCCTGTTATACTATCTGACCGAAGAGGCACAGGAAGGAAAAAACGCTTTCCTGGAAAAAAGACAACCCGATTTTCATAAGTATCCCAAATTCCCATAGTAAACTTCATGCCGAAAGCTACATCATGGATCAAGGCTGCGCGCCTGCGAACCCTTCCCCTTGCTTTGTCAAGTATCGCCATGGGGGGGATGGTGGCCTCGCAGTACCCGGTGTTCAATCATTGGGCAGTGATCATGGCTGCCGTAACCACCCTGTTTTTGCAGATCCTTTCAAACCTGGCAAATGATTACGGCGACTCATACTCGGGGATTGATAATGCCAAACGCGTTGGGCCCAGCCGCACGGTACAATCCGGGGAGATCCCGCCCCGGGCAATGAAGAAGGCCATCTGGTTGCTGGCTTTCCTTTCACTTGCCAGCGGGCTTGTCCTGGTATTTCTGGTAGCACACCTGCAAAGCACAAGCCTGCTGGTGTTTCTTTTACTGGGTATTGCGGCCATTGCCGCTGCCATTAAATATACCGTGGGCCGCAATCCCTACGGTTATATCGGTCTGGGCGATCTGTTCGTGTTCTTGTTTTTTGGCCTGCTGGGAGTAGGAGGCACCTTTTACCTTGCCACCCTGCAGTGGGACCCGCTGGTTCTGCTGCCAGCCTCGGCAATGGGATTGCTTAGTACGGGGGTTTTGAACCTGAACAATATGCGCGATATTGAAAACGACCGGCTTAACCATAAGATCACCCTTGCCGTGAAACTCGGATTATCCAAAGCCCTGGTATATCATGCCTTCCTGGTATTGCTGCCTTTTGTGCTGCTAACCTTATATTTGCTGTTAACACGCAGTGGGCTGCTAACTTTTCTTTTTTTGCTGACCCTGCCGCTTTTTATTACAGATCTGTACCGGGTGTTTCATATAGGAGGAGGAGCTGCCCTGGATCCCTTTTTGAAACGCCTGGCCTTAAAAACCTTGTTGCTGACCATTGTGTTCGGACTCTTTCTAAACATCTGATCCATGCTCAGGGCCCGCTATATCTATCATCCCCTGGTATTCCGCAAACCTGCCGGTACTTCGCGGGGTTACCTGAACAAAAGGCAAACATGGTTTCTTGTCATTCATGAGACAAATCAACCAGACATCCTGGGCATAGGAGAGTGTGGCCTGATCCCGGGCCTGAGTCCGGAAAATATGGAACAGCTTCAAAACGAGCTGGATGATCTTTGCCACAATATCAACAATCACAAGCAATGGTTGAGTCAGAGATGCCATCTTTTTCCTTCCCTTGGTTTTGCTCTTGAAACAGCAATTTCTGATCTGAACCACAAAGGAGGCAGGATTTTTGGTGAGACTTCCTTTACCAGGGGCGAAACAGGCATACCTATCAACGGGCTTATCTGGATGGGGGATGCTGACAACATGAAGCAGCAGTTGCAGCAAAAGCTGCTGGACGGGTTTCGCTGTATAAAGATCAAGATCGGAGCCATTGATATAGAGGAAGAACTTGCATTGATTGCTTTTATTCGCAAAGAATTTAATCCCTCGCAAATCGAGATCAGGGTGGATGCCAATGGTGCTTTTTCTGCCGAACAGGCAAAACCGGTCATGGAACGTCTTGCTCAATACCAGGTTCATTCCATTGAACAGCCTATAGCAGCCGGGCAGTGGAAGCAGATGGCCGATCTTTGCAGAAATGCACCCATCCCTGTGGCCTTGGATGAGGAACTCATTGGGGTCTATGACTCGAACCAGCAAAAAGAGATGCTTGAGGTCATACGCCCCCAATACATCATTTTAAAACCCAGTTTGCTGGGCGGACTTAAGGCAGCCCAACAGTGGGTGTCGATGGCTGCATCCCATGGTATTGGTTGGTGGACCACCTCTGCCCTTGAATCCAATATTGGCCTGAATGCCATTGCTCAATGGACCTTTAAAAGCCAGAAAGGGGTGATACAGGGCCTGGGAACCGGGCAGCTTTATACAAACAATATAGCCGGCCCCCTGGAGGTCAGGCAGGGGTTTTTGTTTCACAATGCCGGGAAGCCCTGGCAACTGGATGTTCTTAGCCATGAGATCTGATCTTTTTCAAAAAGGTATTTCAATCAACGGCAGATGGATCCCTGCGGATAGTTTGCCCCTGCCTGCCGGTGCCCCGGGCCGGAAAAATGAGCTGATAAGGGGAGTATCAGAATTTCTTTTTGAATGGTTTCACGGGGACGACATGATTGGGCTGCAGACTTCTGGCTCTACTGGCCGGCCAAAGCTTATGAAGGTTTCAAGGCCAGCCATGGAAGCCAGCGCCCGCATGACAGGCAGTTTTTTTGGGTTGAAGGAAGGCATGCGAGCGCATCTGTGCCTGTCGCCTGAGTTTGTTGCCGGCAAGATGATGATCGTCAGGGCAATTGTCCTTGGCCTTGATTTGGTGGTTACTACTGCAGAAGCCAATCCCCTGGAGAGCCTTGACGCAGAGGTGGATTTTTCGGCCATGGTGCCCTTTCAGCTGGCCCGGGTACTGAAGCAGGATGCTCAGGCTTTGAACAAGGTACGGCAGCTGATCATCGGAGGTGGAGCAATCCTTCCTCCCCTTGAACAGGCTTTGCAAAATATCAGCACCCATTGCTGGCACACCTATGGAATGACCGAAACCCTGACCCATGTGGCAGTTAGAGCACTTAACGGGGAAGCTCCTTCCAAATGGTTTAAACCCCTGCCGGGGGTAAGTCTCTCCACCGACAACAGAGGCTGCCTTGTTGTGAAAGCACCCGGTATTGCTGAGGGAACCGTGGTGACAAATGACCTGGTAGTGCTGCAAAATAACCGCTTTCAAGTTACCGGCCGATGGGATCAGGTGATCATCAGTGCCGGCCGTAAACTGCATCCCGAAGAAATAGAAAAAAAGCTGGGCACCATTATATCGTTTCCTTTCTTTTTGTTTCCGGAGCAGCATTCCGAAGCCGGGCAAATTCCCGTTTTGTATGTTGAAGCAAACCTTGATGAGCAGCAGCAGGCCAGGATGCAGCAGCAGCTTGAAGAAATCCTTGAACCCCACGAACGGCCCCGGAAGATAAAAGCCCTGCCGCGTTTCCATTACCTGGTAAGCGGAAAAATCGACCGGCTGGCCACCTCCGAAGATCCCTCAGGAACAACAATCAATAAATGATTACATCATGGCAGGAATACCATTTACCCGACAATATTTTGTTCATGTATACGAAACCAATGTATTGAAGCAACTGACGGTTCCAGCCATGATGCGATATTTTGAGGAGATGGCTCTGCTGCAAAGTGAGGCGGCAGGCATTGGATTCGACTATTACAAAAAGCATAACGTAGCCTGGGTACTGAATCAGTTTGATATCAGGATCAGGCGGTATCCGGTATTTGGTGAAAAAATCATCCTTAAAACGCTGCCTGTTTCCACTTATGGTTTCTTGGGATACCGCAAATACTGGATCTACAGTGAAAAGCAGGAGGAACTGGTTTCGGCCGATACCTCCTGGATATTTATCAATCCGCAAACAAAAAGGCCTGTCCGAGTCAACGACGACATGAAACGCGGCTATGGTCAGCTGGGCGATCCGGAGCAAAAACTGCCATTGCCAGAGGTGCAGGCCCCTTCAAGAGTTGATCAGCAATTGGAATTTCATGTCAGGTTTTCAGACATTGACGTGAACAAGCATGTCAACAATACCCATTATGTTGAATGGGCCCTGGAAGCTCTGCCTGCAGAGATCCGCCAGGAGTGCAGTCTAAAAAATATCCGCATTCATTTCAGGAAAGAAACCACCTACCCGGCCATGATCCTTTCCCAGGTACAGGTGGAGCCCAAACCCGGGGGCTTTGGCTGCTGTCATAATGTCTCCACAAGTGATGGAACCCTGAGGTGCTTGCTGTTTACCGCCTGGGAGAGCAATTTCAGATCATAAGGTTCTCCTCCCGGACCCTAAGAGTTTTCCCCAAATGCCCGCCAGGCCAGGGCTTCTCAGCAACCCAAAGGGTCTTTTTCTCAACCCAGGGGGGCTTCCCTGGTTGTTAATCTCCTGTATTTTGTATTTAAGAATTTCCTTGGAAGCATGGGCATCTGAAGCAGAAATTCGTACTTTTACCCCCGTGTGAAAAAATATTCCGAAACCATTTCATTGCAATCACTATAAATCTGGTTTATTAAATGAAGAAAATTTTTACAATACTGTTTGTTTGTTGCATTTTATTGCCGCAAATGGCTTTTTCCGGAGCACGTTTTTTATCCGACCCTTCCCTTTCGCCCGATGGGAAGACCATAGTTTTCAGTTATGAAAATGATCTGTGGACAGTTGACGCTGCCGGTGGTATGGCTTACCGCATTACCGGGATGGACGGCAGGGAATTTCTGCCAAGGTTCTCGCCCGATGGACGCTGGATAGCTTTTTCAGCAACACATGACGGAAATACCAACATCTACGTTGTTCCGGCAGCAGGTGGAGAGATCCGGCAGCTGACCTTTCACCAGAGCCCCGATATGATGGAATCATGGACCTGGGATTCAAAGTATGTTTATTTCTCCTCCGGGAGGGCCAACATGAACAGCATATACAAGGTAGCCCTGGAAGGTGGAACCCCGGTAAGGGTGTTTAATCATTATTTCAACATGCCCCATCACCTGGCTGTAAATCCTGTCACAGGGGATTACATCTTCACCGACTCCTGGGAGAGCCTTCGCTTCCCTCATCGTAAAAGATATATAGGTGAACATCGCCCCGACCTGCTGTCGTACAACATCAAAACCAAAGAGTTCAGGAAACTTACCGAATATGAAGGCAAGGACATGTGGCCCACTATCGACCGTGAAGGCAAACTGTATTTTGTCTCAGACGAACTCAACAAGGAATACAACCTTTACTCCCTGATCAATGGCCGGAAAACAGCCCTCACGCGTTTTGAAACTTCCATTGGCCGTCCTCAGGTGAGTGCAGATGGAACAAAAATTGTTTTCGAGAAAGATTACCAGCTGCAGATATTTGATGTAGCATCAGGAAGAACCCATACCCCGGAAATCCGGTTGTTTCAGCAAAATGCCCTGAGCATTGACCAGAGTTTTAAAGTAAAAGACAACATCAGTGCATTTGATGTTTCTCCCGATAAAAAGAAGCTTGCCTTCATTTCAAGGGGCGAGTTGTTTGTTTCGGATATAGAAGGCAAGTTTGTCAGGCAGATCATGGTGAAGCCCGAGGAGCGCATTACTGAAGTAGTATGGGCCTCCGACAACAAGACCCTCTATTATTTCCGTACCAATAAGGGCTGGACCAACCTTTATTCGGTTGCTGCCGATGGCCGCGGAAAAGAGAAGGTAATCCATGAGGAGGCTCACAACGGGCGCATGATCTCCATGAGCCCCGATCGCAAAAAAGGGGTTTACCTGAGCGGCCGCAACCAGGTGATGTTACTGGATGCTGAATCAAATAAAGTACGACCCATTGTGAATGATGAACTCTGGGGTTTCCAGAATTCAGCACCCCGTTTTTCGCCCGATGGCTCACATGTGGTGTTTACGGCATACCGGAATTTTGAACAGAATATCCTGGTACATGATTTAAAAGCAGGCAAAACCATCGAGCTCACAAACACGGGTGTCTCCGAACGCATGCCCTTCTGGTCGCCCTGTGGCAAATATATTTATTTTGTTACCGACAGGTTTAAACCCAATTATCCCGGGGGAGGTACCCAGGACCGCCTGTTCCGGCTTCCCCTGCAAAGGGTGCAGCCTCCTAAACGATTTGAACACTTTGATGCCTTATTTGCTGATGCAGGAAATGAAAAGCAGGCCCAGGGGGAGGTTGCCATTGATATGGAGCGCATCCAGGAGCGCTGGGAGCCCCTGAACCTGGCCAGAATTGGCCGGCAATGGGCTCCCCAGGTGTTCAGGATAAAAAACCAGGACATACTGTTTTTTACCTCAAACCACGACAAGGGTGAATTTGCCCTGTGGAAAAAAGAACTTAAAGACTTTGACGACACACGGGCAGTTAAAATTGAAGGCAGCAACCCGGGCATGAATGCCTTCCTGGTGCAGGCTAACGACGAAATGTTTGTTCTGGCCGGGGGCAATATCCACAAGATAAATCTTAGCACTAATAAAGCAGAGGCTATTAATATAAACCATACTTTCTCCAGGAACCTTCGCAATGAGTTCTCGCAGATCTTTTTCGAGACCTGGGCAGTGATGGAAGAGAATTTCTATGCAGATGATTTTCACGGGATTGACTGGAAGGCAAAGCGCGAGCTGTATGCCAGTCATTTGCCTTACCTGCGTACGCGTGAAAACCTGCGTACTTTGCTCAACGACATGCTTGGCGAACTGAATGCATCCCACACGGGCTTCAGCAGCACGGGCAATGAAGAAAAGCCTTTTCACCAGGCCCGTACTGCCGAAACAGGTATCGTATTCGACAACCTGCGTCCTTTTGTGGTGCAGAAGATCATGCCGGGAAGTGCCCTTGATCTTTCATCTCCCCTTGTGAAACCCGGTGACCTGCTGGTTGGGGTAAACGGCCGGCGTATTGCCCTGGATGAAAACCGCAACCGCCTGTTTTATTTTGCAGAAGTACCCCAGGAGATCGTATTGACTTTCAACCGGGCAGGAGAGGAGTTTGAGGTCCCCATCAAGCCCCATACTCCCGGGCAAATGGATGCCATGTACTATGATGAATGGATTGAGCAGAACCGCCAATACGTGGAGGAGCAATCCAATAACCGTTTGGCTTATGTCTTCATGAAAGACATGGGGCAGGGCTCCCTGGAAAAATTCCTCATCGACATGACCACCCATGCCATGAATAAGGAAGGGCTGATCCTGGATATCCGATTCAACCGCGGTGGAAATGTCCACGATCAGGTACTCCAGTTCCTATCACAGCGTCCCTATCTTAACTGGAAATATCGTGGAGGGGCATTGGCCCCCCAGCCCAACTTCACCCCTTCGGCAAGCCCCATCGCTCTGCTGATCAACGAACGGAGCCTTAGCGATGCTGAAATGACTGCCGAGGGCTTTAAACAACTTGGACTGGGAACAATCATAGGAACAGAAACCTATCGCTGGATCATCTTTACTTCCGGCAAAACAATGGTTGACGGATCAACATGCAGGCTTCCTGCCTGGGGCTGTTATTCACTCGAGGGCCGCAACCTGGAACTTACAGGCGTTGCACCCGATATCAAAATACACAATACATTTGATGATCGCCTCAATGGCAGGGATCCCCAGCTTGACAGGGCAATCCAACACCTGTTTGAACAACTGAAGGTTACAGATGCTGCAATGCCTTAAATAATGAGCAACTAAGACCGCCTCTGAAGAAAACTCAGGGGCGGTTTTTTTTGTTCCTCATATTGTCAGATTATCCGGCAGAGTTTTCAAACCATACAGGCTTTCCTGCCTGAATTGGGGCCGGGTCAGGGCCGTATTAAATTCGCACCAAACTCGCACCAAATTCGCACCAAATTCGGAGTAAATTCGCGAATCAGCGAATTTGCCCCGGGTTAACCCCGAATCTGGTCCGGATTCAAGGCGACTTTGATACCAATTGGATAGGGGAAGGGTATGATAAGCTTCAGGAAAAATAACTGGCTTCACGAAGTAAGCTCTTTCAGGAACCTAATTCCACAACTTCAAGATCTTTGATGTTATTGCCGTCAATTGTAAACCTGACTATGGTTTTTACCCGGTGCAGCCCGGTTTTGCCTGCAGCACCCGGGTTGATGTGCAATAGCTTGTATTTTTTGTCGAACATCACTTTCAGAATGTGTGAATGCCCGCTGATAAACAATGCGGGAGGCTTCTGCTCGAGGACTTCCCTGATTTTTTTTTCATATTTTCCGGGATAACCTCCAATATGGGTTATCATCACGTCAACATTTTCGCAGTCAAAACGCAGCATTTCAGGAAAAAGTGAGCGTATGTGCTGGTTGTCGATATTTCCATGAACACCCCTGAAAGGTTTAATGGCCTGCAGTTGCTGTGCCGTCTGCAGGGTGCCCATATCTCCGGCGTGCCATATTTCATCGCAATCCTGAAAGATCCGTGGCAGCTGGGGATGCACATAGCCGTGGGTATCAGATAAAAGGCCGATTCTTTTCATGAACTCCTGTAAAGAAACAAATTTCTTAAAGGTACATAAAACAATCAAATCGGGAACTTGTTTTAAAAGTGTCAGCCACAACAGTTAAACCAGGGTTAAAGTACTGCATAAAAGGTCTTTTTGACAAAATGTTGATAATTTTAAATAAAAATGGGTCCTTAAAAACATCAAAGGATTATTTTTGTAGCGAATCTCTCAACGGCAACTATTTTTAAGCATTTATTTATGAGTCAGGTCACAATACAGGGTAAGGTTTTTGAAAAATTCATAGGAAATGATCTGATCACCCAGGCCATTGAGAAGATTGCACAAGATATCAGCAGGGATTTCTCCCATTCCAGTCCCTTGTTTTTGTGTGTATTGAACGGTTCGTTCATTTTTGCAGCCGACCTTTTCAAAACCTACCAGGGCCCCTGCCAGATCAGCTTTATCAAGTTATCCTCCTACCAGGGTACCAACAGTTCCCTGGAGGTAAAAACAGTCATCGGTTTGAATGAAGATATCACCGACCGTGAGGTGATCATTCTTGAGGATATTATCGACACGGGCATCACGGTTTCGCATCTTGTTGAGGATCTGAAGACTTACAAACCCCGCGGGATCCGGGTTGCAACCCTGCTTTTGAAACCTGCAGCTGTTCGCACGGATATAAAGCCCGACTACGTGGGCATTGAAATTCCCAATGATTTTATAATCGGGTATGGCCTGGATTACAATGGGTTTGGCCGTAACCTGAAGGATATTTACAAAATTGTATAACCAACCAAAACCGCTTTTTCCAATTTTACCGTTAAAGCCAGGACCGCCATGCTAAACCTTGTCATTTTTGGACCTCCCGGATCGGGGAAGGGCACCCAGTCTGCCAGGATCGTTGAAAAGTACAAACTCATTCACCTTTCCACGGGCGATCTTTTGCGGGAAGAGATGGAAAAAGACACAGCTCTTGGAAGAGAAGTAAGGAAATATATTGATCAGGGGCTTCTTGTTCCCGATGAGATCGTCATGAAGGAGCTATACCAGGTGGCAACCCGATATAAAGATGCACCGGGATTTATATTCGACGGTTTTCCGCGCACCATTTTCCAGGCCGAGATGCTCGACAGGCAGCTGCAGAAGCGCCTGGCTCCCATTACCCTTGTGATCTCCGTGGAGGTTGCCGAGCAGGAATTGTTTCGCCGCATGATGGGCCGTGCCATTGATTCGGGCCGCAGCGACGATACCGAAGACATCATCTGGCGCCGTATTGAGGTGTACAATTCGCAAACCCTTCCGCTGATCAGCTATTACAAGAAGCAGGGAAAAATCGTTTCTATCGACGGAATGGCCCCTGTTGACGATGTGTTCAACAATATCTCTCTGGCAATTGACAATGTGGTAATTCACAACCGCTCCTGATAAAAAACATCCAGGTTTTGGGTTGATGGCTTATCTTTGTACTCCTTCAAAGGTAAGGACTGCTTATGACTTCAAATTTTATAGATTATGTCAAGATATTCTGCCGTTCGGGTAACGGGGGGGCAGGTTCACGTCATATGCGCCGGGAGAAGTTTGTTCCCAAGGGTGGGCCTGACGGTGGAGACGGAGGCCGGGGAGGCAATATTTTCCTGAAAGGCAACAGTCATCTGTGGACTCTTCTTCATTTACGATATACAAAGCATGTATTGGCGGGCCATGGTGAGAGTGGCTCCCGGCAACAACGCACAGGAGCTGCCGGAAAAGACATATACCTTGAGGTTCCCCTGGGAACCGTTGCCAAAAATGCGGAGACGGGTGAGCTGATGGCCGAGATCAATTCACACGATCAAACCATTCTGCTGGTACCGGGAGGCCGGGGCGGATTGGGCAATACCCATTTTAAATCAAGTACCAACCAGACCCCTCGCTACGCCCAGCCGGGCGAGCCCGGCGAGGAATATCCTGTGATCCTGGAGCTGAAGATCCTTGCCGACGTGGGGTTGGTGGGCTTCCCAAATGCCGGAAAATCAACACTGCTTTCCGTGGTATCGGCTGCCAAACCAGAAATAGCTGATTATCCTTTCACCACACTGGTGCCTAACCTGGGAATGGTAGCTTACCGCGAAAACCGTTCCTTTGTAATGGCCGATATCCCGGGAATCATTGAAGGAGCTCATCTGGGCAAAGGGCTGGGGCACCGTTTTCTGCGCCACATTGAAAGAAATGCTGTTTTGTTGTTCATGATCCCTGCTGATTCCCAGGATATTTCTCATGAATATGATATCCTGGTAAATGAACTCAGGGAATATAACCCCGAACTGCTCGATAAAAAGCAGGTACTGGCAATTACCAAATCCGACCTTGTGGATGCCGAAATCATGGAGGCCCTGAAAGAAGATCTTCCCAAAATACCCTATGTTTTCATATCCTCCCATACGGAAATGGGAATCGTTCAGTTAAAGGATCTGCTCTGGAGGCAGCTGACAAGTACTTAATACTATCTTTTTTACTATGCTTGATTTTCTTTTACAACTCGACAGGCAATTGTTCCTGTTTTTGAACAACCTGAATTTACCCCAGCTCGATATGGTCATGTTCTATATCAGCTACAAATTTACCTGGATTCCTCTGTACGCTTTTCTGGCCGTGCTGCTGGGCATCCGTTACCGCTGGAAAGCTTTCCTGGTACTGTTGTTCGTGGTATTGCTGGTAACCTTTAGCGACCAGGGTTCAGTAATGTTCAAAAACTATTTCGCCAGGCTAAGGCCTTGCCTGGAGCCAGATCTTGCTTCACTGGTCCACCTGGTAAAGGGACGCTGCGGGGGAACTTATGGGTTTGTGTCAAGCCATGCTGCCAATACCTTTGCAATGGCCGTATTTATGGGAAGTTTGTTTAAAGACCGGTTCCGTTTTGTTAACCCCCTGCTGCTGGTTTGGGCAACCCTGAATGCCTATTCAAGAATATACCTTGGAGTCCATTATCCCGGGGATGTTATTGGCGGTGCCCTTCTGGGAATGCTTATAGGAGCTATGGTATTTGCTGCCTGGCAGCTTACTGATAATCTTATCAGCAAACCCCGGGAAAAAATCCCTCCCGTAGTAGGTGTTTAATATCCTGATTCTTTGCCGGTTATTTTGCTTACCAATACTTTGTAGATAGCTACATTGTTTACAGCGGGTGCATTATAGGGAAAATCCCTTCCGGCATATTTACGCATAATGATGTTCAGCACCTTTACCTTCTCGTCATAGTCCTCGATAAATTCCACTTTGCCCATGGCTACTACCGACCGGTAATGCATGCCGTAGCTGCAGGCTACTGTTTCATGGCGGTGAAAAAGCTTATGGTCGGTGCTGAAAGCCACGCACACTGAATTGTTGCTGCGAAGGATGTCGATCTTCCGGCCATCCGGGCCTGAATGAAGGTAGATGATCTCATCTTCATAGCCAAAGTTAAAAGGCAATACATAGGGCATTCCTTCTGTATCCACCATCCCCAGATAACAAACATCACATTTGTCGATGATCTGCTGTATTCTTTTTTGATCGGTAAGCATTCGCGTGGCCATATTCCGTTGTCATTTTTTATCAAAATTAGCGATTTTCAATAAAAACCTCTGCAAATGGCACACGAACTGTTGTAAAACTAAAAAAATAGTTATATTTGGCTTTTATCCTTCGAGCTATGAAAGAACTTACCAAGGCAGAAGAACAGGTTATGCAGATTCTCTGGGAGATGAAGTCGGGATTTGTCAAAGATATCCGCGACCGTTTCCGCAACCCCAAACCTGCCATAACCACTGTATCAACCATCATCCGGATCCTTGAGCAAAAAGGATTCGTGGGCCACCGTGCATATGGTAAATCGCATGAGTATTTTCCCCTGGTTGAAAAACGAACCTACACCCGGGTGATGATGAAGGGGATACTGATGAAGTATTTCAGCAATTCACTAAGGCAGATGGTATCGTTTTTCTCCCAGGAGAAGGGTTTGACTGTATCGGAGCTTGAGGAACTAAAGCGCATTATTGAGGAAGAGATCCGCAAGCAGGAAGGCTAGATGCTTTTACAAAAATTAAATACAGAGCAGATGAAACATTTATTCTTGCGAAGGTTTTTGTGGGTATTGCTGTGTTTTCTGTTCCTGGCAAAGACAGCCGGTTCACAGGAATCAGCTGAAGTGCGCGTGTTGGTTAGGGAACTTCACGAACAGGATGAACACCTGGGTGTTGTTGGTTTACTTGATTCCATTTACGGGGAGCAGGCCATGCCCTTTGAGATGATGTATCTAAGGGGTAGGGCGCTTTTTCATGCAGGTAGATTTGACCAGGCCAGGGAAGTGCTTCAGGAAATAGAAAACGACAGCCTGTTTGCCGAAAGATCCAACCATCTTCTGTCAAACATTGCCCTTCAGCAGGGCAGGCAGAATGATGCCATCAGGCACCTACTTATATTAACCAAACTAGAGCCTCAGAACCCCTCCTACTGGAGGCGCATCGGGAGGATATTTGTGGGGGAAGGCAAGTTTCCGGCTGCCGAGAATTACATGCACAAGGCTTACATGCTTGATAGCCTCAACCAGGGAGTCATCGTTGAACTGGCTGATATCCTTTTGAAGATGGAAGCCCATGCAAGAGCCTTCAGCCTTTTAAAGAAAGGAATAAGGATTTCTCCTGATAACCTGGCCATGCGAAGGCTCATGGTAAACGCCAGTTATCGGCAGAAAAATATCCAGGAAACCCTGGGTCATGCAAGGTGGCTTACCCAGCAAGGAGATACTACAAATTCGGTGATCCGCCTGAAGGCCCTGGCCTACTTTCAACTCGATAGCCTGGAAAAATCAGAGTACTGGCTTGATTACCTGCTTGACAGGGATGTGATCAGTGAGGATATTCTTTTCAACAAAGCCACTGTTCTTGAAGCCCGGGGAGAAATCCCCGAAGCTTTGGATTATTACGAGCAAGCTGTATTTTCGGGCATCTCTTCCAACTTCAGTCCCTTTATCATGAAGCAAAGCATTTTGCTGCATGAGAATCAAAAATACCCCGAATCCATCCGATGGCTGCAAGTTTTGAAACACTTCAGCGCAAATCCTCTTATTTATTTTTATCTTGCAAGGAATTTTGATCTTTATTACAAAGACAGGATTCCAGCCTTGCAGCACTATCAGTTATTTATTGATCGTGCACTGGATAATCATTCCCAACAAGTTGCGTTTTCTCAGAAAAGGATCAGTGAAATACGCGAGCTGATGCATTTTGCCGGAGATTAGGCTGTTTTCAGTACTTTTATGAATTCCGGGGGGAATCTCTGCCAAACAAACAGGAGGATTTCCCCTTTATAGTATTGACAGGTATAAACCAGGAAATTTTTACAGGATGTTAACCTCTTTGCTTTTACTTCTTTTTTTTATTCTGATCATAGATCTTTATGGCTATTATGGTTTGCGAAAACTTACTGGTACAGGTGCTTTTCGGCCTTATCGCCGGGGTGTGATCAAGGGCTATTGGATGATAAATATCCTTTTTGTGGTGTTCTCAGTGATTTGGGCCCTGGCAATTCGAAACAGCGACTGGGAGCTGCATGTGCAGTACCGCAATTACCTGTATATTTCAGGGGCTTTTATGCTAATATTTCTTCCCAAGCTGGTTTTCCTGGTTTTTGTGGTGTTGAACGATCTGAAGAATATCGTTGCCTGGATCGTGAAGCTATTCATGCCATCAAGGCGCGGCCGGGGCAGAAAGCTTGCTGCCTTCAGGCGTTCGCTGCTGCTTCCCGCTTTTGGTGCCCTGTTTTCTGTGATCATGTTCATCTGGGTTGCGCACGGTATCTTCTATCAACGGTTTAACTTCCAGGTGGAGAGGGTTGAGGTGTTTTTTGATGATCTTCCCCAGGGGTTTGACGGATACCGCTTGGTTCATTTTTCAGATACCCACCTGGGCAGCTTTGCCCGTACCCGCCCTGTTGCCCGGGGACTTGAAAAGATCAGCGGGCTGCAGCCCAACCTGGTGATTTTCTCCGGTGACATGGTAAATAATGAGGCTGCTGAAATTCTGCCTTTCATATCCTATTTCAGGGATATACAGGCGGAAGACGGGAAATTTACTGTTTTGGGTAATCACGATATGGGCGATTATCGCCGATGGCATACAATAGAAGAAAAAGACATCAACCAGAGGCAGCTGGAGGAATATAAGGATCAGATGGGTTTTTCTCTTTTAAGGAATGAGCATGTATTCATCAGTAACGGCCAGGATTCTATCATGCTGGTGGGTGTTGACAACTGGGGACTGCCTCCCTTTGCACAATACGGGGATCTTCAGCAGGCCATGGGGCAAAATGCTGATTTTCCGTTTAAAATCCTTATTTCGCATGATCCTACCCACTGGCGGGCCGAAGTTCTTCCCTATACCAATATCCGGCTGATGCTGGCAGGCCATACACATGCCATGCAGATGGGAATCCGCACCCGTTGGTTTTCATGGAGCCCTTCCTCCTGGATGTATCCCGAATGGAATGGTAAATACCGGCAGGATCAGCAGGTTCTTTATGTGAACCGTGGCTTTGGCTTCCTTGGATTTCCCGGCCGCCTGGGCATGCCCCCCGAAATAACCCTGATCACTTTAAGACGTAGTCCCCAGCCGGAAAGTTAATGAATGCCATGCCTGCTTCTGACAAACAACATATTACCATTTTCTGGTTCAGACGCGACCTGCGCCTTGATGACAACAAGGCCTTGTATTATGCCCTGAAGAGCAGCCAGCGGGTGCTGCCTCTTTTTATCTTCGATCATTGCATTATTGATAAACTCCAACCCTCTGACCATCGGGTGGAGTACATCTTTAATTTGCTCTCAAAGATCCACCGCCAACTAAAAAGCATGCATAGCGGGCTACTGATTAAAATAGGGGTACCTGCTGATATCTTCCGTGAGCTGATCTGCGAATTCCAGGTGGAAGCAGTTTTTTGCAATGCCGACCATGAACCATATGGTCAGCAACGCGATCAGCAGATCCGTGAGTTGCTCGAAAAACACAATATTCCTATGCATCAATCGCTTGACCACCTGGTAATGGAAAAAAATGAGGTGTTAAAAGCGGATGGCCTTCCTTACCGGGTGTTTACTCCCTATAGCAGGGAGTGGAAAAAGGTGCTCAACAATTCCCATCTGAAGAATTATCCTTCGGGGCAATTATCCGGCAGGTTTTTCACGGGTGAATTACCCGATTTTCCTTCTATGAAACAACTGGGATTTTCTGCTTCAGGAATGGCCATGCCCGTGGAGGGCATCAGGGAAGAGATTATTGCAGATTATGACAAGACCCGCGACTTTCCATTCCTTGACGGCACCTCCCGCGTTGGCCCCCAGCTTCGTTTTGGTGCCATCAGTATCCGCCGGCTGACCTCCCTGGCCTGCAGTCTGAATGAAACTTACCTCAATGAACTAATATGGCGTGAGTTTTATGCCATGATATTGTGGCATTTTCCTAAGGTGGCAGAAAATGCTTTTAAGCCTGAATACGATCGGATAGCCTGGAGAAATGATGAAGCCGAGTTTGAGAGCTGGTGCCAGGGAGCTACCGGGTATCCAATGGTTGATGCGGGTATGCGGCAGCTCAATAAAACAGGATTCATGCACAACCGTCTTCGCATGATCACTGCCAGTTTTCTGTGTAAACATCTGCTGATCGACTGGCGCTGGGGAATGAGTTATTTCGACAGCATGCTGTTTGATTATGAGCTTTCGTCAAACAATGGTGGCTGGCAATGGTGTGCGGGTTCCGGAACCGATGCAGCCCCTTATTTCCGGATCTTTAATCCCATGGAGCAACAAAAGAAATTTGATCCAGATAAGCTGTTTATCAAACAATGGATACCTGAGTTTGGAACAGAGGCCTATCCTTCTCCCGTTGTTGATCACAGGCAGGCCAGGCTGCGTTGCCTCCAGGTGTACCAGCTGGCATTAAAACAAAGATGATACCAATGAACCCTCAGCAGATAGAAAATCATATTTATCCCTGGCTGAATGATTTTGCCTTATTTGAAAGGAGGTTAAAGCAATTGCCGTTCAACAGGCTTCCGGGTCTGGATGCACAGCTGAAGATGGCTCCCCTGGTAAGACGGGAGGAGATCAGCAGCCGGGGTTCCGGTAAATCCCCTGTAAAAAGCAGCGTTCTGCTTTTGTTCTTTCCCATTGAAAACAAGGAAGTGGGAACGGTTTTCATTCAGCGCCCGGTTTATCAGGGCACACACAGCGGGCAGATATCCTTTCCCGGGGGGCGGTACGAAAAAACGGATCCTGATATGCTATATACTGCTTTACGCGAAACTTTCGAAGAAATAGGGGTTAACCCAAAGCAGGTAGAGGTGGTGGGCAGGCTTTCCGAGCTGTTTATTCCTCCCAGCAACTATATTGTCACTCCTTTTCTGGGAATAGTATCCAGCAGGCCATATTTTATTGCCGACCCCAATGAGGTTGCCCGGGTGCTTGAAATGGATTTTAAAGCCTTTTTCAGGGCCGAAAACTGTACCACCAAAACCATCACGCCATCAACGGGCTTCTCTCTTCAGGCGCCCTGTTTTACCATTAACGGGCACATTATCTGGGGAGCCACCGCGATGATCATTTCCGAATTGCTCGAACTCCTGCAAATGGATCCGCAGCAATAAATTCCCCTTCTACTGTATCATAAAAAAAAGCCACCTTGTTGGGGTGGCCTTTTTTTAATGCTCATTATTTCTTTACTGAATCGCGTCCACGATAGCTTTGAAAGCTTCCGGATGATTCATGGCCAGATCAGCAAGAACCTTGCGGTTGATCTGAATATCGTTGGCGTGTATTTTTCCCATAAATACGGAATAACTCATCCCGTGCTGACGAACAGCAGCATTGATGCGCTGGATCCAGAGTTTTCTGAATTCTCTTTTTTTGACGCGCCTGTCGCGGTAAGCATACTGCTGACCTTTTTCCCAGGTATTCTTAGCTACGGTGTATACATTTTTTCGACCACCAAAATATCCTCTGGTGAGCTTAAGCAGCTTTTTTCTTCTGCGCCTTGAAGCAACTGTGTTTACTGATCTTGGCATTTTACTAAAGGTTTAAGTTTGATTAGCGTTTCCCGCAAGGGGGGAAATCTTTTAAAGCTAATTCAAATGGTTAAAAAATAATTAATTAATTGCAGCCCAACATGGCTTTAACATTTTGTTCATCTGCCTTATTCACCAGGGTGGTTTGGGTCAGATTTCTTTTCCTCTTTGTTGATTTTTTAGTCAGAATATGACTTTTATACGCGTGCTTGCGCTTAACGCGTCCGGTAGCGGTCAAAGAGAACCGTTTTTTTGCACCGGATTTGGTTTTCATTTTCGGCATTTCAAAAAACTATTTACAGGTTATTACTGAGCATTAAACTTTCTTGGATCCTTTTTTTGAGGCAACCAGCATGATCATACGCTTTCCTTCTAGTTTGGGAAGCTGTTCTACCTTTCCCAGCTCCTCGATCTCCTGTGCAAAGCGCAGCAGGATCATCTCTCCCTTTTCTTTGTAGATGATAGAACGGCCTTTGAAAAAGACATAGACCTTTAATTTGGAGCCTTCTTCCAGAAACTTCATGGCATGCTTCAACTTGAAGTTAAAGTCATGGTCATCGGTGTTGGGCCCCAGGCGGATCTCCTTGACAACGATCTTGGAGGCGTTGGCTTTGATTTCCTTTTGTTTCTTTTTCTGTTCGTAAAGAAATTTCTTATAATCCATGATTTTGCACACCGGGGGGTTAGCCGCGGGGGCAATCTCAACCAGATCAAGACCCAGTTCTTCAGCCATAGCAAGGGCTTCACGAATCTGGTAAATGTTATCTTCTACGTTATCACCCACTACCCGAACTACCGGGGCTTTAATTCTTTCGTTGATCTTGTGTGGGTCTTCAGCCTTTACAAACCGCCTCCTGGGAGTGGCATTGAATGGTGTTGCTATATTTTGTTCCTCCTTAATTTAGTGAATACTAAAACGTTCAGAATGATAAAAGATTGTTTATTTCCTCATGTACCAGTTTGACAAAATCCTCAATGGAATAAGTACCCAGATCGCCCTGTCCATGTTTTCTGACAGAAACAGTCCCTTCTGATTCCTCCTTTTCACCCACTACCAGCATGAAGGGTATTTTGCGTACTTCAGCATCGCGGATCTTCTTTCCCGTTTTTTCACTGCGCTCATCAATCAGGGCGCGAATTTCGTGATTATTCAGCAAAGTTAAAACTTTTTTTGCATAATCCTGATATTTATCACTGATAGGCAGTACGATAGCCTGATCGGGAGTGATCCACAGGGGGAAGTTTCCGGCGCAATGCTCAATGAGTACGGCTACAAAGCGTTCCATGGAACCAAACGGGGCACGGTGTATCATCACCGGGCGGTGCTTTTGGTTGTCGCTGCCAATATATTCCAGCTCAAAGCGATCGGGCAGGTTGTAGTCAACCTGGATAGTCCCCAGTTGCCATTTGCGTCCCAGGGCATCTTTAACCATAAAGTCAAGCTTGGGGCCATAGAATGCAGCCTCACCGGGTACCACATTGGCCTGGAGCCCTTTTTCCTCCGTGGCTTCAATGATGGCCTGCTCGGCTTTCTGCCAGTTCTCGTCGCTGCCGATATATTTTTCGCGGTTCTGGGGGTCGCGAAGCGATATCTGAACGCTGTAATCTTTGAATTCCAGGGCCCGGAAGATGTGCAGCACGATATCGATCACCTTGATGAACTCTTCCTTCACCTGGTCGGGGCGGCAGAAAATGTGGGCATCATCCTGGGTGAACCCTCTTACCCGGGTCAGCCCGTGCAGTTCCCCGCTCTGCTCATAGCGATATACAGTGCCAAATTCGGCCAGCCTCACAGGCAGATCCTTGTAAGAATACTGCCGGGTCTTGAATATCTCGCAATGATGGGGGCAGTTCATGGGCTTCAGGAAAAATTCCTCCCCCTCGGCCGGTGTTTTTATGGGCTGGAATGAGTCTTTTCCGTATTTCTCATAGTGGCCGCTGGTAATATACAGGTTTTTATTTCCGATATGGGGGGAGATCACTGGTTGGTAACCAGCCTGTCGCTGTACTTTCTTGAGGAACTTTTCCAGGTTCTCGCGCAGCTCGGCCCCTTTTGGCAGCCAAAGGGGCAGCCCCTGGCCCACGTTGGCCGAGAATGCAAACAGCTCCAGTTCACGTCCTATTTTGCGATGATCACGTTTTTTGGCCTCTTCCAGCATCAGCAGGTATTCATCCAGTTCCTTCTGCTTGGGAAAGGTGATGCCATAAACCCGGGTGAGTTGTTTGCGGCTTTCATCTCCACGCCAATAGGCACCAGCAAGGTTCAAAAGCTTAACAGCCTTGATGGGGCTGCTGTCGGGAAGGTGGGGCCCACGACACAGATCGGTAAAATGACCCGATTCGTAAAATGTTATGGTGCCTTCCTGCAAGTCGCTGATCAGATCAACCTTGTACTCATCGCCCTTTTGCTCGTAAAAGGCAAGAGCCTCATCCTTGCTTATTTCCCGGCGCACAAATTGCATTTTCTGTCGTGCCAGCTCCAGCATTTTTTTTTCGATCTTCTCGAAATCATTGCTCGACAGGCTCCTGTCGCCCAGGTCAATGTCGTAATAGAAACCGTTTTCAATATCAGGGCCAATGCCAAACTTTGTTCCCGGATACAACTCCTCAATGGCTGCAGCCATCAAATGGGCAGAGGAATGCCACATGGTGGCTTTTCCCTGGGCATCATCCCAGGTATGCAACCTGATATGGGCATCCTGTTCTATGGGGCGGTTTATATCCCAAACCTCCCCGTTAACGCTGATAGAGAGTACCTTACGGGCAAGCCCTTCGCTGATGCTGCGGGCAATATCCAGGCCGTTGACTCCTTCAGGATATTCTCTTACCGATTGATCGGGCAGGGTTATTTTTATCATAATAGAAGATTCAAAAAATTCAAGGGGGCAAAATTACTAAAAATTTGCCGATTAATGATGGATTATCTTAAAAATGTATTGAGATAAAACAGATTAGCCAATAATGTTCAGCGAATCGGGAGTAATACGTTTAATAATGCGCAGCCAATGAGTGTACTTGCCCTGTTCGCGGTTGAAAATGCCCTGATGGTCAATCAGGTCGATGCGTACTTTTCCATGCGCATGGATAACATGACCCTCATTTACAAGTATGCCTACATGGGTAATTTCCTTGTTTGGGTTATCGAAAAACAGCAGGTCTCCTGGCTGGGCTTCATGTATCAGGTGTATTGTCTGCCCATGATGGGCCTGGAAGCTGGCATCCCTGGGAATGGTAATGCCTGCCATTTTAAAAGCCAGCTGTGTAAGCCCCGAACAGTCAATGCCCTGGGGGGAGCGCCCACCCCAAAGGTAAGGGGTATTCAGAAAAACCATGGCGTTGGGCACAATGCGGCTGTAATCAGGCTTTTGGAAGGTAAAAACCTCCCCTTTATAATGATATACCTTACCGGAGAGTGAGAATTTGTCATGCTCATAAAAGGGGAAGCTGCATCCGGCTCCTACAATGAAGCGGCTGTCAAGGGTGCGATCTTCCAGCACCTGTACCAGGTCGGTGCATACCGTTTTAGTTTTCTGGCTGGCAAGGGCCTGCCATTCAATATCCTCCAGAAGCGAAACCTGGTTCTTTGAAACCCATCCCTGGTAATGATCAAAGTCCAATCTGACAAGGTACCATTCTTCATGCTGCTCCAGGATGCTGAACGAATCCCCGAATAACAGCTGATTGACAAGCTCACTGCGGTGTGCCGGCTCCGAACGCATGCAGCCCAGGCTTAGTAAACAAATTCCACGTTTCATATGTATTATTGTTGGAAGCAATAAAATTAGATAAAATTTCCTCAGCCAGACAAATTAGTAGCCTGAATATATTGCAACAATCATGGCCTGAACTTTGTAAGGTATAATTTGTATTTTCGTAAGAGCATTCATCATCAGAAATGAGAAACATAATACACTGGTTGCAAACCAAATCCTCCGGGATCTATAAGCTAGGGCTTTTTCTTGTCAGTATTTTTCTGATCGTTCATCTTTTTCCTCGTCAGGCAGGCTTTGAATACGAATATCACAAGGCCCGGCCATGGATGTATAGTGACCTGATAGCTCCCTTTGATTTTGCCATATTGAAAACTGCCGAAGAGCTTGAAGCTGAGCGTCAGGCAGTGCTTGAGGAATTCAGTCCTTTTTTTGAACAGGATAAAGAGGTGGCCTCGCTTCAGAAAGAAGCTTTCGAGAGTAATTTCCGGAGCAGCTGGCTTGAGTTTGTCGAAAGGCAGGAGCTTTCCCCGGCTCCTCAGGAAAAGATACTTCAGAGCGGCCTGCAGATCCTGGATCAGCTCTTTGATGTGGGCATTATCTCTATACCTGAAGCCTTACAGGGCCAGCCTGCATCGTACCAGATCCGGGTGGTTGACGGACAGGTGGCCAGCTACCACTCCCTGGGAGATTTTCTTACCCTTAACTCGGCCTATCTGGAAGCCAGCAAAATGCTTCAGAAAACAAGCGAGGATTATCATCCTCTTTTGGAATCTCTGCTGGGAATGGCACTCTCGCCAAATATCATTTACAACGAGCAGATGACAACCCGGGCGCGCGAAGCCCAGCTGCAGGATATTCCAATTACCCGGGGCATGGTGCAGCAGGGCGAAAAAATCATCTCCCAGGGTGAGCTCATTACGCCCCATAAATTCCAGATTCTGGAGTCATTCAGGGCTGAATATACACGGCAAATGGGACAGGCCGGGATGAAAAACATGCAATATGCCGGGCAGTTGCTGCTGGTGAGTATTACCATGGTGGTACTGGGATTGTTTTTGTTTGTTTTTCGCAAAGATGTATTTGACAACAACCGGCAGGTGCTGCTGATCCTGCTGTCGGTGGTGCTGATGATCCTTGCAACCAGCCTGGTGGTGCGCCATAATGTGAACTGGCTTTACCTGTTGCCTATCAGTATTGTGCCCTTGCTGATGCGCGCCTTCTTCGACAACCGGCTTGCCCTTTACGTCCATATCATTACCATCATCCTGATTGGTTTTCTGATCCCGCGCAGTTTTGAGTTTGTATTCCTGCAATTTATAGCAGGTATTATCGCCATCATGAGTATTGCCAACCTTAGGCACCGCTCCCAGCTGCTCACTACCGTGTCGCTGATCTTCCTTACCTATTCGGCCGTTTTCTTTGGCTTGTCGCTCTCCCAGACAGGCAACCTTGACAATATCCCATGGGTCAACTTCGGGTACTTTGCCGGTGGAGCCACTCTTACCCTGCTGGCTTATCCGCTGATCTACCTCTTTGAGAGGATCTTTGGCATGCCCACAGATTTTTCGCTGCTGGAGCTGGCAGATACCAACAACAAATTGCTGCGCGACCTGAACCTGCAGGCACCCGGCACTTTCCAGCATTCCCTGCAGGTTAGCAATCTTGCCGAGGAAGCAACCTATGCCATTGGAGGCAATGCACTGCTTGCACGTACAGGTGCCCTGTACCATGATATCGGTAAAATGGATGAAGCCTTTTTCTTTACCGAAAACCAAACCACAGGAGTGAACCCACATGATGATATTCCCTTTGAGGAAAGCGCCCGCATTATCATCAGCCACGTGATTACCGGCATTGAGAAAGCCCGTCGCAATAATGTGCCCGAATATATTATTGATTTTATTCGAACGCATCATGGCACCACAACTGCCCGGTATTTCTTTACCATGCGACTGAAAGAAAAGCCCGAGGAGGAAGTTGATCCGGGAACTTTCACCTATCCTGGTCCCAGGCCCTTCAGCAAGGAGACGGCCGTGGTGATGATGGCCGATTCGGTGGAGGCAGCCTCGCGCAGTATGGCAAAGCCCGATGAGAAGGGCATTGAAGACCTGGTGGAAAATATTATCGATACCCTGGTTGCAGAAAAACAATTCGACAATGCCAACGTCACCTTCAACGACATTTCCACCATCAAGAAGATCTTCAAGCGTCGGCTGATGAACATCAAGCACGTGAGGGTAGCTTATCCTACCCTTAGCTAATCTTTGATAAAGCTGCCGATATAATCCTGGGCTTGCGGGCCCATGTTGAAGAGCAGATCAAGAATGCTTAAATTGGGCAAAAAACCGTTTCTTTCGCTGAACACCTGGTGATATCCCGGAAGAAGCCCGGCGGTTGCTTTCTGCTGCCGGTGGGCTTTGGGTGAAAAGGCATCGCGCAAATCCTCCATTTCACCGCTTGTTTTTTGGTATGATGAGGAGAAATCTATGGGAGGAAGGGGGAGGATCTGTTGTGCTACTACCTGGAGCAGCTGCTGGTTCCACTGTGTGAGTTTTTCAGGATGCGGGTTTAAATAAAGTGGCTCCAGCAAATGACTGTAATAAATAAAAAAAGGTGATTTGCAATAAGCTGACTCAATGGCCCGCCAGTGATTTTTCTGCCAGCTGTGGCGGCTGCTGATTAAAACCTGTCCGGTTCTTGTGTTTTTTCCGTAAGGTTTCTCAACAGGTATCACCAGGTCCAGCTTGCCATTGGCCGTGGCAATGCTGCAGCGGTTGCGCCAGGTCTGCCGGGGGTAAGATTCCCAGGCCTCTATGGTTACCTTTTTGGCTGAATATATGGCCATCATGTAATCGAGTGGGGGCAGGTAGGCAGTCGAAATGATCATCCTTTGCTTAAATTTCTTTTTCGCAAAGATAAACGAACAACTTCCAAGATCAAAAACCCCCGAAAAGAATCCCGTTACAGGAATTGATTAAATTTCAACAATGGAAAATATTGAAGTTTAATAGAAGATAATATTAGTTTAATAGAAAATTATCATTCAATTTTTGTAACTTTCGCTTATTAAATCCTGGGTGGCAATGATCATCAATTAATAGTTGCCGGTTCTTCAGCCTGGCTCAGCCGAAAGAACTTTATTTGGAGCAGCAAACTAATTTAAATCCCACAATATGCGAGTGTTACTGATTGGTTGTTCGGCAGGGGCTCATGCCCTGGCAAAAGCCCTTGCCCTAAACAGGAATACGATGTTATACGCCTGTATGGAGTATATGAACCACGGCATAGCTGAACTATGCGTTGATTACCAGCTGGGCAGTGTCCGGAATTTTGAAGCAATGGAACATTTTGCCGGTAAGCATCAGGTTGAAATCCTGGTTGTTAATTCAGAGGCCGCTTTACAAAATGGTATCTGGCATCATTTTTATGAAAAGGGAGTGATCCTTATTGGTTCTTCGTCTCTTTGCAGCAGTCTTTCGGCCGACCATGGATTTTTGCGCAGGCTGATGCGCAAAAATCAGGTTGATGGCTGTCCTGATTTCGGGATCTTTTATGAGAAAAATGAGGCTATCGGTTATTTACGAAATGCCAAAACTCCTTTGCTGATAAAGCCCACAGGTATATTGGCCGATGCCTGCAAGCAATTTCCTGGTAAAGAATGGATGGATACAGCAGGCATGGTGAAATATGTAGAGGAGATCTTCAGCAACTGTGATGATATGACGCCAGGGGTGATAATCGAAGAGATACCCCGGGGGAATTTTTTCAGCCTGCAGATCATTACCGATGGAAAAGTAATCATACCATTCCCGGCTGTTGGTTTAAAATGTGAAAAAGCAGCCGAAGGTTCAGACTTTTGCGGAGGATGGACTGAACCAAATCATTTGTTGCCATTTCTGGATCATTATGGGTACGACAAAAGCCTGGAGATCCTTCGCCGGATTATTCATGGATTAAAAGAGCAATATTCCGAGAACTTTAAAGGCATACTTAGCGGGCGGTTTGTAGCCGGCCCTGATGGGATTGTGCTGACCGAAATTAAAACAAATGGCTCGGATCCCGAAATAATCAATGCACTGGCTGTTCTGCAAACCGACTTCTCCATTATCTGCAAAGCAATTGCTGAGGAAAAACTGGCTGAACTGCAGCTGGAATTTCATACTCTGGCCACTTCCAGCTGGTATCTTGTTCCCAGAATGGATTTGGAAACGCCGGATCAACAGAAAGTTGTTGTTGATCTTCAGGGCTTGCAGAAAAGCGGGGTGCAGTTGCTGCAATCCCCTGTTTTTCTGAATGATCAATTCCCTCAGCCAATTTTTGTTGTTGTGGCAAGAGGTATTTCTCATGAAGAAGCAAATGAAAAATGCCTGGAAGGAATCTCCTGTATCAGCGGAAAGGGCCTGTATTATCAGAAGGTCTCTTTGGAAGAACCCAGCCGGCAGGAATCCTGATCAGGTTTTAATAATTAAATAAAACATGAAATGGTTGTTTTAAATCCTTCAGATCATGATTATGTAGAGATCCATGAATTTATTGTCGGTATGGACGGCCTGGAGCAATATCCGGTTCATTTTTACAAGATCATGGTTCACTATTTCGGGAACTCATTCTTCCTGGTAAGGCAGGAGCATCGTATTGTAGGCCTGGCCTGGGGAATTACCTCCCAGAAAAACAAGGATATTTTTTTTCTGTGGCAAATAGGCGTACTGCCTGAATTCAGGGGCCGCAATATTGCCCGTTTGCTTATGGATAAAGTGATTGAATTTGCAGCTGAACAAAGCTGTAAAAAGATCCATACCACAACCGAGCCTTCAAATGTCCCCTCCTGGAAGCTTTTTGATAAACTGGGATTCCAAAATGTCAGCAAAGGGAGCATTACCGAGTCGGAAGGCATCAGGGCCATGGTGAATTATTATGGAAGTGGCAGCAGCCAGGTATTTTTTGAACTGCCCGTAAAGGAAAAAAGCCGTCAACTCCCGGGCTGACGGCTTTTTGATTTGAAACAGGGAGTGTCTTATTGATTGCCCATCCAGGCCGAATACATCCATACGAGTTTCTCCTGCTCGCGGATATAATCGCTGGCCATGGCATTGGTGCCTTCGTCATTGCTCTCCGATGAAAGCTCAACAATGGCCCGTTGCTTTTCCAGAAGGATGCCAAAAGCTTCCAGAAGGGAGGCTACGCATGCTGAACCCTCTGTGACATTCTGAGCGGCTTTCACCTGCGAGTGGGCTGTGTAATCTTCAAATGTATGCATGGGAGTGCCACCAAGGGTGAGAATGCGTTCGGCAATCTCGTCGATCTTTACCTGCAGATCGGTATATAACTCCTCGAATTTTGCATGGAGTTCAAAAAACTTGTTGCCCTTGATATTCCAGTGAAATCCACGGGTGTTCTGATAAAATACCTGGTAGTTGGCCAGAAGATCATTCAGTTTTTCGGTCAGCTGTTTCGACATGCCTTCATCCAGGCCTATTTTGGTAGTTTTGCTCATGATAATAAAAAATTTTGGTTATTAATAAGTTATTTGTTTTCAAATACTCCAACAATCTGCAGCTTTACATCCTTGAGCCTGAAGCCCCTGATCTGTTTTCTGCGGAAGTATTCAGCAAGAAGCTGATCCAGCTCCGGATCGTGATAATCTTCCATGTGATCCGAATTTTCATCATATAAATGGTGATGCATATCAGTGACAGCGTCATAGCGCATGCCTCCGGCATCAGTTTTTACCCGGTTGATAATGTTTTTCTGCACCAGAACCTCCAGGACATTGTAAACAGTAGTTAACGACAAGCCCGGAATGCCGGGCGAGACCCGGCGGTATAGATCCTCGGCAGTAGGGTGAGAGGTCGAAGCCCCGAGTGCCTGCAGCAGTGCCACCCGCTGGGGGGTTACTTTTAAACCCGCGGCATTTAGTTTTTTGGCAATTTCCTGGTTTGATAACATGGATGAATTTTTTACAAATATAACAATAATTTTTAAATTGTAATATTTTCAAACAAAAAAAAATTACAATATTGAATTCCTGCCTGATAAGCAGCATCTGGGAAGTTTTTTCTCCAATTCATGAATTGCATACACTCCTAATCTCCCCATTACCTACCCGTCATCTACCCGTCATCTACCCGTCATCTACCCGTCATCTACCCGTCATCTACCCGTAAATTTACGGGTAGATGACGGGTTAGATGACGGGTAGGTCAAATTAATGAACTAAATATGAATGAAATATGTTATCTTTAACTAATAATTACTGATTGGATGAAAAAGGTATTTGCCTCTGCCTGCATTCTGATGATTTTCATTCTGATGGCCCCGGGGTCGGTTGCTCAGGGAGCCCGGTTGCTCCGCTTTTACCCTGCCTCCTCAAATGGCTTGTCGGTTTATGATCTTCGCAAGATCTGGCATCCTGCCCGTTTCCAGGGCAACCTTCGCAATCATCGTTATTATGAAGGATGGTATTTTAAGGTGGTGTCCCAAGATCATTCACACCGTTTGGCCTTTATCCCTGGCATTTCTCTTGGGGAGGACCCACATGCTTTCATACAGGTGATTGATGGTTCCACAGGCGGGAGCCAGTATCACCGGTTCCCGGTTGAGGATTTCAGCTATTCACGAAAGACTTTCGCGGTACGCATAGCCGGAAACTTCTTCTCTGACCGGGAAATGTTCATAGATGTGGGCAAGGGGCAGCATCACTACAAGGGTGAAATTCGTTTTTCAGGAAACCGCCGGTTTCCTGTAACCTTGTCCAGGCCTGGCATCATGGGATGGTACCGGTATGTTCCCTTTATGGAAACCTACCATGGGGTTGTAAGCCTTAACCACCAGCTGCATGGTCAACTGGTGAATAATTCCGATACCCTTTTTTTTGATAATGGGTCAGGATATATTGAGAAAGACTGGGGAAGCAGCATGCCCCGGGCGTGGATCTGGATGCAGAGCAATTCGTTCAGCCAGCAGGATGATATATCTTTTATGCTGTCGGTGGCTCATATTCCCTGGCTGGGCAGCTCATTCACCGGATTTCTGGGATTCCTGATGTTTAATGGCCAATTGCTTCCATTTGCAACTTATACCTCTGCCCGACTGCAGAAGGTGGATGTGCTGGAAGATGAGGTGAATATTGAGATCACCGGCAAAGGATTCAAGTTGTTTATCAGCGGGAATAAAGGGATCAGGGGGGTATTGCTGGCCCCGGTAACGGGAGTGATGAGCCGGCCCATACACGAGAGCCTGGATGCAGAGATCAGCCTGCGGCTTGAAGATGCCTCAGGTAAGGTTCTTTTCCAGGGGACTACCCTCCAGGCAGGCCTTGAACTGGTGGGCGATTACAACAAGCTGCAGCCATAGTTTTGCCTGCTGCAGCAATACGGCAGCGGGATTTTTTGTAAGTTTGCCCAAAACTCTGGCTGGTGATCATCTTCCGAGGCATACCCCTTCCCCTCAACACCCTGAAGCATATGTTCAGGGCCTTGCGCTACCCCAATTACAAGCTGTATTATGCAGGGCAAAGTATATCGCTGATTGGAACCTGGGTGCAGAATATTGCCATGGGATGGTTGGTTTACCGCCTGACGGGCTCGGCCCTACTGCTGGGAACGGTTGCTTTTGCCCAGCAGATCCCTTCACTGTTTATCACGCCTTTTGCCGGGGTGTTGTCCGACCGGCTCAACCGCCGGCAGGTGATCATCCTGGCCCAGGCCCTTTCGATGATTGTTGCTTTCGTGCTGGCTGCCCTGGTGCTTTCGGGAAAAATACAGGTAATACACATTCTGGTTCTGGCAACAATAAATGGAATGGTGATTGCCTTTGATACCCCTTTCCGGCACGCTTTTGTGCCTGATATGATTCCCGAGCCCGAAGATCTTGCAAACGCCATAGCATTGAATTCCTCGCTATACAACCTGGCCCGTTTTGTGGGCCCTCCTATTGGAGGGGTGCTGATAGCCTGGATCGGGGAAGGCTGGTGCTTTTTTATCAATGGGGTGAGCTTCCTGGCTGTGATAGCCAGCCTGCTGGCCATGAAGATTAAGGCGGGCCGGGCTATGGCACATGGTATTTCGGTTATTGGCCAACTGAAGGAAGGTATTAAATATTCATGGCTGGAAAAACCCCTTCGCTACCTGCTTTTGCTGGTGGCCATGAGCAGCTTTTTTGGCCTGCCTTTTCAGGCCCTGCTTCCTGTGTTTGCAGCCCAGGTGCTGGAGGGTGATGCCCAGCTGCTGGGTATACTCACGGGTTCACTGGGAGCGGGTGCTCTGACAGGGGCGTTTTATCTGGCCGCGCGAAAAGATATTGTCTCGATTCCTCTGACCATATTCCGTAATGCCGTATTATTTGCAGTGGCACTGGGTATTTTTGCCCTTTCCTCCAGTACCTGGTTGTCGATGATCGCGCTGGCCCTGACTGGCTTTGGAATGATCGTGCATTTTAACAGCACCAATACCATATTGCAGATCATCAGCGATCACGACAAACGCGGGCGTGTTATTTCGCTCTACAGTCTGACCTTTATGGGTATAACCCCCCTGGGTAGTCTTCTGGCCGGAGCCGTGGCAGAATGGATACGGGTGCCCTGGACCGTCTTTTTGTTTTCCCTGGTCTGCCTGGCCTCAGCTTTGTTTTTCGGCAGCAGGCTGCACAGGGTGCACCGGCGCACAGCCAGAAAATTAAGAATTAAAAATTAGTGATTAAGGATTAAGATTAATCACTAATCACTAATCACTAATCACTAACCCCTAATCACTTCTTCCTGCCGTGGTACTTCATCAGGTAATATTTGCAGAAAGAGTGGAAAAGGTTGGTGTCGTCCTTGTCGAGCATCATCAGCCGTTCCATGACCCGGGCGTAGATGTTGTTGGAGGGCAGGATTCCCACGTCATCCAGGATTTGTTGGGCTTTTTGGCGCACCACGGGCAGTTCGGAAGCCGGGGGCATGGATGTTGCCTGCTTTTCATGCGGGAAGTTGAACCTGCTTAAGTAGGTGCAGTAAACCATAATGGCCTGCGACAGGTTCAGGCTGGGATAGGGCCTTACCATAGGAATAGAACTAAAAAGATGGCAAAGGCTAAGTTCTTCATTGGAAAGGCCGGATTCCTCCCTTCCGAAAACAACGGCTACTTTCTGCAGCAGATCGCCTTTTGCTAGAATTATCGAAGGGAGTTGTTCAACGGCATGATTATCCTCATAAACAGTCCGTTTTTTGGCAGTGCTGGCAATGACCAGATCCATTCCTTCAATGGCCTGCTGCAAGCTGGTGAAAATACTTGCATTTTCAAGGATATCGCGCGAGGCGTGGGCGGTAGCAATTGATTTTTCGCCCAGGTATTTGCATTTGGGATTTACAAGGTAAAGGTTTTCAAAGCCCATGGTTTTCATTGCCCGGGCAGCTGCCCCGACATTTTCTTCCCTGGCGGGTTCCACGATGATAACAAAGAGATTGGGCATGCAGTTGAAATAATTAAGAAGTTCAAAGGTACAAATTAAGGGCTTTACCCTAAATTTGTAAGGTGAATGTTTTTTCAGGTGATTTGCTGCCAATAAATTTTTTCACCCATGTACAAAATATTGAATGCTGAGCAAATACGCCAGTGCGATGCCTATACCATTGAGCATGAGCCGGTTCGTTCTGTTGATCTGATGGAGCGGGCAGCCCGTGGCTGCTTTGATATTATCAAAAGAAAAATCCGCAAGGGGCAGGCAATCCATATATTCTGCGGCACGGGCAACAACGGGGGTGATGGTCTTGCCATAGCCCGTATGCTGGGAGGCACCGGCCATCAGGCAGATGTATGGATCATCCGTTTGGGTCAGGGATCAGAAGATTTCAAGGTAAATGAGAAAAGGCTACAGAATGTGCGTAATACCCGGTTGCACGAGCTGCAGGAAGGCATGGCTCTTCCTGATATTTCAAAGGAAGACCTGGTGATTGATGCCATTTTCGGTAGTGGGCTCAGCCGGCCAGTTGAAGGATTTGCTGCAGAGGTGATCCGGCATATCAATTCCTCGGGTGCAGTAGTGGTGGCTATCGATTTGCCCAGCGGCCTTTTCTGTGAGGACAATACTGCAAATAATCCTTCACATATTATCAGGGCCGACCATACTCTGACTTTCCAGCTGCCTAAGCTGTCGTTTTTGCTTGCAGATAATGAACAGTTCACCGGCCAGTGGCAGGTGGTGGATATAAAACTTCATCCCCAGGCCCTGCAACAAGCCAGCACAGATCATTATATCCTGGAAGCCTCCGATATCCGCTCCTTTTACAAGCCCAGGAGCAGGTTCTCCCATAAAGGGACATTTGGTCGTTGCCTGCTGATAGCCGGAAGCCTGGGTAAGAGCGGTGCTGCTGTGCTGGGTGCCAGGGCAGCCCTGCGCACCGGGGCAGGCCTTGTTTCGGTTCATGCTCCCGGCTGCAGTCACATTATTCTCCAGACGGCTGTCCCTGAAGCCATGTATATTCCCGATGAGCAACACGAAATAATAGGTTCCCTTCCTGATATTTCCAGCTTCAATGCTATAGCAGCGGGCCCTGGCCTGGGAAAAGACCCCCAGACACAAAACGTGATCAAGCTGCTGATCCAGCAATCCAAAAATCCCCTGGTACTGGATGCCGATGCCCTGAATATTCTCTCGGAAAATAAAACCTGGCTCTCCTTTTTGCCTGCCAACTCAGTTCTGACCCCACATCCAGGGGAATTTCAGCGTCTGGCGGGCAAAGCCTCCGACAGTTACGAACAGCTGCAACTTGCAAAGGAGTTTTGCTTTCGTTTCCAGGTGATCCTGGTGCTGAAGGGTGCCTATACAACCATAGTGACACCCTCTGGCAGGGTCTTTTTCAATTCAACGGGCAATCCAGGGATGGCCTCGGGCGGAAGCGGGGATGTGCTTACCGGGGTGATATTGGGATGGCTTTCACAGGGTTATTCTCCCCTGGAAAGTGCCATGGCCGGGGTGTTCGTGCATGGTTATGCCGCTGATCTGGCTGCTGCCCGCCTTGGCTTCGAGGGCCTTATTGCAGGAGATATCGTGGAAAATCTGCCCAAAGCCATTAAAAAGACCTTGCTTTACTGATCTTCAGAATGCCAGCAATCTTTTTGCCAGGAAATATCCGGCGGCTACTGCCAACAGGCATCCTGCCAGGCTTAGGGATGAATACAAAAAAAATTGCGATACCTGTCCCTGGCGCAACAGGCCGAGGTTTTCAAGGCTGAAGGTGGAAAAGGTAGTAAATCCCCCGCAAAAGCCAGTTGCCAGGAACAGCCGCCAGGAATAGCTGGTACCGGATGGTTTTTCGTTCAGGCCCCAGAGGATACCTATCAGCAAACAACCTGAAAGATTCACCAGGAAAGTTGCCAGTGGGAACACCCAGTTAATATGCCTCACCACCCAAAGTTGCATCAGGAATCGGGCAATGCTGCCCAGAAAGCCACCGCTGCCTATCAGAAGAAGAGATTTCAGGATCATGGGAAATAAAAAAAGACGCGATGCACCGCGTCTTTAAAAAAGTATTGAACGTGATGCATCACGCAGCTAAAGTTTTATTTTGTCATACCGCCACAAACAGGGATTGTTTGTCCGGTAATGTATGCCGAAAGATCGGAAGCCAGAAATACACAGGCATTGGCCACGTCTTCCGCCTGCCCGGCCCGCTTCAGGGGGATTTTTTCGGCCCAGCCCTTTTTTACATCCTCGGGAAGGCCTGCGGTCATTTCCGTCTCGATAAAGCCCGGGGCAATGGCATTGCAACGGATGTTGCGCGCACCCAGCTCCTGGGCGATGGATTTGGTAAAGCCTATCATACCGGCTTTTGAAGCGGCATAATTGGCCTGTCCGGCGTTACCGCCCAGGCCCACCACGGAGGTCATGTTGATGATGCTTCCGCGCCGCTGCTTGAGCATGTACTTCTGAACGGCTTTGGTTAGGTTGAACACCGATTTCAGGTTCACCTGTATCACCAGGTCCCATTGTTCTTCACTCATACGCATCAGCAAGGTGTCGCGGGTAATACCGGCATTGTTCACCAGGATGTCGATGCTGCCAAACTCGGCTGCCACCTCATCGGCCAGTTTTTCGCTTGCTGCAAAGTTGCTGGCATCCGAAGCATATCCTTTGGCTTTTACTCCAAGATCAGCAAGTTGTTTTTCCAGATACTGAGCCTGCTCGTCGTATTTCAGATCGGAGAATGCCACATTGGCTCCCTGGGCTGCAAAGACCAGGGCAATGGCTTTGCCGATACCACGTGAAGCCCCGGTGATCAGGGCGGTTTTTCCTTCTAGTAGCTTCATTATTGGTTGTTTTGTTGATGAATTATTCTACACAGCGACTATAAAAGGGATCTTTTTCAGGAAAAGATCCCTTTTGCTTGTCAAAATTAATGAAATCCCTTAAATCGCAAAGATCCCTTAGATCCATTTTACAATGGGGAAATCCTGGCGGTGGGGCAAGTTTTCATGTTTGGGGTACATGCGGAATGCATAGCGGAAGACTCCTGTTCGTTGAGCTGGAACCTCACAGCCAAAAGTAACCAGATCGTTTTCATGACTCAAACGTTCCATGGGATGAACACTGATCACTTCCTCTTCCCCTTCGAAAGATTTCTGCACAAAAACAACTTCCAGCCCGAAATCGGTATGGTTGATCTCATTCAGGTCCAGGGTGATCTCAGCTTTAAAAGATTCGCCCAGAAGCAGGGATTTGTCGGAAGTATTCATCAGGTTCATGTTGTCAATCACGATACTGTCCCAGCCGCGCAATACCTTGTACTTCCAATTGGCCATCTGCCGTGCCAGTTCAAAGTTATTGGCATTAAGCTTTTCAGCCCGCTCAAAGAGCTTGTTGTAGAATCTTTCGAAATAATCGTCCAGCATTCGCTTGTTGGCATAATGGGGAGCAATTTTTGCAATACAGTTCTTGATCCACCTGACCCATTCTACGGGAATTCCTTCCTGATTGCGTTTGTAGAATTTTGGAATGATCTCGTTTTCGAAGGTATTGTACAGGGTAGCGGCATCCAGCTCATCTTGCAGTGCCTGGTTGTCGAAGGTCTTTTCTTCTTTGAGTGCCCAACCGGCTTCTGCAACATGGCCTTCGGCATACCAGCCATCCAGTACGCTAAAATTCATCACACCATTCAACACTGCTTTTTCTCCGCTGGTTCCGGAAGCTTCCAGGGGCCGGGTAGGGGTGTTAAGCCAAACGTCAACTCCACGGGTGAGGGCTCCGCCCAGTTCCATGTCATAATCCTCGAGGAAGATGATCTTTCCGCGGAATTCCTTGCGGCGGCTGATCTCGGTGATATGCTTGATCAGGTCCTGGCCTGCATGGTCAGCAGGATGTGCCTTGCCCGCATAAATGAATTGAACGGGCTTGGTGGGATTATTCACAATACGCGATAAACGTTCCAGGTCATTGAAAAGCAGGTGCGCACGCTTGTAAGTTGCAAAGCGGCGTGCAAAACCTATAGTCAGGGCATTGGGGTTGATTGCTTCAATAACCTGGTAGATCTTGCGGGGGGTTTCCTGCCGGCGTGCAAGGTTCGACATCAGCCTTTCCCTGATATATTCAACCAGCTTAGACCGCTGTTCGTTGCGCATATTCCAGATAACAGCATTTTCAACAGCGTAGATCTTCTGCCAGGGAGCGGGCCTGGAAATGTTGGTTGAAAAATCCTCCCCAAGCTGTTTGGCATAGAGTTGCTGCCACTCCTTGGCAACCCATGTGCCGTAGTGTACTCCATTGGTAACATGGCTTATATGCAGCTCCTGGGGAAAATAGCCTGGGTACAAATCCTTGAACATATCGCGCGAAACTTTCCCGTGCAGGCGGCTAACCCCGTTTACTTCCTGTGAAAGCTTGGTTGCCAGTACGCTCATGGAATAATGTTCATCATGATTTAAAGGATTAACCTTACCCATTCCCATGAAGGTTTCCCAGCTAACTCCCAGTCTGTCGGCATAATGGGGCATATAAGTCCTCAGCATATCCTCGCTGAAGGCATCATGCCCTGCAGGAACCGGGGTATGGGTAGTGAAAAGGCTGCTGCCCCTTACAACTTCCATTGCCTCGCTGAATGTGAGTTTTTGTTCCTGTACCAGTACCCTTAACCTTTCCAGGCCGGCAAATGCAGCATGCCCCTCATTCAGGTGATATACATCGGGTTGCAATCCCAGGGCCTCCAGCAGACGGATACCCCCGATACCCAGGAGGAATTCCTGCTTAAAGCGGTTTTCCCAGTCACCTCCATAGAGTTGGTGGGTAATGAAGCGGTCGATGGAAGTATTTTCTGGGATATCGGCGTCAAGCAGATACAGGGGAATTCGTCCAACCTGTATCTTCCAGACTTTTGCATAGAGGTTACGTCCCGGCAGGGCAATGCTTACCTTCACCCAGTTGTCGTTTTCATCTCTGACAGGCACTGCCGACATGTAGGTGAAGTTGTGGGAATGGTAAGTTGCCAGCTGTTCACCATTGATTGACAGGCTTTGGCTGAAATACCCGTAACGGTAGAGCAGGCCCACGCCGATCATGTTCACGTTATCATCGCTGGCCTGTTTCAGATAATCACCCGCCAGGACACCCAAACCACCAGAATAGATCTTGATGGATTCATGCAAGCCATATTCCATACTGAAATAGGCCACCTGTTTACGGGGCTTGTTATCGGCCTGGGCCATATATGCCTGGAACATTTGGCTAACCTCATGGTACATGTCCATGAACTCCTGGTTGTTGAGCAGTTTATCGTATTGCTCGATGGTCAGGGTTTCAAGCAAAATAATGGGGTTTTTCTGGCATTTTTCCCACAGCTTGGGGTTGATGCATTCGAAAAGATCTCTTGCCTGATAATTCCATGTCCACCAGACATTCCGTGCAAGGGTGGTAAGCAAATCCAGTTCCTTTGGGACATTTATCTCCACCAGGATCTTTTTCCAGGCGGGTTGCATGGTTTCGACTGCAGGCAGTACAGTAACCCGGGAGGGTGTTTTCTTTTCGCGGAAGAGCTCCTGGCGTTCATTTACTTTTTCAATGGCCAGGCTGTAGGCCTCCATGTAGCGATCGATAAGCTGTTCCCAGAGCACCCCCTGGGCAATGTGGGCAGCCTGTTCGCGGCCCTCAAGCAGGTTCTGGTGTACCAGTGAATTATGATCAGTGCTTTCCGGGGTAAGCTGGCCTGCCCCAGGTGCTGAGGCCCATTGCTGCATGATGGCCATAAGAGCCTGGGTGGCATGATGATTGTCCTCGTCATTTCGTTCCAGAAGGTAGGCTGCCGCCTCATGAGCCTGGTAATTTTCATGAACCCATTGCCCGAAACCAGCAAGGGTGGTGGTAATGGTTGGCACCCTGAAGGCAACGCTTTCCATGGGGGTATATCCCCAGGGTTCGTAGTAAGAGGGAAATACGGTGAAATCAAAGCCGATCAGCGTATCATAATAATGCAAATTCATTGCCCCGTCATGCCCATTCAGGTAAGCAGGGATAAAGATCAGTTTAACCTTATCCTCGGGACGGTTGCGCAGCCCTGCATTTTTTACCCGCTGAATGATCGGATCATAGGATTCGTCAACCAGCTTGTGGGTGATAAACTCATTGGAAACCGGATTTTCATAATCTGGTTCATTGATGCGCTTTACCACCTCGGGACGAACACCCGTCTGGTTGCCAGGCACCAGGATGAAAGCCAGCATGGGTTGATTGATGGTGCCGGTTTTGTTCAACTGCCCCAAGGCATCGATAAAGATGTCGATTCCCTTGTTTTTGAACTCGTAGCGGCCACTATGGGCAACCAGCATGGCATTATCGGGCAGGGGTTGGTTGAGCAAGCCACGAGCGACCTCCAGAAGACGCTGTCGGGCGATTTTTCTTTTTTCCGAAAAACTTTCATGTTCGGGAACAAACTTCAAATCAAAGCCGTTTGGGGTAACCATGTCAGGCCGTTTGCCAAGAAGCTTCTCGCATTCATTGGCAGTGACAACTGAAACCGTTGTGAAGCTGTCGGCATGTTTTGCTGCCAGATATTCCATGCTGTGCTTTGAGGGGATGCCCAGCTCTTCGGCTTTGCTTTCGGGATCTATCTGGCTTAGTTTACCATATAGGGGTTTGCCATGCCCGGCCATCGAACGGCCAAGGGTGGTAGCATGGGTGGTAAAAATGGTTGCTGCCTGGGGAACCTTATCGCGCAAATATAGCACACCCGAACCGGTCATCCATTCGTGGAAATGGGCAACAAGGCGGTCGCGTGAAGAAAGGTGATAATCGTAGAAACTCTCGATCACCTTTCCGGCCGCATACCCAAACATTGCCGGCTCGATATAATCCCACTGCCCGCTAAGGGAATTCAGCCCGAATTTCAGCCACATATCCGTGAAAAGCTTGTCTTTTTCTCCGAATAAAGGAGTGAAATCTACCAGAATAGCAATGGGTGATCCCGGGATATTCCAGCGACCAATACGCATATGCAATCCTTCGCTTTCTGCTTGCTGGTGCCAGGAACGAAACAGGTATTTATCTTCCAGGAACTCCGGGTTCCCATGAGTTTCTTTCCAAACATCGGGGCCTATACATATGTAGTTATCGTTGAGCTTATTGCTAAGGGAGGGTGCCTTTGTACTGATCACCGTATGGATGCCGCCAATTTTATTACAAACTTCCCAACTTACCTCAAAAAGATAATCAGGGTTTAATAATGATTCTGACATATATTGAAAAATTAAAGGATAAATATTCTTTCTTTAAAAGCCGGTGAAGATACGAAAAAAACACCAAACCACTCCGGATGCCTTCTCCAATTGTAGTCATCCGGTTGTTTTACACTTATGGTAACACGCTGATCCACTGATCCTTTGGTCGTTTATGCTGCTTCATATGAACCTCCTCAGGAGCAAACGTTTGAGATCAGGCACCAGGCAGATTAACAAGGTTTACCTGGCCTGATTTTTCACCACCTGCGATCTTGACCTCTGGCGGGAGGTAGATTTTTCCTTGGTTTTGGGCGCAGGAATAACCGGCATGTTCTCGATAGCCTCATCCACCTGAATGATAAAATCAGAGAGCACATTCATAAAGTTGATAAAGGCATCGTAAGGAGAATTGTAAGGATTAAAATATCGTTGTACCATGCTGTCGGAGAACCATTTGGTATTGATGAAATAAAAATGGTCGCTCGACTGAAGATATCTCCACTGTCGGATCAGATCTTCATCCCGTGTACTTTTTACTTTTTCTTCAATGCTGAAGAGTTTGCGGAATGCTTCCTGCTGCATTTCATTTCCCTGCCAGGTGGTAATATCGCGTTCTTCGTCAGCCCATGATATGGGATAAGGTATATGCAGCAGGGAAACCGGCTGAAGGATATCCGCCAGTTCCGAAGGAGTTGAGAATTTCATTTTTGTTTGTTCCAAGACAATCTTTGGGAAAGCTTTCAGGAACTTAAAGATGCCGCTTTCTTCCCATTGATGTTCACCAAAGGTTTCATAATCCATAAATAAATTGATTACTTCTTCTTTGGGGTTCAGGGCATTAAGCCAACCCACGAATTTGTCGGCTGTGAGTGGCCACTGGCTCCAGCGGCGTTCGGAAAAACGAATGGCAATGTCATCGGATAACTGGAAATTACGCACCAACAGCTGCAGCTTAGGTGTAATGCCGCTGCAGTACATCATGTTGGGGCTTCTCCAGCCCAAGATGTGCTTGGCTCCTTCGGTAAGCATGATGGTATAGCCGAGTTCATAAACCATCTGCCCGATATGGTCTGAGTAGATCAATTCGGTGTTGCGGAAAGCTTTGGGTTGCTGCCCAAAATGTTTCTGTATCCTTTTTGAATGCTCCTGCACCTGGCTGACAAACTCCGAAGGGCTGATCAGGGATGCAAGAGAATGGGTGAGGGTTTCGGCTAGAAACTCAACCGAACCCGTGGCAGCAAGCTCCTTGAAGCTCTCAAGGACTTCAGGGGCATATTGCTCCATCTGATCCATTGCTGAGCCTGATATGCTGAAGCTTACTCTGAAACGCTGTCCGTACTTTTTGATCAGGCCCAGTAATACTTTATTGGCAGGCAGGTATGATTTCTCGGCAACCTGCTGCATGATAAAGCGATTGGCATATTCATCAAAATAGTCGTGATCACGCCCAATGTCAAAAAAGCGGTAAGGTTTTAATCTGAAGGGCTGATGTATCTGGAAATATAAACAGATGGACTTCATATTGTATTGGATGTTTGGCGGCAGCCTCTGATATTGAGCTTCTGCCGGATTAATAAATCTTTTTCTGGAAATACCCGGTTCTGCATAGTTATGATATTAGATTTTTGGTGTATCCAGTACCATTTCATAGATCTCCCTTACTTTAGTTCCGGCAATGTCCCATTTAATATTGTCTACTTCAGCCTTTCCGTATTTTTTAAACATACCGGGTAAGGCCTCATAATGAAGTAAAGCATAGATAGCATCAGCCATGGCATCTACGTCCCAGAAATCAATCTTCAGGGCGTATTCCAGTATTTCGGAAACTCCCGATTGCTTGGATATAATAACCGGAACATTGGATCGCATGGCTTCCAGCGGTGAAATGCCAAATGGTTCGGAGACTGAAGGCATTACATAAACATCACTCATTCCAAACATTTTATCTACATCATCTCCTTTCAGAAAACCTGTGAAATGGAAGCGGTCTGCAATTCCCAGCTGGGCCACACGGCGGATCATTTTGGTGAGCAGGTCACCGCTTCCGGCCATCACAAATCTTACCCCAGGGTCGCGTTGAAGAACCTTGTGGGCTGCTTCAATAAAATATTCCGGGCCTTTCTGATAGGTTATCCTTCCAAGGAATGTAACAATTTTTTCTTTAACCTGCCGTGGAGGAGGAGGCAGGTTCAATACCTCGTTAGGCTCTACACCATTATAAACAGTAATTACCTTGTGAGGGTTTATTCCATATCGGTTGATTACAATTTTTCGGGTCAGGTTGCTAACAGCTATCACTTTATCGGCAGCCTCCATTCCATTGCGTTCAATTTCATAAACCCAGGTATTGATGTTTTCCCCCGAGCGGTCAAATTCGGTAGCATGCATATGAACCACCAGGGGTTTACCACTGACGCGTTTGGCTTCTATCCCAGCCATGTAAGTGAGCCAGTCGTGGGAATGAATAATATCGAATTCGTGGGAGGAGGCCACGGCGGAAGCAACCAGGGCATAACGTCTGACCTCTTCCATCAGATTTTTGCCATATCCTCCCGAAAACTGGTATCGCTGTGAGGTTACAGCCAATGTCTGGGGTTCAACACCATGCTCCAGCTGCTCCATCAGGTTCAGATATTCTGATTCACCCAGGTAGGGGAGCAGAGTGGAGTTTATTTCAAGGAAAGAGATATTTTTCCAGTGTTCTTTATACATTTCTTCACGGATGTCCACCTGGATGTCGGAGGCATTTACCAGGCGGATGGCACCAGCCTCCTCATCTCCAAATGCCCTGGGAACCACGAAAATGATCTCCGTGTTTGTTTTCAGCAGCGCCTTGGTCAAGCCATAGCATGCTGTGCCCAATCCCCCTGAGATGTGGGGAGGAAACTCCCAGCCAAACATTAGCACCTTCATAATTTATATTCTTCTTTTAATGGATGGTCGGTTTTTATCTTTTCCTTTTTTTCCTTGTAATGATTCAGCAAATGATGAATCCTTATTAACTCGGCGATGCTGGGTGCGAAGGAGATCGCCCCGCAACCGTAATGAGGGGGATCACCTTCATAGATCTCAGAAATGGTGCTGATACCATTATCTGCAATGGTATCTTTAAATCCATTGTAGAGATTCTGGATGTAGTTGACACCTTTATCTCCAAAAACCCGCAGGTAAGCATCGGCAAAATGCCCCAGAAGCCAGGGCCATACTGTTCCCTGGTGTAATGCCTGGTCACGTTGGATTTCATTTCCAGAATAATAGCCGATATAGCGTTGATCCTGGGGTGACAGGGTACGCAATCCCCGGGGGGTCAAAAGCTGTTGTTTCACCATTTCTACTACGCTGTGCCGCATGTTCTCATTGAGTGGGGAATAGGGAAGTGAAGCAGCTATGATTTGATTTGGCCTTAGATCTGCATGCCCGATACCATCGGCAACAAAATCATTCAGGCAATTGTTTTCCCCGTTCCAGAAAACTTTCGAGAAATTTTCTTCAATTTTTTTGCTGATGGCAATCCAGCGCTGTATGAAATTTTTATCCAGGGAATTTCTGGAAAGATGAATCGCATATTTTATGGCATTATACCAAAGGGCATTGATTTCCACCACATACCCATATCTTGGAGTTACAGGTTTTCCCTGCACCATGGCGTTCATCCAGGTAAGAACCGGGGAGCTTTTGTCGATATATAAAAGCCCGTTTTCCTGCATTTTGATCCCATTGTGAGTGCCTGCAGCGTAGCTTTCCAAAATCAGCTGCATAATTGTTCCGTGGCTTTTCCACAACTTTTCGCGGGAGGAAGGGCCTAGTGAACAATGCTGTAGGGCCCAGAAAAACCATAAAGGGGTATCAGCCGATTCATAATTGGCCCGCAAGCCTCTTCCCGTCTCGGGGAAGAAGGGCCCTTTCATGTTTGCTTTCATGGTTTCCAGTACCTGAGTGCAGAGTTTTTTATCATGGATGGCCAGCGATAGTCCTGGCAGCGACAGGAAGGTATAACGCCCTATTCGCCCGTACCAGGGAAACCCTGCAACTATATCCATCTGGTTGTTGTACATGTGAAAAAACTGCTCACTTGCGTTCAGCAGGCAATCTTCAAAACTGTCCTTGGGCATGCGCTTTTTCACCTCATTGGAGAAAAGCAATTTAATGGAACCAGGGTTTACTTCTCGTGTTCCGGCTGAGAAAACAATACTCTCACCCTGTTTTATGGGCATTTCAAAATATCCGGGCAGGTAAAGATCCTCATGATGTTCGTAACCCCTTTCGCTTTCGGCAGCATATTCAAAATCACAATACCAGTCAGGGGCATGCACATAATCCACTTTTTTAGTGGAAAACTGCATGAAAAGGTTTGAGTATCCCGTGTACATCCTGATCATGATGCCATTTCCAGCCCTCTGATAACGGGTGTCTAAATCCAGGTTTTTCTTGCTAAGACAATGAATATTGCGGAAAGCCAGAAAAGGCTTGATTCGCAGCAGCGTGTCCGACATGCCCTGTTCAAGGGTGTATTTGATCAGGATTCGTTCCTCGCGGGTAACAAAAACGGTTTCCTTTGTCAGAACCAATCCCCCGATCCGGTAGGTAATAATCGGGGTGCGATCAAGGACAAAATCCCTGACATATTTGTGCCCCTTGGGATTATAAGTTCCCGGAAAACGATTCACCCCAAGATTAAATTCCGCATCGTGCTGTATAACTGTTTCGTCTACTTTGGATAGAAGGACATGCTTACCTCCATCCAGACTGGGCTGCGGACAAACCAGCAAACCATGGTATTTCCTTGTGTTGCAGCCAATAATTGTGGTACATGAAAAAGAACCTGCACGGTTCGAGCGGATCAACTCTCTTTTCAATGAGTATTCCAGATTGATCAGTTGGGTTTTGTCAAATTTTATGTAGCTCATAGCTGAATTTAAAACCTGGATATTTATATGATGAAATACCGCTGGACATTATTCACGAAGGTTTCAAAGTTAAATAATTTTTTTAAGGATTATTTCTCTTTATCTGAATAAATTTAATTTTAGTGTGTCGAATGCCCCTTTATGTAAAATACATAGTTATAAACAAAGGCATTTTTTTGGTTGCTCGTAATAATTAAAAAAAAAGCCGTTCCAGGTTCCTGGAACGGCTATGAAAATCAGTTAATTAATTATTATGGTATTTCTGCAGTAAAATCAATTTCTGATCCCAGGAGGCTGTGTGGTATCAGGTACACTAAAAGCAAAACCAGTGAAGCCAGAATTACCCATGGGCGGTGGGAATGGTTTTTACGTGCTTTAAAAAATGCCAGCCCCCAGAAAATAAAGGCAAAGGCAGTTTTGTTATCGGTCAGGTCTGTTCCGAAAGGCCATCCTGTCCAGTATGCTCCAAAGGCATACTTTTGAACAATCGGTCCAAGGATGAGGCCACCTGCAACCAAGGTAAGCAGGGCTGCCAGGCTAAGATAATAGGTTCTTTCCCTGAAAATAGCCGCCAGGCCAGCCCGAGTGCTTAGCAACATGGCTGCAAACATCAGCAAAATATGAGGAATCATGCTCCAGGCAGGTACATCACCCCTGAAACGGATGATGATAGGTTCGGGGGTAAGATTAACCCGCTGCTGCTCATTTTCAAGGGTTATCTGGTATTGTACTTTTCCGGCTGCCGGCTGCTGGGGGATATAGGCAATTAAATGGTTGCCTTCGCGAATCAATGTCTGGCTGCTCCAGCTGTCATGGCTTGGGGTACGTTTGTACCGGAAAAATCCGCCTATTCCCTGGTTTTCTACCTTCACCTTAATGGGGGCATCCGTGGGTCGTGGGTATGAACGGATCAGCCTGAAGGGAATTTGTTCCCCGGCAAGCTCAACGCTTCCCCGGGCCGGATGCGTGGGTCCGGTCATTCTCTGGTAAACAGCGCTGGAAATGGTGAGAACAATGGCAATGAACCATAAAAGAATGTTTTTTTTCATAATACATTGGTTAATGGTTTAATTAAATGTTCCTGACTAAATATATCCTGTCCTCTTCCCGAATATCCTCGGTGAATTCCAATTTTTTCAAAAATTCATAATAGGGTTTGTTTTTGGGTAAAGCTACGATCTTATGAATCTTGTGCTTTTTGAAAAAATCACTGCTATGGTGATAAAGGAATTTTCCTGGCTTCATGTCGCGGTATTGGGGAACCACAAAATCCAGCAGTATAATTAGTTCTCCGGCCGGGGTTCTTCTTCCCAGGACTACTCCTGCGACAGCTGCATCCCTTAGTATGATCAGGGCAAAAGGTCGCTCGGTTTCTTTGGTGAGTATGTGCTTTTGATGATGAAAGTCAGGGAAGAATTTGCGGATCTCCTGCTGGTAAAAATCAAGGAAGAATTCCAGATAGTAGTTGTCGGGCCTGACCATCAGGATCTTAAACAACTCCTTGCGCGAGTACAATGTACCCAGGAAGTAAATGTTGGTTAAGGCAATGAACAGGTTCAGGAATGCCACCGGAAGTGAGCCAATCAGAAAGCCGTAGAGGCTGAAAATGGCTGAACCGGCCAGGTTGTACCATCGCAGCTTCACAATGGAACTCATGGTCAGGGAAAAGGCAACCAAAATGGAACCTACATATCCAATAATTTCATAAACATCCATACGAGAACAGCTTTTTTAGGAATTATGCTCTGTCAGGGCATCCGGGCATTATCAGCAAAACGGTTATAATTGATGGCATCATAGATGGCCTGATGAATTCGGGTGCGTATGTTCAGGTCGGTGATGGTGCGATTGGCCGGATCGGGGTAAGTGCGGTTTGAAAGAAACACATACACCAGGTTTTCCTGTGGATCAACCCAGGTGTAGGTTCCGGTAAAACCACTGTGTCCATAGCTGAAAGGGGAGGCACTTTTGCCCGCAGGGCTGCTTTCAGAAGCAGTAATATTGGGCTTGTCAAACCCAAGCCCTCTGCGGTTTTTATTGCCGGCAAACTGAACCCTTGTAAACTCCTTTATGGTTGCTTCATTCAGAAATCGCGTACCTGCATATTCACCGTTTTGGAGCAACATTTGCATCATAACGGCCAGATCTTTAGCATTTGAGAATAAACCGGCATGCCCTGCAATGCCTCCCAGCATGGCTGCTGCAGGATCATTTACATGCCCCTGTAAAACCTGCCGGCGGAAAATGGTGTCATTTTCCGAGGGCGCTATACGGCTGGCCTCAAAAAAATCCAGGGGGCGGTAGGTCATGGTGGTAAGCCCCAGAGGCTCATAAAAGACTTCGCGGGTAAAGGCATCTATTGTCTTGCCGGATTGCTGCTGGATAATATCTGCCAGCATGATGAAACCAAGATCGCTGTAGCGATATTGGTTGCGGCTCAGAAGCGGGGAGGTGACTATTTTTGAATAAATGGTGTCGCGGTAGCCGTTGTTCATGTAAAGCTGGTTGGCAACCTGAATGGAATAATCAAGCGTGGGTGAGTTGCTGTAAATGGCTGGATGAAGAACTCCGTCCTGAAGGGTTTCCAGGTAAAAGGGAATCCAGGCCCTTAACCTTCCCTGGTGGGCCAGCATCTCGCGCATATTGATCTTTTCTTTATCGCTGCCCCTTAGCCAGGGCAGGTAAAAGCCAACATTGTGGCCCAGATCGATTTTGCGTTCATCAGTCAGGCGCATTACGGCCGAGGTTGTGGCTGCTATTTTGGTGACAGAGGCCAGATCATAAATATCTGAAGTGGTTACCGGTGTTGATCCATCGTAAGTATGATGACCAAATGCCTTGTGGTAGATCATAGCCCCGTCGCGGATTATGGCAATCTGACAACCGGGGTAGGCCTTGCGTGCTATACCCTGTAAGGCAATGCTGTCAATGCGCTGAAGCATCCTGCTGTTTACTCCTACTTCTTCAGGATCGGCAAAGCGAATACGGAAGCGATCCGGGGTATGTATGCTTTTGTATAGGGGGAAGTAGGGAGGTACCGATACCGATAGGCGACCCCTGGCAGGCAGCCCACCAAAGATCACCTGAGCGGCTGCCTCTTCAAAAAGCAAACCATCCTGATATGCAATTACAATGCCATCGATATTCAGCACTTCTTTTTTGAAGAATGCCAGGCTGTAAGGGTTGGCAAATAAACTCAGTACAACAGCCTGCCGGGCTGCCAGATGGTTGATCAGGCTGACGGTGGTGCTGTTGACCCCATAATCGCGCGACACCAGCATGCTGTTATTGTGAACCCCAACAATTACCAGGTCGTAGCCCGAAAGCCTTTCCATCATCTGGTTTACAGCATTGGCATTGGCATTTTTATCAATTGAAAAGTGATCCACCCTGGCATAGTTGCCAAGCATTTGCTGGAAAGCATTGTTTCGTGATGATCCGATAGCCAGGGAGGCGATACGACGCTTTTCGAGCCCGCTAATGGGTAAAATGTCATTTTCGTTACGTACCACTGTGATTGCCGACTGCACCAGGTTTTTGTTCAGCTGCAGGGCCGCTGAGTGGTTCAGATCGGCAAGCAAGCCCCTTAGGGCTATGGGCTGGTAGCGGTGAAGGCCCACCATCTGCTTGTGGTAAAGAACCTTCTTAACTTTGTAATTCAGGTAGTTCTCCGACAGGCTACCATCATTCAGGGCTTTTTTTATGGATTGAATAGCAGCTTCCACATCCTCCGGAAGCAACAGTATGTCGTTACCTGCCAGAAGCGCTCTTAGCTCCAGCTCACCAGAGCTGAAGAAATTGCTCACCCCTTTCATATCCAGGGCATCGGTGATGATCAAACCCTGGAATCCCATCTGTATCTGCAACAGCCCGGTTACCACGTTATGGGAAAGGGTTGAGGCAAGATTTACTTTAGGTTCAAGAATGGGTATTTGCAGGTGTGCAACCATGATGGATTTCAATCCACGATCGATCAGGGCCTTGAAAGGATAAAGATGCAGGGAGTCAATTTCGGGAAAACTATGATTCAGCAGGGGCAGATCATAATGTGAATCCACGTCAGTATCACCATGTCCCGGGAAATGTTTGGCACAGGCAATTACGCCCATATCCTGCAATCCCTGCATATAGGCCACTCCCTTTTCAGCAACATTGTAACGGCTTTCCCCAAAAGACCTGGAGTTGATTACAGGGTTGGCCGGGTTATTGTTTACATCAATAACAGGGGCAAAATTAATATGAACCCCCAGGCGCTTTAATTGCCTTCCTACTTCAAGCCCCATCTGGTAAAGCTGAGTTTCACCGCTGATTGCTCCAAGGGTCATCTGCCGGGGAAAAACTATGGTACTATCCAAACGCATGGAAGGGCCCCATTCAGCATCCATGGCCACCAGCATGGGGGTTTGAGCTGCCGCCTGAAAATGATTGGTCCACTGGGCCTGACGCATAGGTCCGCCCTTGAAAAAAGCAATCCCCCCCAGGTTGTGTTTCCTGATGCTTTGTTCTATTTCACGGTAATAGGCTGCATTTTTATCTGTATGCACCCGTATCATCAGTAACTGGGCAATGCGCTGATCCACGCTAAGGGATGAAAAAACCGAATCAACCCAGGGGGTAGAATACTTTTCAGCCGAAAATGAATAGGAAGAATTATATATAGGGTTTGCAAAAAGGACAGGGCTTAGTACCAGCAGATGAAAAAAAGAAATTATCAGGGGACGGATCAGATTTTTCATTTAAAATTCAGGCTATAGAAGTGGCTAATGCGGTTACAAATATAAAGGAATCCCTACAACTTTACCCCTATTAAACCTGATTGTGAAACAAAAAGTATCTGATTTGAAAAATTAAATTCAACCCCATCTGAAGGCATTCAGAGGGATATATCTCGCCAGCTTCCCTTTTTAAGATAAATGAAGGAAATCAGCCCCATCAGTGAAAAATATACTACTTCTGTCAGCCAAACCAGGGGGGCCTGTGCCTCGAAACCCACTGCCAGGGTAAAGGCAGTGCTCAGATAGATGAATATGCATATTACTTCAATTCGCAGAGCTGCCAGGGTATTGCCCGTCCCCGAAAGAGCACTGAAGGTAACCATGCCCACAGAAAATGCAATCAGGGCAAAAACGGTAACCCGGAATATCCTGACTGTTTCAAGTATCAGATCTGGATCAAAAGCAAAAAGCGAGGCTATGGGCTGGGGAAAGAAAATAATGCTCTGAACCACTATCAAATTAGAAATGACGCTAACTATCAGCATCTTATACAAAAGAGGAAAAACCTGTTCGTGCCTTCCCTGTCCGATGATGTTGCTGACAAGGCTGCTGGCCGCTGAACTTAATCCCCAGACAGGGATCATCAGCAGCATGTATACACTGCGGGTGATGTTGGATGCTGCCAGGGCGGTTTCCCCGATTTGCTCGATGATCATGAAGAAAATAAACCAGGCCGAGAAAGACAAAAAGTACTGGAACATCACGGGTACGGATAGTTTGAGCATTCTACTGTAAAGCCTCATGTGAGGCCTGAAGAACTTGAACAATCTAAAGGCCTTGATGCTGCCCGACTTCCATGTCCAGATAATTAAAAACAGGAAAGTGATAACTTCTGCAATATTGGTAGCCAGTGCGGCACCGGCAATGCCCATGCGGGGTAATCCAAAATTCCCGAAGATCAGGCCATAATCCAGCACGATATTCACCAGGGCAAGCACCAGGGTACTTACCGACAGTACCATGGTTCGTGCCACACCGATATAAAAGGAGTTGAATGTCAGGTTGATGAAGGCAAAAAGGAATCCAAAGCGGCGGTAGTTCAGAAATGCCAGGCTTTCCTCCAGCACCCCGGGAGAGGATATGAACAATCCCAGGATGGAGGGCACAACCCATGAAACAAAAACAAACAGCAGCAGGGCCAGAAGGATCATGAAGTAAAGGGCATGGTCCATGACCCGGCCGATTGCCCGGTGCTTTCCCTCGCCGTTTCGCCTGCCGATCATGATCTGGGCCCCCACGGCAAAGCCCGTACCCAGCATAACCAGGCAAAGGAAAAAGATTCCCCCGATAGCTGCAGCACCTAGAGTTACCTCTCCCAACCTTCCCAAAAAGGCGGTATCTATAACCACCATCAGGTTCTGGGCTGTTAAACCCAGGATGATGGGATAGGCAATCTTCCAGATGCTGCTGTATGTAGCTTCAACAGGCCTCATGGCAGATCATTCTATTTGCAGCACCAAACCTTTCAGGTACTCACCTTCGGGATGAAAAATGCTGACCGGATGATCAGCAGGTTGTGAGAGGTGATGCAGCAGGCGGGTGGTTCTTCCGCTCGCTATGGCCGCTGCCATGATTGTTGAACGGAAAAGGACACGGTCCACCACCTGCGAGCAGCTAAAAGTAAACAGAATTCCTCCGGGTTTGATCTTTTTCAGGGCTTCCAGGTTCAGTCGCTTGTATCCCTGGAGAGCATTATGCCGGGTAGAGGTGTGTTTGGAATAGGCCGGAGGGTCCAGAATAATCACATCATACTCCTCCTGGCTTCTCTGAAGATAATTCAGGGTGTCGGCCTGGATGGCTTCATGGGCAGGCTGTGCGGCAAAATTAAGCATCACATTCTGATTGGTGAGTTCAATGGCTTTGGCCGAACTGTCAACCGAATGAACCAGGCTGGCACCTCCCCTGAGGGCATATACCGAAAAGCCACCCGAATAACTGAAAGTATTCAGTACCTTCTTCCCCTTGCTATAACCTGAAAGCAGCTGCCGGTTTTCGCGCTGATCAAGGTAATACCCTGTCTTCTGTCCCTTTTCAATATCCACATGGAACAAATGACCATTCTCGGTGACAGTCACTTCTTTGGAATTTCCCAAAACCAACCCTCCTTCATAAGCATGACCTGGAATGGTTTCCTTGCTTTTATCAAATATGCTCACCAGATTTTCCCCGTAAATTTCTTTAAGTGCTTCAGATATGTGCTCCAGGTATAACTGCAGCCCGGCTGCATGAAATTGAATCACCAGGTGCCCGTTGTAGTGATCGATGATCAGCCCCGGCACAAGGTCTCCCTCGCCATGCATCAGCCTGTAAGCATTGTTCATGGGGTTGTCGGTTAGGTCAAGTATCTGCCTGAGCCTGAAGGCATTCTGTATTTTCTCCTTCCAGAATTTCATGTCCAGGGAATCCGGGCGACGTGGAGCAAAAGCCAGAATGCGAACGGCAATGGTGGCCGGCTGGTAAATCCCGCATCCCAGGTATTCCTGACGGGAAGAAAAAACCTCCACATGGGAGCCGCTGCTTACCGGACCTTCAATTTTACGGATGGCTCCACTGAACACCCAGGGATGATACCTGCGCAGGGGTTCTTCCTTTCCGGGATGCAATATGATGCGCGAAATGTTTACCATTATAAAAATCCTGCATTTAAAACCATTCTGCAAAGTTACAGAATCTAAGCTTCATAAGTTATTGGAAGCATCAGGTTGCTTATGATCTATTGATTTTTCCAGACAAACCGGTAAGGCCAGAGGGCATGTTCTCCTGCGTAATCCACACCAATTCTGGGAGTTCTCAATATTTGATGATCAGGAATCGTTATTTTCGATTCCTCGATCCAGATCTGATCGCCTGTTAAAGAGACCGCATTCAAGCTGGTGGTGATTCCCAGGGCCCGGGTCAGTTTACCGGGTCCGTTCAGGGGGGGTAGTTTGCCATTTTTCAGGCCAAGACGCTGCATCATCAGGTGGTGCCCCTCACAGGCTTCAATGGCCCTGATAAGGATGGCATGCGGCACACCGGCCGAATTGCTTACCACATTGAAAAGGTGATGAATCCCATAACAGAGGTAGATATAGGCTATTCCTCCCTGTAGATACATCGTGGAGGTGCGGGCAGTGCGCCTGTTGCCCCAGGCATGGGAGGCCCGGTCAATGGCCCCTTCGTAGGCCTCGGTTTCGGTAATGATCCCTCCGCTGATACCCTGCCCTCCGATATTGGTCATCAGGCATTTACCCAGAAGGTCCTGCGCCAGCAAAACCACATCCTCATTCTGATAATATTCAGGGGGCAGCTTGTTCATGATTACCTGATATCGGTCTGCATCATTTTTTCATCCTCAAGGAAAAGCTCCAGGCGGTCGCCCATGCTTACCGGTCCAACCCCGGCAGGTGTGCCTGTAAAAATCAGATCACCGATCTTCAGCATGCAAAACTGCGAGATGTGTGAGATGATCTGGTCGAAGGAAAAGATCATATCGGCCGAGTTTCCCTGCTGCATCAGCTGCCCGTTCTTCTTCAGCGAAAAACGGATGTTGTTTTTGTCCTTCAGGGATGAAAGGGGTACAAAACGGCTTACTGGCCCTGAGCCGTCAAAGGATTTGGCTATTTCCCAGGGCAGCCCTTGCTGGATGCAGCGGGCCTGCAGGTCGCGGGCCGTAAAGTCAATACCAAGCCCGATCTCCTTGTAATAGGTTGAGGCAAAGCGGGGCTGAATGTTCTTGCCAAGCTTGCAGATTCGCAATACCAGCTCCGCCTCATAATGAATGTCCCTGGAAAATGCAGGATAAAAAAACGGACTGCCTGCACGCAATAGGGCAGTTTCCGGTTTCATGAAAAACAGCGGCTCGGCGGGTTGCTGCATGCCGCTTTCCTTTAGATGGTCATGATAATTCAGACCTATGCAAAAGATCTTCATATAAATTCCTGGCCGGGGCCTGTTATTCCATGATCTTGAACTGGCCGGTATTTTTTGAACGGAGATAAATAGCTGTGATCACCTTTTTGGTTGATAGGGGGAATTCGGCATTCATCATCCAGTTGTAATACTGGGGTTCGGTTTTAAAGACTTCCTCCACCTCTCTTCCTTTATATTTCCCAAAGTTAAAGATCTCCCTGTTTTTCCGGTTGATGCCAATATGACCTACAAGGTCGGCATTGCGTTGATTGTATGAGAACTGGTAGAGGGCTTCCATGTCGTTTTGAACGGGAAAAGATTTGTGCCCGTCTCCGTCTATATATTCCACATCCTTGTACCTCTGAAGCTGGGAAAGCAGTATTTCGTAGGTGGCGCGGGTATCGGCCTCGGCCTGATGGGCGTCGGTGAGTTCTTTGGAGCAGTAGAACTTGTAGGCTGCCTTCAGGGTGCGGGGCTCCATTTTATGGAAGATGTTTTGAACATCGATCAGCCTGCGTTTTTTCAGATCGAAATTGATGCCACAGCGAAGAAATTCCTCAATAAGCATGGGAACATCGAACTTGTTGGAGTTGTAGCCCGCCAGGTCGCTGTTGGCCAGGAACTGATCCAATTCAGCAGCCAGCTGGGCAAAGCTTGGAGCATTTGCCACATCTTCATTGCTGATGCCGTGGATCAGGGTCACTTCGGCTGGGATTGGAATGCCCGGGTTGATTCTGCGGCAGTAAGTTTCGCTACGGCCGTCGGGGTATACTTTGAAAACAGCAATTTCCACAATACGGTCTTTCACCACGTTCACTCCCGTGGATTCCAGATCAAAAAAGGCAAGGGGCCTTGTTAGGTTCAGTTGCATGGATGTTGAAAAATATAATGGATCAATCTGCGAAATTACACAATTTTCGCCAGTGGGGCTTAATAAAAAACCGGCAGAAATCCTGAGCTGCCTGCAGAAGAGCACTTCAGTATTTCGGTTTGCAATTTGCAGAAAAGCTGCATCCGGTGATGGAGGTTTTTTTCCAGGTCTTTATAGCCCGAGTTGTTTCAAGGCTCCATACACCAGGAAGGCCGGCCATACTATGGCCTTCAAAACCCCAAGTACACCAATCCAGAAGCCGGTGGCTGTGGAAATGTAATAAATAACAGCGCCAATAAACCCCAGGCCATATACAGCACTGGCTGATCCGTTTCCATGGTCATTTCTCATAATCAAGAGTATTTGCGTTTATGAAGTGAAAATATCAGAACCATCTTTTCAGCCAGGCAGCTACCAGGCCGCACTGCAGCCCGAACGGCAGGTACCCTGCATAGCCCGCAACAGGCATTTCAAATAAATGAAAACGATCGACAAACGGAACAGCATATTCCCACCGGGTTAAACTATGGTAATTCCACATCTCCCAGAGGAATCCACAGAACAGGGCAGCCATTCCAAGCAAATATAGTTCTTTCCAGTTTCCTGTGGAAATTCCCCTGAAAATGGTTTTCTCACCCGCCAGGATTTGGGCGCAGACCATGATCACAAGGGGAGCCAGCCACAACATGGGAAAAAGATAATCAACAAAAAGGGGGGTCATTCCAAGTGCCAGGGCAGACAGTACCAAAAGGGCGGCTGAAATGTTTCGGTGATGGGGCAGGGCAATGGGCAGAAAATGATCCAGGCCTGCGCTAAAAGCAGGAAAAGTCCGCAATAAATCCCTTGTACCAATTACAGCGGGCAAAACAGTTGAAAAAGCCAGGGTGGCATGTCCGAAAAACTGCCAGTTGCTCAGGGGGCCCACATTTACGTAGTACCAATTTTCCACAAACTGGTTCAGGTATTCGAAATACCACCAGAACCCCGCGCTGGTAAAGAAAAGCACCAGAAGGAATTTTTTCTGATGGGTGATCATGCTTCGCCCGCACCGCATAAAGGTGGCAGCATTTATCAGGATAATATACCCCAGCCAGGGGATGGTGAAGGTATAGGGCTGTAGTGGTCGCATGAAAGGCAGCCGGCTCCAGGCCAAAAACCATCCTCCCAGCATCAGTATCAGCCCCAGCCATCCCCAGTTAGGAAAACCATGATTTAGCCAGGTAGATTGGTGATGCTGGTTTTGCTTTCTGATAACCTGCAGGAAAAAAGGCCCGGTGATCAGGATGATTGCCAGCAGGATCAACAGGAAGCCTGCCCATGAAAAACCTGCGTGTTCAATGCTCAGATAGGTAGTTCGCGGCGGAAAAACCAGATAATCACCCGGGGCTTTACCTTGCAGCCAGATGCCTGCCAGTGGGGCAGCCATCAGCAAAAACAGGCACAATATGAAATACAGGGTTTTCAAAAGGTTTGCATGTAAATTGTTCTCTGCATACTTGGCTGGATGCTAAGGGTTTCGGCTGGAATCGAAATTTTCCAGGTAATATACCAGGCGTTGCAGAAACTGCCCTCCCAGGGCTCCGTCCACCACCCTGTGGTCGCAGGCAAGCGAGAGGGTCATGCGCTGACGAATACCGATGCTGTCGCCTTGGGAAGATTCAATCACCACGGGTTTTTTCACAATGGCCCCCACACCCAGAATGGCAACCTGTGGCTGATTGATAATGGGTGTACCGCTCAGCAAGCCAAAGATCCCGAAATTGGTAAGGGTAAAAGTACCCCCCTGTATCTCATCAGGTTTCAGCTGGTTGTTGCGGGCCCTGGTGGCCAGGTCATTCACCCGCCGGGCAAGCCCCAGCAGGTTCATCTGGTCGGCATTGTGGATCACGGGAACAATCAGGTTTCCCTCGGGGGTGGCCGCGGCCATACCGATATTTATATGTCGGCGGACAATGATATTGTCGCCCGCCACCGAAACATTTACCATGGGAAAATCGCGCAGGGCACGGGCAATGGCTTCAATGAACACGGGGGTGAAAGTGAGCTTCTGGTTTTCGCGTTTCTGGAACTGATCCTTGTGCTGGTTGCGCCATTCAACAATATTTGTCATATCGGCTTCGGCAAATAGGGTAATATGTACCGAGGTAGCCTCCGACATAAGCATGTGTTCGGCAATGAGTTTTCGCATGCGGCTCATCTGGATGATCTGGTCTCCCGCTGCAGGTTTCACCTCAGGGGTTTTAACATCCTGTACCCTGGCTTGTGCCTTGGAAGTTGAAGAGGCCGGGGGTCTTTCCTGCCTTGTCTGCAAAAATTCGATCAGGTCGTTTTTGGTGATCCGGTTGTTTTGCCCGCTGCCACTGATTGCCGAAAGTTCCTCCATGGAAATGTTCTCCTCACGGGCAATGCTGCGTACAAGGGGAGAGAAGAAACGCCCTGATTCATCATAGCTTTTTATTTTCCCGGGCTCTTGCTGCCTGCTAGCTGCCTGCATCTGGGGATTTTCATCCATGGCCCGGGCTGGCGGTTCATCTGCCGGGGCCTGATCACCGGATGATTCTGCAGGAGGTTCGCCCGAAGATCCTGCAGTTTCTTCTTCCTTGAGGGTCTCTATCAGGGCTATAACAGAATCAATAGGTACTGTGTCGCCTTCGGCAAATTTTTGCTCCCTTAGGACGCCTTCCACCGGGCTTGGAATCTCAGAATCCACCTTGTCGGTTGCTACTTCCAGAACCGGTTCATCAGCCTCCACCTTTTCGCCTGCCTTTTTAAGCCACCTGGTAATGGTGGCTTCCGTTACACTCTCACCCATACGGGGCATGCGCAGCTCGTATTGTGCCATTATTTCCTGACTTTGGTTTTTGATTGAAACGAATATACAAATTTTCAGGCAATATCTCCCTGAGTTTTATATATTAACAGTCGGAAAAACAAATAAAAATGCAAAAGGTTTGATTGTTTTAAAAACCGCCGGATTTTTATCAGGGGAAAACTGCTTGCTTTCATCTTGTAATCATTTCCCATTCAAATTCGCATTTTATTCGCAACAAATTCGCAATAAACCCGCAGCAAATTCGCAGATTCGCGAATTTGGTGCGAATTTAGTCCGAATTTGGTGCGAATTTGGTGCGAATTTAATACGGCGCGGACCCGGGGTTGACTGGATCAGATTTCTGCCTGGCCCATGTTTTTTTTTGACCTAAAAGATCTTTCGCAGCATCTAGTTTTTCTTAATAGTTGCCTTCTGCTGAAGGAATCCTCCCGCTGGTAACAGGTTCATTTACCAACTGAGGCTTATTGTTTGAGCTGCGCCCCAGTTCGCGGTATCCTTTTATCATGATGTTCAGGTCATTTTCGATGCGGTATTCTTTGGCGTACAGGTTGTTGAGGTTTCCTAAAGTGGCAGCGTCCAGTGTTTTTTCCCTGAACAGGTCTCCCGGATTAAGCACGGCTTTTTTCAGGGGGGGGAGTTTTTGATGCCTGGCCTGGGGGTGGTATCCTACCCAGGTTTTTTTATGGATCATCACCAGTACCAGGTTTTTGAGAAATCCCCAGGCATCTTTAACCAGGATCAGATGCAGAGGCAGGGTAGGGATGAACATCAGGCAGATAGCCAGATCCAGCAGCCTCTTGTTGCGTTTGCTGGCAGCTTTGGTGATGGCGTTGATGTTGATGGTGACCAGATCACCGAATGTATCGATGCTGTTGCTGCCAATGATGAACAGGCTTTCGGGGGGGGCAATCTTGAAATTCACTGCATAATTTCGTAGTTCACTCATCTGATCCATGATAAGCTGCGAACTCATGCTGCCTGCACAGAATATAACCTCCTGGATTCCATAGATCTGGATGATCTGCGGTATCTGCTCAAGGGTGCCGATGTAACCACCGCTCTGGGGTTTTTCGGCCTCCAGGGATATCAGGCCGATGAAGGCGCTGTTGCCTGTTTGCCGGAGCATGCCCACAACACGTGTTGCTTCCTGCCCCTTGCCTACTATCAGCAGCCGTTTGTCTTTTTCTTCCGGGGAATGGATGCTTTTGTTTCGCAAAAAAGATACCAATACCCGTAGCCCAATCATCGAAAAAAGCGCCCAAATGCTGCCCAGCAGTATCATGGCCCTTGAGAACCTCAGGCTGATAGGCAGAAGGGCGTAGATTACAAGGATAGCTACTGTGCCCAGTCCTATGCCCCGGGCGATGTTGAACATTCGCAATGGACGGTCGTATGCTCCGCTGATATATCCCCAGAATATCCAGATCAAAATATAAACAGGCACAACGGCATACAGGTAATGTGCAGGGTAGTAAGATGTTTCGACCATGAAAAACTGGTGCTCCCAGTAATTGATGATGTAAAACATCCCTGAATAGATCAGGGCGGCATCAGCAACAGGCCAGCTGATCTTTTTTATAAAACGGTGCATAATGGCCACAAGGGCCCTGAAGTAAATGGCCAGGTGGATCAGCAGGGAGAAATAGCTGGCATTTTTTGGGGAAAAATGTTTTCGCGCAAATATGACCATTGCATTGTAAAAGACAAATACATAATTGATGCTGCTTTTGCGCGTGCTTTCTCCCTTGTAGTGAATGATGCGGGTTTCGGGGAAGTAGTAATTTTTGTAACCTGCCTGCAGGATGCGGTACGACAGGTCAATATCTTCACCATACATGAAGAATGATTCGTCAAGAGGCCCTGTTTTTTCCAGGGCTTCCCGCCTTATCAACATAAAAGCACCCGAGAGGATCTCTACCTGGTGGATCTTGTCTTTGTCAAGAAATCCCAGGTGATATTTGCCAAATAACCTGGATTTTGGGAAAAGCCGCGAAAGGCCAAAGATCTTGAAGAAGGCAACCTGGGGCGTTGGCAATCCACGTTTGGATTCAGGAAGGAAATTCCCCTTCCCGTCCAGCATCTTAACTCCTAGTGCCCCGGCTTCGGGATGCTGATCCATGAACCCGATCACCTTGTGGAATGTGTCGTCCTCAACTACCGTATCGGGATTCAGCAACAGGCAATAACGACCCCGGGCAATGGCAAGGGCCTGGTTGTTTGCCTTGCTGAAGCCCAGGTTCTGCTGGTTGGCTATTAGTTTTACCCGGGGGAACTTCTGTCGCAGCATCTCGAGGGAACCATCCACCGAGTCATTGTCGGCAACAATCACCTCCATTTCAAGGCCTGCACTGGCATTGAACACCGACTGCAGGCATTGCTCCAGGAAATACTGCACGTTGTAGTTGACAATGATAACCGAAAGATCCATAAGGGTTTATCTGGATGGCAAATTGTTATCGTATGGCGTACGGTTAATTATGGAGCGCCCAAGGGTGATCTCATCGGCAAATTCAAGCTCATCACCAATGGCAATGCCCCGGGCTATAACGGATATTTTCAGGTTAAACGGTTTCAATTTTTTGAACAGGAAAAAATTTGTGGTATCTCCTTCCATAGTTGTGCTTAATGCCAGGATCACTTCCCGCACCAGGGGAGGGTTGTTTGTCAGGCGTTGGATCAGGGAATCGATATTCAGCTGGGCTGGCCCGATACCGTCCATAGGTGAGATGATCCCCCCCAGCACATGATACAATCCCTGGTACTGCCCGGTATTTTCAATGGCAATCACATCGCGCAAGTCCTGCACCACGCAGATCAGCGATTGGTCGCGCCTTGGAGAACTGCATATCTGGCATAAAGGCTGGTCGGAAATGTTGTGACACTGGCTGCAGTAAATCACCTCCTGGCGCAGGCGCAGCAAGGATTCCGAGAACCGGCTCACTGCCTGGGGCTCCTGTCGCAAAAGGTGCAACACCAGCCGAAGGGCGGTTTTTTTTCCAATGCCCGGCAGCCGCGAGAATTCCTCAACGGCCGATTGCAGAAGTTTTGATGAAAAATTTTCCAAACCTGAAATTTAACTTATGATTCAAAGTTAATAATAAAAGGCCTAAAAAGGCCTTCATGAAGTGTTTTTAAGCCAGGGAAATACTTACATCTTCAGGGCTGGCAATTCAAGGGTAAGCTGGGTGCCCTTTCCCTCCTCACTGTCAAGGGATATATTTCCCTGGTGATGTTCCATGATCTGTTTGCAGATAAAAAGGCCAAGGCCATGGGTTTTTTCGCCATCAAGCCCCGAGCGTTTCCCTTTTGTAAATTTATCGAATATGCCGGGTGTGAGTTCCTTTGGAATTCCTATACCTGTATCCCTGATCTGGATGATCACCTTGTTGTGGCTTTGTTTCAGGCTAATGACCACATTTCCTCCCTGGCTGGTAAATTTCATGGCATTGCTCAGGATATTGGTCAGTACCCGCTGTATCCTGGGCCGGCTGACCATGGCAACGACTTTTCTGCGGGGAAGATCGGCCTTCAGATGTATCTTTTTTTCTCTGGCCAGTTGTTCAAAGCCCGAGATCACGTCAAGAATGATCTCCCCGATGATCTCTGGATTTTTGTTCATGCGGAAGGAGTCATTTTCCAACTCGGCCATCTCCAGCAATTCTTCCATGATGTGAAGTGAGTGGTGGCAGGATTCTTTGATCAGCTTCAGGTAAAGGTTGTTCTGGCCATGTGGATCTGACTTTTCCATCATCCGGCAAAGTCCAATAATGCCACTTATGGGGTCGCGCAGGTCGTGGGCAACGGTTGTCAGGATGTGATCCTTGCTTTGATTGATCTTTATCAGGCGCTGCTCGTACTGCTTTGCAGAAGTAATGTCTCTGCCCACTGCCTGGAATTCAACAAGATTCCCGTCGTTGTCGTACAGGGGATGATCAGTCCATTGCTGCCAGCAGACTTCTCCTTCCACCATAACGGCATGCTCGTAAGTAATGATATCTCCGCTGCGACCAACATGATGCAGGTGATCACTGATCATTTGCTGCTGATCATCGGGAATCATCCCGATCCAGCGGCTGCCCAGGAGTTGCTCCCGTGTTGAATTAAAAAAGTCGCAGTAGCTTTTATTGACAAAGGTAAGGGTGGTATCTGGCAGGAAGCGGCAGATCAACTCATTCTGGATATCAATTACAGATTCCAGAAATTTCAGGTGGCGAACCTGTTCGGAAAGTTTTGCGGAAGTAGCCATCAGCAAACCGTTAATAATTGGTGGGCAACAAATGTAAAAAATTTTTTGTAGGCTAATAGATAAGCCCGGGTCTTATAAATCGAAAATTTATAGCAGCCAAAAGCATTTACATGTTCAGGCCCTAGTTGATTCTTTGAAATACCACTGTGGTTTCCAAAATGTTTGGCTATTTTTGCGGGCTAACTGAATCAAGATACCCCATGACCCCCACGATAATACTGTTTTCCTTTTTCATCTATACCGGGTTGATTTTCCTGGTTTCCCGGCTGACCCTTAGGAAAGTAAACAATGAAACTTATTTTTTGGGCAACCGCAATTCGCCCTGGTATGTGGTGGCTTATGGAATGATCGGGGCTTCTCTCTCGGGGGTTACCTTTATGTCGGTTCCGGGTTTGGTAAAGGGGGAGCAGTTCTCATATATGGTCCTGGTGCTTGGCTACCTGGCCGGGTATTTCGTAATTGCGGGAATTCTTTTGCCATTGTATTATCGTTTAAACCTTACATCTATTTATACATACCTGGAAAAAAGATTTGGCTTTTCATCCTATAAAACAGGTTCTTTCTTTTTTATTCTTTCCAGGCTTATCGGTTCTTCCTTCAGGATGTTTTTGGTGGTAAACGTATTGCAGATCTTTGTTTTCAACGCCTGGGGCATACCTTTCGGGGTGACCGTGTCATTGTTCATGATTCTGATCTTGCTGTATACTTTTCGGGGAGGCATCAAGACCATAGTATGGACCGATACCCTGCAGACCACCTTTATGCTTACGGCTGTAATCGTTACCATAATCCTGGTATCCCGCGAGATGAATCTTAGCCTGGGTGCACTCTGGAATGCAGCCAGTGCTGAAGGTTTTACCAATTTGTTGATCACTGATGTTACCCATCCACGTTTCTTCCTGAAGCAATTTTTTGCAGGCATGTTCATAACCATTGTCATGACAGGGCTGGATCAGGACATGATGCAGAAGAATCTTAGCTGCCGCAATCTTGCTGATGCCCAGAAAAACGTGATCTCCTTTGGGCTGATACTCTTGCCTGTCAACCTGATGTTTTTGTTTCTGGGTGCTGTGCTGTGGCTTTTTGCCGGGCAATTCGAGCTGGGGATCATGCAGACTACCGATGAGCTGTTTCCCACCCTTGCCTTTGGATACCTGGGGCTTGCAGCAGGGCTTACCTTCTTTTTCGGGCTTATTTCGGCAGCTTATTCAAGCGCTGATGGTACCCTTACAGCACTGACAACAACTTTCAGCATTGACTTTCTGGGCCTGAAAAGAAAACCCGGATACTCCGAGGAGCAGATCAAAAGAATCCGCTACAGGGTACATATTGGCTTTGCTGTGCTGATGACCCTGGTGATCATGGGATATGCGGCCATAAACGATGAAGCCCTGATCAGCAAATTGTTCACCATTGCCGGTTATACCTACGGGCCATTGCTGGGATTGTATTTCTTTGGATTATACACATCCTGGCAGGTTAAAGACAAATGGGTTCCCCTGGTGGCGGTTATTTCCCCTATATTAAGTTACTTCCTGAGCACTCACTCCCAGACCTTTCTTTGGGGATACAAGATAGGGTTTGAAATACTCATTATCAATGGTTTTATCACCTTTCTGGGATTGGTGCTTCTAAGAAAAAAACAATCTTCTGAAACTTCTTCCTGATAGGTAAAATAATCCGGTTTCACATTCCGTTTATACTGGGTGTTTTTTTACGACATATTCCTGTAAATCAAGGTGTTGTAAAAACATCTAATTGTTTTGGTTTTTTTTAGTTTCTATTTGTTTTTGATTAAAAAAAAGCCATACTTTTACCCTATGTTTCTGGCTTTGAAAAAGTGGTTCAAAAACCTGATTTTCAATGACTACAGCAACCAGTGGCCAAAAAAAATAACAAAAAAACGTTCATTACAAGAAACAGATGAAAGCTTCCGAGCTTCAACGGGAGGCGATGATTGCAAGTAGCAAGGACGCCTTCCAGGCCAATGAGAACGACGAGCCTCCCAGCGGGGCGTCCCTATCAAAGCCAATGATTATCCCTAGGCAGGAGATGGTTGTCAGCGATCGCTCCCGCCAGTTTCTCCAACAACATTTTCCTGCGGCTACCCTGAAAGACTGGAACAGCTGGCAATGGCAGATCAAAAACAGTTATACGAGCCTACGCCAGCTGTCGCAAGTTATAGCCCCGGATGAAAATGAGATCCGTCCCCAGCCGGGATTTCTCGACAGCTTACCCCTGCGCATCACGCCCTATTATGCCAGTTTGCTGGATGCCTGCAACAGCAGTCAGCCCCTGCGGCGCACGGTTGTGCCTGTACTGGATGAGTTAATCCCGGGCGAGGGTGAAGCCTCTGATCCCCTGTCTGAAGGCCATGACAGCCCCGTACCCAACCTGGTGCACCGTTACCCAGACCGGGTGCTGTTTCTGGTTACAGGTTTTTGTGCCGCCTATTGCCGCTATTGCACCCGCTCGCACATGGTAGCCAAAGACAAATGTCATATCGGAAAAAAAGCCTGGGGCCCCGCCCTGGAATATATCCAAAACAACACGGCCATCCGGGATGTGCTGATCTCGGGAGGGGATGCTTTGACCATGCCTGATGCCCATATAGAGTATCTGCTTTCTTCTATCAGAGCCATCCCGCATGTTGAGATTATCCGTATCGGAACCAAAGTTCCTGTGGTGTTGCCCCAGCGCATCACCCGTAACCTGGTGAACATACTGCGCCGTTATCACCCCCTGTTCATGAGCATTCATTTTACACATCCCGATGAGCTTACAGCTGAGGTGGCAGAAGCTTGTGCAAGACTTGCCGACGCGGGTATCCCCCTTGGAAGCCAGACAGTACTGCTGAAAGGGATCAACGACCAGGTGGAAGTGATGCGCCTGCTGATGCAAAAGTTGCTGCGCAACAGGGTCAGACCCTATTACCTGTATCAATGTGATCCGATACTTGGTTCGGCACATTTTCGAACCAGCGTGGAAAAGGGCCTGCAGATCATTGAAGGCATCAGGGGGCATACCTCAGGATATGCCGTGCCCCATTTTGTGATCGATGCCCCGGGCGGTGGCGGAAAAATCCCTTTGTTGCCTGATTATTGTATGGAAAAATCGGGTAAAAGGGTTGTTCTGCGAAACTACGAAGGTAGGACATTTTTTTATCCGAATACGGTTGATTAAAGGATTAATTTCACTTTTTCTTGCATAATCAGTAAGTTACAATTAATTTTACCTCAAGATATATTTGTTGTAAAGTTATATGTAAACAACAGGGAAGCGAACCATTAAACAGGAATCATATGTTCAGGATCCGGAAGGTTCAGGATGACCTTTACCCAATGAACCGTCATGCCGTTGACCAGGTGAAACAAATCCTGCGTGTTCAGTTTTCCTCACTGAAAGAGGAGAAGGTACAGGTTATTTCCGAGCAATTGCGCGACCCGCTGAAATTCAGGTTTCGCTCGATATTGTTTGTAGCCGAAAACCTGAACGCCAGGGTAAAAGGATTTGCCTTGCTGATGCATGCTCCTGATCGCAACTTCTGCTTTCTGGATTATATTGCCACCCGCCGGGAGGATGTACCGGCAGGTATAGGCAGTGCCCTTTATCAGCGATGCCGCGAGGAAGCCATGATGCTGAAGGTATCGGGCATTTACATGGAATCGCTTCCGGATGATCCCCTGTTGTGTCCTTTTCCTCAGCTTATCCGCCAGAACAAATCCCGGCTTAGGTTCTGGGAGCGCTTTGGGGTGCGGCCTGTCATCAATACCCGTTACGAAACCCCGGTAAAACCAGATGATAACTGCCCGCCTTATCTTTTGCTTGATACCCTTGGCAATTCTACCCCGGCAAAACTTCAGCTACAGGTTATTGTAGAATCCATTCTAAGAAGGAAATACGGGGATTATTGCCCGGAGGATTACATCCGGATGGTAAAGGAGTCAATACAGGATGATCCTGCAAAGCTTAGGCCATTTGTTTATAAAAAGGAGACCAACCACCTGGAATATGCCGAAGTAAAGCCTGATAAAAAGCCGGTGATCCTGGTATATAACCATAGTCATGGTATCCATCATATCAAAGAGAAGGGTTATGTTGAATCGCCTGTTCGCATTTCCAACGTGCTGAAGGTGCTGCAGAAGTCATCGCTTTTCAGCACCCGTACGGCCATGTTCTTTCCCGAGAAGGCTATCCGCGAAGTGCATTCCCAGGGTATGGTCAATTTTCTGAAGGAGGTAAGTGCAGCTACCCCTGAAGGGGCTATGGTGTATCCATACATTTTTCCGGTGCGCAATCCCGATCGCAAGCCAAGGGAACTTACCCTGCTGGCCGGATATTACTGTATGGATACTTTCACCCCTATACACCGGCATGTATGGGATGTAGCCAGGGAAGCCTCTGATTGCACCCTCACCTGTGCCAGTTACCTGGTGGAGGGCTTTCCCATTGCTTACGCCCTGGTGCGTCCCCCGGGCCATCATGCCGAAAGTAATATCTATGGTGGATTCTGTTACCTGAATTCTGCTGCCATTGCGGCCAATTATCTAAGCAAATTCGGAAATGTGGCCTTGCTGGATCTTGATTACCACCATGGCAATGGCCACCAGGATATTTTCTACAGGCGCAACGATGTACTCACCATCAGCCTTCATGGTCATCCTTCCAGGACATATCCCTATTTCTGCGGCTTTCGAGATGAGATAGGAGAGGGGGAAGGCCTGGGCTTCAACTATAACTTCTCGCTGAAAGAGGAAACCTCAGCTTCCGATTACCGGATGGTTCTGTCCGAGGCACTGAAAATCATTCATCGCTATAACCCCGCATTTCTTGTTCTTTCCTTTGGACTGGATCTGGCAAAGGGCGACCCCACAGGCTCCTTCGCTTTTACTTCCAAGGATTTTGAGAAAAACGGCCGGATGATCGGAAGCCTTAAAAAACCAGTACTTGTTGTTCAGGAAGGGGGCTATAATACAACAACCATCGGGGTGAATGCCCTGCGTTTTATGGAAGGACTTCATGAGTCTTTGGCTTTTTGATCATGCAAAATCATTATTTCTTTTGATCTATAAAATGAAAAGCCTCAGGGGGCGTTGCTTCTTCCGGGTTTAATTAATAATTCATTTTGATGAAATTAGGATTCACATACGACCTGAAAAGCGATTACCTCGCTTTGGGATTCAGCCAGGAACAGGCTGCCGAGTTTGATGCCCCTGAGACCATTGAGGGAATATCCCGGGCACTTTTGGACCTGGGGCATCAGGTGGAACTGATAGGAAACGTGCACTCCCTTTTGCACCGCCTATTAAGGGGAGACCGCTGGGATCTGGTTTTCAACATCTGTGAGGGGATGTATGGCCTGGGACGCGAAGCCCAGGTGCCTGCCATTCTGGATGTGTATAAAATACCTTATACTTTTTCGGATGTGGTGGTCCTTTCAGTTACCCTGCACAAAGCCATGACCAAGCGCATTGTTCGTGATCTGGGTATACCTACGGCACCTTTTTTCGTGGTGGAAAAAATGCGGGACATCTCTGAGAATAACCTTCCATTCCCCTTATTTGTTAAACCCGTTGCGGAGGGAACGGGCAAAGGCATTGGTCCCCATTCAAAGGTAAGGGATGCTGCGAGCCTTGAAAAAGTGTGCAGGCAGCTGCTCAATACTTATGATCAAGCCGTGCTGGTGGAAGCTTTCCTTCCGGGAAAGGAAATAACTGCAGGTATAGTAGGTACCGGGGAGGGGGCCCGGGTGATCGGGATGATGGAAGTGGTTTTTGGAGAGAAAGAAACCACCGGCATTTATTCTTATGATAACAAAGCTCATTATGAGCAGTTCATAAAGTATCATCCGGTAACTGGGCCGCTTTATGATGAATGTTCCAGGGTTGCTTTAAGTTCCTGGCGGGGCCTGGGCTGCCGGGATGGCGGCAGGGTGGACTTGCGCCTGGATGAAAAAGGGGTGCCAAATTTCATGGAGGTAAACCCCCTGGCAGGGCTTAATCCGCTGCACAGCGATCTGCCCATACTGGCCCGAATGGCCGGTATTTCGTTCAACGGCCTGATCGGGATGATCATGAATTCTGCCATTGAGAGAATCGGCCTTACCCAAAACCAGGAAGCACTATAAAAAAAGAAGGCATAATGAAAAAGGTGCTGATATTTCACAGTCCCCTTCCCGAGAATGCTCCTGCCGACGAGCTGGATGTGCTTCATGAAGCTGCATTTATGCAGCTGGGGTTAAAGGAGCTTGGTTATGAAACGGAAATCCTTCCTTTTCCATATGATCTGCATACCATTGAAAGAATATTGCGGAAGCATGATCCCGTTTTTGTAGTCAACCTGGTGGAAACGCTGTTTTCAAGCGGGCGCCTGGTACATTTTGCCCCCTTTCTTTTTGAGCATTTCAAAGTACCCTATACAGGTTGCCCGGCCAGTGCAATGTATACAACTTCCGATAAGATCCTCTCTAAAAAGCTGATGAAGTTAGCCGGAATACCGACCCCTGAATTTCTTACCTGGGAGGCTTTACAAAACCATGTCTCCCGGTTGGAGAAGTTTTTTCTGGTTAAATCAATTTGGGAGCATGCTTCTTTTGGTATGGATGAAAACCGTAAGTTGTTGTTTGATCAAACCCATGAGTTGGCACAGCAGATGCGTGCAACCGGGAATCCGGTCAGCTTTTTTGCCGAGCAATACATTCACGGGAGGGAATTCAACATCTCGGTTCTTGACACTTCATCAGGGCCCCAGGTATTGCCTGTGGCTGAGATGCAGTTTCATTACCCCGAAGAAAAGGCCCGCATTGTTGGCTACCGCGCCAAATGGGATGAAGACTCCTTTGAATATAAGCACACTATTAGGTCTTTTGATTTTAATGCTGAAGACCAGCCTTTGCTTTCAGCACTGAAGGAGCTTTGTCTGAAATGCTGGAATCTTTTCGGTTTAAAGGGATATGCCCGTGTGGATTTTCGCGTTGACCAGCAGGGAAATATTTTCGTTTTGGAAATCAATGCCAATCCCTGTATCTCTGCTGATTCTGGTTTTGTAGCAGCTGCCTGCCACTTTGGGCTTTCTCCAGCTCAGATAATGGCACATATTGCCGATACCCTTTCGCAGTAAAATTATTGTTTCCCAGTTTTAACTTTCCGGATCCCATGAATCAATTGCCAAAAGTAGTGTTTCGTTATCAGCTAACTCATTCCGACCAGGATCTGGTGAGGCAAATTGCTTGTTCATCAGGGTTTTTCCGAACTGATGAGGTAGATGTTGCCGTTGAATTAGTGGGGGAGGTCCTGGCAAAGGGAGCCGGAAGCGGGTATTTTTTTATCTTTGCTATGTTGGGAGACAAAACGGCAGGCTTTGCCTGTTTTGGGCCCGTTCCATGTACTATAGGCAGCTATGATCTTTATTGGATTGCTGTAGATGACTCCTTCCGCAAACAGGGAATAGGCAAAAAGATACTGTTGCAGGTTGAGCAGGAAGTTAAAAAAATGAACGGGCGGCAGGTTTATATCGAAACATCCTCCACCGATAAGTACCTGCCAACCAGGAAATTTTATATTGCAGCCGGATATCATGAAGCAGCCCGACTTCAGGACTTTTATTTGCAGGGTGACCATAAGGTGATCTATGTAAAGAAAGTTATCTGACCAACATTTTATAGAATGACCAGGTCAATGGTGGGAAATATCTTTTAATATTTTAAGTATTATGGTTAATATGGCATGTAATTTGACAGCCGCAATGGCAAATTAATACTATCAATCAATCTGCCATGAGAACAAAAATTACATTTTTTCTTATCCTGACACTAATAGGGTTAATCCCCCTTTTATCCTTCGCCCAGACTCCTGAGCAAAAACCTCTTCGCCCTTTTCAGTTAAGCTTCGTTCCTTTAATTGGCACCGATGGAACCCAGACCCCCGAGAACCGTTACCAGGTTAGCCTTAACCTTTTGGCAGGTATGACCGGTGGAATAAAAGGATTTGAAGTGGGTGGATTTGGTAATATAACCCGAGGGAGCATGGAAGGGCTCCAGGCGGCTGGATTCGCCAACCTGGTACTGGGCGATGTAAAGGGAATTCAGATAACAGGTTTTGCAAACATGACTATCGGCCGTTTTGAAGGGCCGGGAATTGCTGGTTTCGCCAATGTGATTACTGGCTCTGCCCAGGGAATACTTGCTGCAGGCTTTTCCAACTTCAACCTGGATTATTTCCAGGGGGTTCAGGCAGCTGGCTTTATGAATCTGTCGGCTGAAATGCAGGGACTACAGGCTGGGGGGTTTATGAACATCACGGGAAACTTCAGAGGGTTCCAGGCAGCAGGTTTTATGAACCTTGCAAGAGATTACCAGGGATTTCAGGCCGGTGGTTTTATGAACCTTGCCCAGGATATGGAAGGATTCCAGGCGGCAGGTTTTATGAACATTGCAAGGGATTTTCATGGTTTGCAGGCAGCGGGCTTCCTTAATCTGGGGCGTAGGGTTACAGGCACCCAGCTGGGATTCATTAATTTTGCAGATACTATTACAGGTGTTCCGGTTGGCTTTTTGAGTGTGGTCAGAAAAGGCGGCTACAGGGCCCTTGAGGTTGCTGCTTCCGATGCTATGTTTATCAGCGGTTCCTTGAAAATCGGGGTGAGGCAATTTTACAACATCTTTACTTTTGGTTCGCGACCCTTTGATAAGGCTCCTTTAAGTGGTCTGGGATATGGTATTGGAACCAACATCAATCTGCAGCATGAATCAGTGATACAACTTGAATTGCATTCAACCCGGCTGTTCGAATTTGGCATCTGGGATCCCCAGCAGGTTAATCAGCTTACTGAACTGCGTACTATGTTTCTTTTTCCTGCGGGAGAAAGGATGAATATTTTTGCCGGGCCTGTGCTCTACAACCAGCTCATCCGCGAGGACCCCGTTGCAGGAATAGAAGGCCTATCAATTGCTCCGTATATCCTTTTTGATCATCATCTCCGCCAGTATTATTCGCAATGGTGGCTCGGGGCAAGGCTTGGTATCCAGTTCCGTATAGATTAAAAAAACTGCTTACTATAATAGATATGAAGAGGCTGTCCCCGCAATCCGGGAGCAGCCTCTTCAGTTTTTTTTATTACAGTGGCTACAGGAAGATCCTTCAGCCCGAACAATTCTTACCTTGTCTGTGGAGTCATGATCCTCCCAACCGGATAAACATTATGCTGCTTATCTACATAAGGTGTTTGCTCATAGAACCAATTGAGGATCGTCCTGGGATTGGATGCGAATGCAGCATCAGTAGCTTTCTTATGTTCAAAGCGTTTTTTCAGCTCCGAATCCTGCTGCAGCATTTCCCGGGCCATGGTTTCCATGACATAGCTCTCGAAATATTCGGTTCGCTGAAAAATGGCGTTAAAATCCCCCCAATAGGCAAAGGAAGACGGGGCCATTGGTTCCAGGGCATGGGCAATAAGTCTTGCTGTGGGCTGGTTCATACTGATGATAGCTGATCCTGCCGGAAATATCCTGTTTTCGTTCACAGCCCGGGGGCTGAAAGCAGCAGTTTGCCTGCCTTCGTTCACGCCCGAGGCCAGACGGACATCTTCAAATATGTATGATTCTACTTCAATGGAGGTTGCTGCTTCCAGAAATTGCATCTGCACACCATGCAGTTGCAGTCGATAGATTACCTCCTGCCACTGTACCGGGATGATATATGCCTCGGGCAACATGACCTGAATGCTGGGTTGCTGCTGATAAAAATAGGGGATCTTGTAATTTGCCGGTTTGTCGGAATGGTAGATAAACCATTGTCCCCCGCTTAAAGTACTAATTTTCTTTTCGTATTCTACCCCCAGGAAGTCGATCATGATGCTGTCGGTAGTGGGTTGAAAATCCAGGGCAAAAGGCTGCTGGCGGAAAGCCCCGGAGGCTGTCCGCTGATCGGCCTGCCTGACCAGCTGTCGCAAGTTCTGATGCTCTCTGTGAAGCAGTTGCATGGTGTGAAGTATGGTCAGGTGGGTAGATTCTACCCGGTTTTTGTATGGCTTCATCATGTGGGTTTCCAGCAGCAGCCCAGGGCGGTTTCGAACAGCTGCAAATCCATTGGAAAGGGCAGGAGAGGAGGTGCGTGAAACAAGACCGCTTCGCGGATCATGCCACTGGCGGTAAGTAACATATGGGAAGACAGGATATCCCTCTGCTTCCATTGCATCTTCCCAGAAAGGAATGAATACCTGCTGACACCACCTGGTAAGATCACTGTCCATGTTGCCAAAGGTCTCCAGGATATAGGTCATGGTGTACTGGTAATCGCCCCCATTGGTGGAATGGGTATCTATGAAAAAATCGGGTTGCCACTGGTTCCATAATGCAATAAAAGATTGCATTTCGCGACTGTCGGCCTTCAGAAAGTCGCGGTTCAGGTTCAGGTTGCGCGAATTGGTGCGCCATCCCATTTCAAGGGGACCATTCTGATTGATACGGTTATAGGGTCCAAAACGTTCATGGCCATCTACATTAAAGATGGGAATAAACAGTATAGTCAGGTTTTCAAGAAGTTCGCGGTGCTTATTATGAATCACAATATCCCGCAGCAGGGTTAATCCGGCATCTTTTCCAACAGGTTCTCCCGGGTGTATAGCTGCCATTACCAAAAGAATGGACTTGCCTGAAGCATGCACGGCTTCTGGAGTAAAATTGCCTTCGGAATCCAGTATCAGCAGGGGGAGGTCCCGCAGCTGATGGCTTGTGCCAAAACTGGTATAATGAAGCAGGGGGGAGGCTTCCGACAGCTTCTGACTGAATGCAATGGTTTCCCTGTAATCAGGGGTGCGATTGCATTGGTGTAGTTCGTACCAGGTCAGCCATTCATCCCCCAGGCTGCTTGCTGTAAACAATAAGATCAGCATCAGGCTGAACAAAATCTTTCTGCTTAACATCATTGGGAAATATTTATTGATTAATCTGGAAACATAAGTGGCAAATGTAAGAATTAAAAGGGGCAGGGGAAAAAGATCAACTAAAATGGCATCAATTTTTTTGCCAACTTGAATTTATAAGCCGAATTGTTATTGCTTAATTATGTGTTTTTGTGTAATTTTAATCCTTCAACAGCTTGAAAATTTCTGCAAAATCTTTAAAACTCCTGCCATGGAAGAGCAACTCGTTACCCTGACCACTACCCATTATACTGCTGCCGAAGTATTGAAGGCCCGGCTAGAGGCCTCAGGTATTGAATGTTATCTGAAGCATGTTCACCTGATTCAGGGAGATCCTGCAGAAGGTGTAAAAGTTCAGATACGGTCCACAGACGTGGAAAAAGCCCTTATTTTGATGAGCGAGTGGAAGAATCAGCAGGAAGAATCAGAAACACGTGATCTGAAGACCCTGCGCCGGATCCTGGTACCGGTTGACTTTTCAGTTTATTCTCGAAATGCCTGTATGTATGCGCTTAATCTGGCAGATAAACTGCAGGCAGATCTGAAGATATTCCATGTTTATTATGCTCCCATCATTGATTTGGTGCCCATAACTGATGCTTACAGTATTCAGGTTGATATGGATATTAATTTGCGGGAGATGGAAACCAGTGCCAGGCGCAATTTGGTCAACTTTGTGAACGAGATCCGGCAGATGGCAGCGGAGCGGGGCCTTGAAAAGGTAAAGATCGGATATTCCCTTAGGGAGGGAATTGTTGAAGATGAAATATCCAATATGGCCAAAGCTTTCAAGCCGGGGCTGATCGTTTTGGGCTCAAAGGGAAAGGGTGAAAAGCAAAGCGACATTATAGGAAGTGTGGTATATAAGGTGCTGGACCGTTCAAAGGTGCCAGTTCTTGCCATTCCTGAGAATTCAACTTTTGATACTTCCAGGGAGATGAAAAACATCGTTTATGCCACAGATTTTGATGATTCGGATTATGTGGCCATCCGGAGGTTGATGTCGATAGTTAATCAATTTCAGGTAAAGATTCACTGCATCCATGTTTCAAAAGATCCGGTAAGATCCTGGGACACCAACAAAATGAGCTCCCTGAAAGAATATTTCCAGAAGATCAATCCTTCTGTTGTCGTTGAATGTAACCTGATGGAAGGAGAGGATGCCATGGGTAAGCTGGAAGAATATACCAGGAATAATAAAATTGACCTGATTGCACTTGTTAACCGAAAAAAAGGATTGATTACCCGCCTATTCAAAACAGGACTTACCCGTAAACTGATCTATCACAGCAGCCTCCCCTTGCTGATATTTAGAGCCTGAAGCGCTCCCCTGCTAAAACTTCGTCCAGAAATCCCTTAATCTGTCGGAAGATCAAAGGTTCCGGGGGCAGGCACATACCACATTTGCTGAAGATCCAAAGAATGTTATCAATATGAGAATCATTTTCAAGACATCCATCGAGCGCGATTTTCATGAAGTTGCCAGAGGCTTCAACCAGGGATTGTTCGAATATCTGATCCCATCCTACTGCTTGCCTGTGGTGAAACGATATGATGGACAGGATCATGGCGATATGGTTCATCTTAGCTTCAGGTTTCCGGGAATCAATGACTGGAAGGTGGTTGTCAAGGAATCAGGGATGAGCGAAAAGTCCTACTGGCTGGTTCACAGGGGATTGGTAATGCCATTCAGGCTGAGTTTCTGGCAGCATATTCATCGGGTGGTTTCTCTCGGAAAGCATAAATGCGCCATCATCGATCATATTGAATTCGATAGCAAATGGAAAATCTTGAATCCTATCAACTATCTGTTGCTGTTATTCATCTTTCTTCCAAGAAGAATCCTTTACCGACGATATTTTCATAAGATTAATGCTCCTGAAAGAAAAACAGCAACCAGCAACCAGTAGCTTTCGTTGTAGCTCACGATATTATCTAAAGCCTGGTTCATGAATTGAATTTCAACTTCTAAGCCTTTTTTCTGTTAGCTAAATACTATCTTTGCGGGGAAATCTTATAGTCTATGATGTTTGTTTTCCCAAGGTCTCTGCCTGTAATCATGCTTTTATTAATTACCTTGACCTTCTCCTGCGGGAGAAAGTATGAAAGCACTCAGGGATTAAGTCTTTTCCGGTATAATGAGCCTTCAAATGTTACCTCCCTTGATCCTGTATATGCCCGCAACCAGGCAAATATATGGGCTACTTCACAAATATATAATGGTTTGCTGCAACTCAATCCCGAGCTTGAACCCAGTGCGGCCATAGCCCGTTTTTGGGAAGTAAGCAGTGATGGGCTTCAATACACCTTCATTCTTCGGGATGATGTATTTTTTCATGATAATGAATGTTTTCCGGATGGAAAGGGTCGTAAAGTTGTTGCAGCTGATTTTGTGTACAGTTTGTCGCGTCTGCTGGATCCGGGGCTAAATGCCCCCGGAGCTTGGGTGTTGAACCAGGTGGCTCGCAATGCTGAAGGTTTACCCGATATTAGAGCAATCGATGATACCACACTGGTCATTTATCTGCAGCAGGCATTTCCTCCCTTCGCCGGACTTTTATGTATGCAGTACTGTGCTGTTGTGCCAAGGGAAGCCGTCGAATACTATGGAGGGGATTTCCGCCGGAACCCTGTAGGTACCGGTCCTTTTCGTTTTCAGTATTGGAAGGAGGGGGTAAAACTGGTTTTGCGCAAAAACGATCATTATTTTGAGTTTGATGGCAGCAACAGGCTCCCATACCTGGATGCAGTGTCTGTTTCCTTTATCATGGACCGGCAGACGGCTTTTCTGGAGTTTATCAGGGGAAATCTTGATTTTCTCACAGCAGTCGATGCAAGCTACAAGGATGAGCTGCTTACTCCAGGAGGTAACCTTCAGCCAAAGCACCAGGATAGATTTCAGAAAATATCAATGCCTTTCTTGAATACCGAATATCTGGGATTCCTGGTGAATGATCAGCGTTTGCCAGCCCAATGGCCACTGTTGAAGAAGGAGGTTCGCCAGGCCATCAATTATGGCTTTGACCGCCAAAAAATGATGACCCACCTGCGCAACAATATTGGCACCCCGGCTCATGCGGGTTTTGTTCCGGTAGGAATGCCCGGGTTCACGCAAAATTCAGGGGGATACTCCTATGATCCTGATAAAGCCCGTCAGCTGCTGGCCCATGCTGGTTTTCCCAATGGGGAGGGCCTGCCGGTGATTAGCCTGCAGACCAACCAGGCATACCAGGACATAGCCCAATACATTCAGTATGAGCTGGCAAGAATTGGCATACGCATACAGATTGATGTGATGCCCCCGGCAACCGTACGCGAGCAAATGGCTCGAGGTGAAGCAAGATTCTTCCGGGGTTCATGGATTGCCGACTATCCGGATGCAGAAAATTACCTGGGTTTGTTTTATAGCAAGAATCATTCTCCTGCCGGGCCTAATTATACCCATTTCAGCCATCCTGAATTTGACCGCCTTTTTGAAAGGTCGCTTTCGGTAACCGATGAAATGCAGCGGTATGCCTTATACCGGCGCATGGATAGTATTGTGGTAAGCCAGGCACCAGTAGTTTTTCTTTTCTATGATCAGTCGGTGCGTTTTGTTCCCAAGTATGTCAGGGGAATGAGCAACAATCCTCTAAACCACCTTGATCTTAGGCGTGTCAGAATTGAGCACTAAACAATTGGTCGATTTCATGAAAAGAGGGGAATCATCTGCCTTCTGATGCTGCCTGCTGCTTGAAAAATCATTATCTTTAATCCCCCTGATTCATTTATTGGATTGATATGAAGATACACATTTTGGGTTCAGGTACCTCGCAAGGCATTCCGGTAATTGCCTGTGACTGTGCGGTTTGCAGCAGCAGCGACCCCCGCGACAAGCGTCTGAGGGCAGCAGCAATGGTAACTCAGGATGATACTCAGATTGTAATTGATGCAGGACCCGATTTCCGGCAGCAAATGCTTCAGGCTGGTGTTAAAAAGCTTGATGCATTGGTCATTACACACAACCATAAGGATCATACCGGGGGCCTGGATGATGTACGTGCTTTCAATTGGATCCATAAGAAACCAATGGATGTATTTGCCCAGCAGGAGGTGTTGAATACCATTCGCCAGGATTTTTCATATGCCTTTGAAGAGGATAAATATCCCGGTGTGCCCAATATCAACTTGCATTCATTATCGGGAGAACCTTTCAATATCAGGAACCTGGAGCTGATACCTATACATGCCATGCATTACAAAATGCCGGTACTGGGTTTTCGCTGCGGCGATTTTTCCTACCTGACAGATGCCAATTATATCAAACCAGGGGAGCTTGACAAGATGCGCGGCTCGAAGGTAATCGTGCTCAATGCCCTTAGAAAAGAAAAACATATCTCGCACTTCAACCTGCAGGAGGCCATAGAAATACTGCAGGAGCTGAACCCCCAGCAAGGATATCTGACCCATATCAGTCATCAGATGGGCCTTCACAGGGAGGTGCAGGCTCAGCTGCCCGAAAGAATATTTCTTGCCCATGATGGGTTGCAGATCTGTTTCTGATGATATTGATGAATCCTTACATAAAAAATTATTTTCATGCACCCTGACTTTGAGAGTATCAAACCACAACTAATTGAAAAAAACCTTATAAGCCTCATTGGCGAGGAATGGATGCTGGTTTGTGCCGGAAAGCCCGGTAATTATAACATGATGACCGCCAGCTGGGGGGCTGCCGGCTACCTGTGGAACAAACCCATTGCCATTATCTTTATCCGTCCACAGCGCCATACCTTCTCCTTTGCTGAATCCAACGACAGGTTCACCCTGAACTTTTTCGGGCAACAGCAGCGCGAGCTGCTAAATCTTTGTGGCACCCGCTCGGGTCGCGAGCTGGATAAGATGAACCTGGATGGCCTTACGGCCCTGGAAACAAATAACGGTAATGTTTGCTTTGCTCAGGCCCAGCTTGTGCTTGAATGCCGAAAGGTATATCATGATGATATAAAGCCGGACAGCTTTGAGGATTTTGATTTTCAAAAGATCTATCCTTCCGCTGACTACCATCGTTTTTATATAGGAGTGATCGAGGGATGCTGGGTCAGGAAATCCTGACAAGGAAACATGTTTTTTTATTACTTTTGACCTGTTTCATTCAATTTCCGGCAAGGGCCAAAGTTAGTGTATTTGTAATATTCCAGCTGGTGAATTTCATTCAAAAGAATAAGCAAAAGATCCGCATGTATTTCCTTCACCGGGAGCTGAAGGGAGTCTCACGCAAAAGGCAGGTAATGGGTTATGATGATGCCATGCATATAGGAATATTGTTTGATGCCTCCAGTGAGGAATCCTGGAAGTTATCAGCAAAATTTATAAAAGAGCTGGAAGCAGCAGGAAAGAAAGTAACAGCTATGGGCTATGTATGTCGCAAAAAACCCGGCCCTTACGTAATTGAACAGTTAAATACGAGCTTTTTTCAGAGGAAGGATTTTACCTGGGATATGAAGCGCCGTAATACGCGCCTGAAGGAATTTGAGGTAACTCCTTTTGATATCCTCATCGACCTCAGCCCGGGAGATATGTTTTTAACAAAATATATAACCGGGGTTTCAAGGGCCATTTACAAGGTAGGTGTTTTCAATGATTCGGATGTTGACCTCTTTGACCTGATGATCCGGCTGCCTGAGCCCTTCCGGCTGCAGGAACTAATGCAGCAAATTGTATATTATCTTAAAATGATCAAAAAACCTGTTATAAATGTTGGATAAGTTAAAAGGAACCGGAACCGCTATAGTTACCCCTTTTCATAAAGACGGTAGCATCGACTTCAAGTCGTTCGAAAAACTTATAGAATACCAGATCAGTAGTGGAATTGAGTATTTGGTTTTTTTGGGTACCACGGGGGAGGCTGTTGTGTTGAATAAGGATGAGCGCAGAGCCATTATCAATCTTGCCGGAGAGATTGTAGCCCGTCGTGTTCCGGTGGTTGTGGGTATCGGTGGAAACAATACCCAGGAGATCACCAATTGCATGCGTGAGACCAATTTTGAGAGGATAGATGCTGTTCTTTCGGTCAGCCCCTATTACAACAAGCCACAGCAAAAGGGGATTTTCCTGCATTTTAAAACCATTGCAGCGGTTTGTCCCGTTCCTGTGATCATTTATAATGTCCCTTCCCGTACGGGTTCAAATATGACTGCCGAGACTACCCTTCGCATTGCCCGTGAGATTCCCAATGTGATTGCAGTAAAGGAAGCCTCCCAAAATCTTTCGCAGTGTGCACATATTATAAAAAACAAACCCGGGGGGTTTTTGGTTATATCAGGTAATGACGACCTGGCTCTTCCCTTTATGGCCCTGGGCGGTGACGGTGTGATCTCTGTGGTTTCAAATGCTTTTGCAGCAGAATTCTCAACCATGATCCGTTTATGTCTGCAGGGTGATTTTGTTGGCGCTCGCCACATTCAGCAGCGCATGCTGGAAATCACCGAAGGCATATACGCCGACGGCAGCCCATCAGGAATTAAAGCCCTGCTGGAAATGAAAGGATTGTGCCAGAGTAATGTCCGGATGCCCCTGGTAAAGATCAATAAGGCGTTGAGCAGTCAGCTTGCCAATCTTTTAAAGGAGCTGGAGCAAAACCCGATAATCTAGCTCCTCAGGCAGATTAATTGTTTGTATAAACAGTTCATTTTGAAAAAATGCATCATCTTATCTGGACTGTTACTTTCCCTTTCTGTATTTTCGCAGCCTTCAAAGCTGGTTAAAACAGATATCCACTATCTTATTGAAAAGGGGGAGGTATACCTTAGCTTTGAATTGCCTTCCCCTGACATTTTTCAGCAGCTGATCCATAGCATTTCCCTGGATAAAATTGAAGATGGTGTAGTTTTTGTATATGTGAATGAAGAAGGCCTTGAACAGCTAAAATCAGCTGGTATAAATTACCAGGTTCAGGTACATCCCGGGGAGGTGGATTTTCACCTGAACATGAAGGATTGGGTTGATCTGCAGGCAAAAGATCTCAGCGAAACATGGGACTTTTATCCCAGCTGGGATGCATACGTAAACCTGATGTACCGCTTTGAAAATGATTTCCCGGACTTATGCCGTATTTACAATATCGGGAAATCGGTAATGGGCCGCGATATCCTCTTTGCCAGGATCAGTGCCCCAAACTTTCAGGGAGTTCCCCGTCCGCGCTTTCAGTATACTTCAACCATGCATGGAGACGAGACTGCAGGCTTTGTGATTTCCCTGCGGCTGATTCACCACTTGATCAGCCAGTATGGTATCGAGGAGATGGTTACCCAACTGCTGGATAATGTAGAGATCTGGATCAGCCCCAATACCAATCCCGATGGTACCTATACCGGAGACAACAGCACAATTTTTGGGGCAACCCGTTTCAATGCCAATAATATTGATCTGAATCGCAACTACCCAAACCCGGTTCAATCTCCTCAGGGGCCTATCCAGCCCGAAACACTGGCTATGATCAACCTTGCCGATACCCTGCATTTTGTTATGTCGGCTAATATTCATGGAGGGGAAGAATGTGTGAATTATCCTTTTGATAGCTGGAGGAGCTATTTGCCTGTCAACAGGCATGCAGACCATCTATGGTGGCAGTTTGTTTCACATGAATATGCCGATACAGCCAGGCATTATAGTCCGGTGGTATACTTCTCGGGATTTGACCGAGGAGTAACCCATGGGGGGGACTGGTATGTTGTTTATGGCAGCAGGCAGGATTATATGAATTATTATGCCTCCACCCGCGAGTTTACCCTGGAACTTAGCCAGCAGAAAATGCTGGATCCTGCTCTTTTGCCAGCTCACTGGGAATACAACTACCGCTCGCTTATTAACTACATCAATCAGTCGCGGTTTGGTATCCGGGGAATTGTCACCGATCCGGTAGGTCGCCCTCTGGCTGCCACTGTTGAGATTATTGGGCACGATCAGAATAATTCACAAGTAAATTCAAATGGTGGCGACGGCAGTTTTTTCAGGCCACTGCTGGCTGGTACCTATGATATCAGCTTTAGCGCCCAGGGTTACGATGAACAGGTTTTTGAGAATGTTGTTATCGAGAATTACAGCTATGTTACCCTGGATGTGCAGATGGGACCTGCACAGGGGCCGCTGGCGGTTTTTGTTCCTGAGGTTTTGGAATTTCCCCTTACTGTTGTTGGCAGACAGGCAGAAGCCTGGCTGGAAATCAGAAATGAAGGGGATGATACCCTTCAAATCTTTCTTGATGATATCTCAGGGGATCAGGTTTTTGGCTATCATGTCCCTGCTAAGTTGAGTATGAATATTCAACCGGGAAGTACCAGGAGTATCCTTTTCTGGTTTGCTCCCAATCAAACAGGTCGATATGCTGCAACAGCCAATTTCCGCACCAACGATGCCCTACAGCCCCAGGTAAGCATTACCCTAGTGGCAGAGGCCATGCCGGAGGGACCAATTATCCAGGCAGTTGAGTCTTCACTTGATTTTGGCAACGTTTACCCGGGATTTAGTATTTCGAAGACGCTTACTTTGAAAAATTCAGGGAATAAGGAGCTGCTGATCCAGGCCATGAACCTTTCAATTGATGCATTTAAAGTTGATGAGATATACCCCATCAGCCTGCAAGCTGATGATTTTTTTGAAGTGTCAGTGGAGTTTTTACCGGTTCAGGTGCAGGATTATGATGCAGTGCTTGAATTTGTCTCCAATGCCCTGAATAACGATGATATACTTATTACCCTCAAAGGGAGGGGTGATCCGGTATTGGCCACAGAACCCATCAAAAATCCTTCAGGCCTGGGTCTTTATCCCAACCCCGTAACAAAGGGTAGTATCCTGCGGTTCACATCTTTAAAAAGCGGAAGGGTTGAAGCCCTTCTGTATGACAGCAGGGGAAGCTTGCTGCACATTCTGTTTTCGGGGCAAAAAGAACCCGGCACCCATTTGCTGGAGGCCGGTTCTTATTTCCCGGGACTTCCTCCCGGCTTATATTTTATCAGGTTGCTTCATCCCCAAGGAGCAACTACCCTGAAGGTAGTGAAGACCTGGTGATCGTTCCTATTAACTAGAATTATTACCTATTGGTACGAATCAGCAGCCAGGTATCATGATATTCGGGAAAATCCCTGCGAACCTGCATGATTCTTGCCCGGGCGCTTTCCTCGTTGGTGTAGGAATTAACGGATACTCTGTGAAATCCGGTTTCTGAAAGTAACATCACCGGGTTGAACCCCTGCCTTCTGAGGGTGTCAGAGAAGCGCATTGCATTTTCGTTGCTGCGGAAGCTGCCCACTATCACAAAATAAGTATTGGGTTCGTGGATCATCTTATCCTCTTCACGCTGAAAGGAAAAACGCTCCTGGCGAATGGGTATTTCCACCACAGGTTCTTCGATAACCGGATCAGGAATCGGCGCAGGGCGTTCTACGGGAGCAATAACTACCGGAGGTTCTTCATCAACCACTGTCAGCCTTTTGGATCTGCAGGAAACCGTAAGCATGGCCAGAGCCAGAATAACAAGAATTGAAGTTCTCATGTGGTTCATTATTTACAGGATTTAAATTTGCGGGTGAAATTAACTAAAAAAGCAATACATTATGAGGCCAGGCATTGTTTTAATTATATTCATTCTTAAGATCAACGCACGGCAGCTTGCCATAGAAACAACAGATTCTGTTCTGAGGCTTCTGTTAACTTCTGTCTTGAAGGTTTTGTAACTGCTCTTCCAGAACCCTGATGCGGGCCATGGCATCAGCCTGCTTCTTACGCTCCATTTCAACCACCTTCTGGGGGGCGCTTTTCATGAACTTCTCATTCAATAGTTTTTTGTTTACAGCTTCCAGGAATCCCTTTTGGTAGGCCAAGTCGGCCTTCAGGTTCTGGATTTCCTGTTCCACATTGATGCTTTGGGAAAGGGGGATGTAAAATTCGGTAGTTTCGATAATGATATTAACGGCATCAGCAGGTTTTTCAGCTGTATACTGAAGTTCACCCAGGTTGCAGAGTTTTTTCACTATGCCATCGAAGGTGGTATCGGCTGGTTGCTGATTGTTTTTGCGAATAAACAGCGACAGGGATTCTTTCATGGGGATGCTTTTTTCCTGGCGCAGGTTGCGGATGGCCATGATTACCTGACGTGCAAAGGTGAAACTGCTGATAATATCCGGATTATAGGTTTGTGGTTTTGGCTGGTCAGCAATGGTGATGCTTTGGCTGTGGTGGTCCATTCGGATCACCTGGTAGATCTCCTCGGTGATAAAAGGCATGAAGGGATGCAGCATGCGCAGCAACTGATCCATGAATTCCAGGGTGGCATCATAGGTAGCCTGATCTATGGGCTGCTGGAAGGCAGGTTTGACCATTTCAAGATACCAGGAGCAGAAATCATCCCAGATGAGTTTGTAAAGCGTCAGCAGGCTGTCGGCCATCCTAAACTTGGAGAAGTGGTCGTTGAGTTGCTCCAGGCTCAGGTTGATGTTTGAGCGGAACCAGCTGGTGGCGGCAGCAGCTTCGCGGGGTTGCTGCAGGCTGGGATCTATGGTCCAGCTTTGGGTAAGGCGGAAGGCATTCCATATCTTGTTGCAGAAGTTGCGTCCCTGTTCACACAAGGCCTCATCGAACAACAGGTCGTTTCCGGCAGGTGATGAAAACAACATGCCCACACGCACTCCATCGGCACCATAGGTCTCAATCAATTTCAAGGGATCGGGTGAGTTGCCCAGAGATTTCGACATCTTCCTGCCCTGCTTGTCGCGCACAATACCGTGCAGGTAAACATTGCGGAAAGGGATCTCTTTGCGATATTCCAGACCTGCCATGATCATGCGCGCCACCCAGAAGAAAAGGATCTCAGGGGCTGTTACCAGGTCATTGGTCGGATAATAATATTTGATTTGCTCATTTTCCGGGTTGCGTATGCCATCGAAAACGGAAATGGGCCAAAGCCAGGATGAGAACCATGTATCAAGAACGTCCTCCTCCTGACGCAGATCCTCAGCACGAAGACCTGCATCCTTCTGCTGGGCGAGCTCCAGGGCCTGTTCAGCGTTGCGGGCAACAACAAACTGCCCGTTGGGAAGGTACCAGGCAGGGATGCGGTGACCCCACCATAACTGACGGCTGATGCACCAGTCGCGAACATTGCTCATCCAGTGCTTGTAGATATTTTTGAATTTGGCAGGATGGAATTTTATGGTGTCATCCATAACAACCTCCAGGGCAGGGGCTGCAAGAGATTCCATCTTCAGGAACCACTGCATCGAAAGCTTGGGTTCTATCACCTCATCGGTGCGCTCGGAATATCCTACATTGTTAGTGATCTCTTCAACCTTTACCAGGTGACCTTTCTCCTCCAGTTCTTTTGCTATTTTTTTTCTTACCACAAAACGGTCCTCGCCAACATAGATCTCAGCCATTTCACTGAGTGTGCCATTATCGTTAAAGATGTCAATGGCCGGAAGATTGTGTTTGATCCCCAGGTTGTAGTCGTTGATATCGTGGGCGGGGGTTACCTTCAGGGCACCTGTTCCGAACTCCCGGTCAACATATTCATCGAAGATAATGGGTATCGGGCGTTTGATAAGGGGAACCAGCGCTTTTTTGTCTTTCAGGTGCCGGTAACGTTCATCTTCAGGATGCACACAAATGGCCGTATCACCCAGTATGGTTTCCGGACGGGTGGTGGCAATGGTAACATATTCATCAGGCTTCCCCTCTATTTGGTATCGCAGGTAATAAAACCGTGAGCGCAGTTCCTTGTAAATGACCTCTTCATCCGAAACAGCCGTCAATGCTGCCGGATCCCAGTTCACCATGCGTACTCCGCGGTAAATCATCCCCTTATTATACAAGTCGACAAAAACCTCGATAACGGATTCCGAAAGTGCCTCATCCATGGTAAAACGGGTCCTCTCCCAGTCGCAGGAAGCACCCAGTTTTTTAAGCTGCTCCAGGATTATACCTCCATGTTTTTCCTTCCACTCCCAGGCGTGCTCCAGGAAGGACTCCCTGCTGAGATCCTTTTTTTCAATCCCTTCCTCCTTAAGTTTTGCTACTACCTTGGCCTCTGTTGCAATAGATGCATGATCGGTTCCCGGAAGCCAGAGTGCATTGAATCCCTGCATTCGAGCCCTGCGAATCAGTACATCTTGTATTGTATTATTTAGCATATGTCCCATGTGTAATACCCCGGTGACATTGGGTGGAGGAATCACAATGGTGTAAGGGTGACGATGGTCGGGCTGCGATTTGAAAAAGCCTTTTTCCAACCACCAGGCATACCATTTCTCTTCTGTTTGCTGCGGGGAGTATTGCTTGGGAATCTTCATATAATAAGTGAAATGTGAAAAACCTGACAAAGGTATAAAAAATTTGCCTGCACAAAGGAGGGAACCTATGGGTTGCAAAGGAAGGACCATTAGGGTTGCCAATGGAGCCTTAATTCTTAATGACCTTCTTTAACTCCCGGCTGAACTTTTCCGGTTCAGAGAAAAATGGTGTGTGAGCGGAATTTTCAAAGATGATCAGTTTTTTATCAGGGGATTTCAGTTGTTCATAATACTCCTGAATCAGCTGAAGAGGTGTATTATAGTCATTCTGTCCGCAGAAGAAATAAACAGGAACCTCCAGTTTTGGAATTGTCCTGCTGAAGTCATAGGGTGCTATTTTTCCCCCCTGGTGAAGGGGCGCCCCTCCGCGGTTCATTCCATTCAAAAGACGGATATAATCCCGAAGGGTATATTCTGGAGCCCGGAAAGCAATCCATGCCAGATGCCTCATGCTTATATCAAAGTTGCCTCCATATTTATTTACCAAACCAGCCAGCTTGCGGTAGTCGCTGTGCTGTTTGGCTGGATCTTCAATTCTGCCAAGCTCCGCAAGGCCTTTGGCGTCGTTTTTTTTCTTCATCTGATCCTGCAACCAGCTCCGGGCAATATCTACCGCCCGCCTGTGATTGACAACCTGAGCCACTGCAATATAGGCATGGAATTTATCAGGCTGCCTGTTCACCAGGTGGATGCCCAGGTGTGTGCCCCAGGAATGGCCCAGCAGGTAAATCTTCTCCTGTTGCAGGACATCTCTAAGGTGGTCGATCACTACAAAACCATCATCCAGGAATTGTTCAAAAGTCATGCTTCCGGCAGGTAAATTGCTATGGTTTGATTTTCCCGCACCGCGCTGATCCCAGTGAACTACCACAAAGTCTTCCTCCAGTTTCTTGTCAAAATAATGGGCAAAGGGCATTTGTGGAGAGCCCGGCCCTCCATGCAGCCAAAGAAGTATCGGATTGTTTCGCTTCCGACCCCTGACAGATATCCACTGTTTCATGTCATTTACCTGCAACACCTCAAGGATCGCAATGCTTTCTGCAGAATCATTTATGGGCCGCACACGCGGGCTAACCCCCAAAAATAATATTAGGGCAATAAGCAATAGGGGCAGAATGATGAACAGGCTAATTCTTAACTTTCTCATTTTCTTGATTGAATGCCTCTAATGTAGTCAATTATTTGCAGAATCTTTATGTTTTATTTCTAGTACTTTGGGGGATCTGAGGGTTAATGCATAAGACCTTAAGATTATTTGAATTTTTAACGGAAAAATGCATCCCTGGTTTTCCTTTGGCTAAAAAATCCGTAAATTAGCCATGCAAGCGGTTATTTGTTTTACCAAAAAACAATGCCCATGAAAGATCCTGCCCCCGGAGCCGGAGGAAAAAGCCGGCCAGAAATTGAGTCCCTGATTGAAAGAGCCCTGCATGCCCCGGAGTATTTTCAGCGTGTGGAAGCCATTCAGCAAATTGATGATGAGGAGCTGCTGGTGCGCATTGCCGGAAACGATCCGGATTATTATGTAAGGCAATCGGCAGTAGAGAAAATCTGCAATGAAGAAATCCTTGCGAAAATTGCCCGTTATGATCCAGACTACTATGTAAGGTTGGCTGCCATCAAGCGAATTCATGATTGCCAGACCCTTGCAGGGATCATACTGAACAGCCAGGATGATTACTATATCTGCAAGGATGCCCTGCATGGCATATCCGACAATGATGCTCTGGCTGCCCTGGTCGAAAGCCTCACCGACCGTGATATAAAATCAGCTGCCGTTCAGGCCATCACCGATCAGAAGATTCTGGGGCATATTGCACGTAATAACCAGGATTTTTATGTACGCTCGGATGCCTTGAAAAAGATCACCCACCAGCCTACACTTGAAGAAATTGCCCGCACCGACAATGACTATTACGTTCGGGCATTAGCCGTGCAGCAGCTGGAGGATCCCGCAGTGATCCGGGCAATAGCTCTTGAAGATCCGGATTATTATGTTCGTGGTCAGGCAGTTTCGCGAATTAGTGACATGGAGGTGCTGCTGCAGATTGTTCGTCAGGATGAGGATTTCGAGGTACGCAAAAAGGCCATTTACAACATCACGGATGTAACGGCTCTAAAGAGGTTGCTTGATGAAATCAACGACATTTATATCCGGCGCAAGATCCGTATGCGCCTTGAGGAGCTAAAAGACCATTGAATTTCTATCTTATCATTTCGCAGGTCACCTCGTTGCCTGTTTCATTTTTTTCTTCAAAGTCAAGGAAATTCTGCAGGGTGGTTTGTGTGATCTGTTCCATGCTTTCGTTGGTAAAAAAGCCCTGGTGGGCAGTGATCAGCACGTTGTGGAAGCCCATCAGGCGGGCTATCTGGTCATCCCGGATGATGCGTTCCGACAAATCGCGGAAGAACAGTTTTTCCTCCTGTTCGTAAACATCAATTGCCAGCCCTCCGAGTTTCTCCTGCGACAACCCCTCGATAACGGCTGCTGTATGTACCAGCTTCCCGCGGCTGGTGTTTACCAGAATGGCTTTTGGCTTCATCATATCGATGGTTTCGGCCCGGATGATATGGTAGGTCTCCGGAGTTAAGGGGCAGTGCAGGCTAAGAATATCGCTTTGCTGAAGCACCTGTTCAAATTCCAGATATTCAACCCCCAGTTCGATCATTTCCTGCGATGGGAATTTGTCGTATGCAATTACCCTTGATCCAAATCCCAGCATGATGCGGCAGAAGGCTTGCCCGATGCGCCCGGTGCCAATAACCCCGGTGGTCTTGCCAAAGATATTAAAGCCATTAAGCCTTACCAGTGAAAAATTTCCCTCCCGCACCCGGTTGTAGGCTTTGTGGGTTTTTCGGCAAAGGGTCATCAAAAGGGCTACGGCATGTTCGGCTACGGCTTCAGGAGAGTAAGCCGGAACGCGCAGTATCCTGATATTCAGCCGGCAGGCAGCATCAATGTCAACATTATTAAAACCGGCACAACGCAATGCCACCAGTCCCACATTCATTTCCTTCAGTTGCTGAAGGGTGGGCTCATCCAGTGTGTCGTTCACAAAAACACAAACCCCGTCAAAACCCCGGGCAAGGTTGGCAGTCTTGGCATTTAGCCTTGCATCGAAAAATTCAAAAGTATGCCGGGTGTTAAACTTCTCGAAATATTTTCTGTCGTACACCTGGGTTGAAAAAAAGGCGATCCTGGCCATGATGTTTTGTTTTAAGTGGGTGCCTGTGCAGGTGTTGAGGACACCTGGAACACACTGCCTTCTTCGGCCAGCAGTGTATTGGGGAATAGCCGGCAGGCTTCTTCAAGAAACAGGTTCATGTCGTCGTAGCGTGCCGAATAATGACCCAGCAGCAGTTGCTTCACCTCTGCCTTTAATGCAATGGTTGCGGCCTCCTGGGTGGTTGAATGTTTCTTTTCCCCGGCCATACCTGCCTTATCCTGAAGAAAGGTGGCCTCATGGTACAACAAATCAGCCCCCCTGATTTGTTCAAGAAATCCCTCAGTATAGGCCGTATCCGAACAAAAAGCATAGGTTCGGGGCCTGGGTGGATCAAGGGTAAGTTGTTGGTTGGGAATGATGTTTCCCAGGCTGTCCTGGAAATCTTTGCCCTGCTTTATTCCTGCCATCATCTCGATGGGTATGCCGTGCTCCTCAATTTTTTCCTTGCGGATATTGCGCAGAAGGGGCTTTTCGCGAAACAAAAACCCAAAGGTGCTTACCCGGTGATCCATCTCGATGGTTTCAACCCGAAGATATTTGTCTTCATAGATTTTCTGTCCTGCCGAATGAAGCTCGTGATAATGGATTGAATACCGCGGTTCAAGCGCAGAAATGCGAAAATGTACATCCATGATCTCTTTTAATCCTGGGGGCGAATAAATATGCACCTCCTGCTTACGGTCAAGCAGGTGCCAGGAAAATAACAATCCAGGCAGGCCAAGGTAATGGTCACCATGCAGGTGGCTTATAAAGATGTGGTTGATGCGCATCATTGGCAGGCGAAACCGCCGAAGCTGTATCTGTGTACCCTCGGCACAATCCAGCAAAAACAACCTGTTGTGATATTGCAGGGCCTGGGCTGTTGTATGCCTGGCGGAGGTGGGGGTGGCTGCTGCACAACCCAAAACTGTCAACTGGAATTTTTTTCCCATTTAGGATAGCTGCTAAAGTTCATATTCAAATAAACATCCTGAAGGGCTGTTAGTTTTCATAGCTGCCTTTTTTCAGGGGGATGCCATCCTTAATCATCATGCTGCCCATGGCAGCCAGGTGAACAATTTTGAAATCCTGGTCCAAAAGCACCAGGTCGGCATCTTTGCCGGGGCTGATCCTACCCTTATCGTTTAGCCACAATATGTCAGCAACATTTGATGTAACAGGCAAAAGGGCCTGTTCCAGAGGCATGTTTTCAATTAGCACCATATCCTTCATTTCAGTAAAGATGCTGCGTGGATAGCCCATTTGAAGGCGGATCAGGTTTCCTTTTGCATCAAAATGGGGCAGTGATCCAAAGCCGTCGCTCGATATGGTGATGTGCCCTTTTGGGACGCCTGCTTCAACAAGTTCTTTAACAGCCCGGGAAGGTTTGATCTCGAATTCCGGAAAGTATGGGTAAGAGCTGGCTGTGAGATCAATATAACCCTCCAACCCGAATTTTTTGGCATCTTCAAAAATGTAGCTGTTGCGGTTGCAGTGGGTCGGCAGAAACTGGGTAAGCTTCAGCTCGCTGATGGCAACTGCTTCATATAATGGGCGAAAGGGATTTTCTGCATCGCCCATATGTACCACCACTTTTCCGCATTTACCTCCCAGCATGCCACCCACACGGGCATGCCCGGCAAGGCGAACCAGCTCATGGATTGGTGGAACCGAGGAGCGGTGGTCGGAAATGGCGATCTCTCCCACACCTATTACCTCTTGTATCATGGCGATATCCTTTCCCACATCACCCAAAAGGGTAGGGGTTGGGATCTGGTATGAGCCGGTTAACATCCAGGCGCTGACTCCTTCCTGCTTCAGTGCTTTTACCTTCATAAGCACCGAAGCCAGCGAGCGGGTCAGCCCATCGGTGCCAAGGCAGCCAATTACGGTAGTGACCCCGGCTTCAAGCATATGGTGCAGCTGCATTTCAGGAGTTCTGCTGGCAGGCCCCCCTTCGCCTCCTGCTCCCGCGATATGTACATGGCCATCGATCAAACCCGGGATCATGCGCAGATCATTGGCCTGTATGACCTCTGTGTCAACTCCCGAGGCAGGTTCAATATGCGGGGCTATGGCTATTACTCTGGTGCCGGCTATCAGCACGTCCTGCTTACCAAGGTAAGAAGGAGCATAAACTTGGCTTTGCTTGAAAAGTATCATGATGCTTGCTTTTATAAATACCAAATTTAATCATAAAAATTATTTAACATTTTTTGAAGGAAAGGGTTCTGCCGGATTTGTCCTTTCCGATAACCCTGTGAGTTTCTGACCCATGGGGTTCCCTTTATTGATTCAAGCTTCAAATCCTACGAATCCAATTGGCCTTTTGTCGGAATTGTATCGGCCTTGTATCGGACCATTATCGAGCAGGAGTCAAAGGAATAATTGTTTGACTGTTGTTCGAGGAAAAGCTTCATATGCAATGATATTTGTTATTAGAAATGCGATTTCCACAATCAGGATCCAAAGCTATTTTTGTCTTTAAAAGATAATAGTTTTGTTAAAATTAATGTATCTTTCTGAAATAAATTAAAAAAATACTTAGTATTGTTCTTTCTCATATTAAAGCAGGTATTTATGGAAAAAAGGAACAAAAAACCCGGTAATGCCGGGGTAGCCGAATTAATTATGCGGTTGGAAAGGTCAGCTCTTGAGAGGTGGTATCAGGGAGACCCTTCGGGTTTTCTGGAGATCACTGCCCCGGATGTTGTTTATTTTGACCCGGTGCAAAGGCTTGAGGGGCATGAGCAGCTGACAGCATTGTATGAATCAGCGCGCGGGTTGATCCAGGCAGACAGCTTTGAAATGATTCACGCCAGGGTTCAGGAAGTTGAGAATATGGCCGTGCTGACTTACCAGCTGCTTCCCAATTCGGGTAGCACCCCGGAAATGTGGAATTGCACGGAGGTCTACCAGCTGAAACCCGAAGGTTGGAGGATAGTGCAGACCCATTGGTCGAAGTCAAATAATGTTTAACCAGTATGTTTTAGAAATGGCTTGTATGTTGGAATCAGTATTCCATAATCCTGGGAATTCTGATTCAGGCAAGCACCCACTCCTAAAATTTCCTGCCACCTGCCACCCAATACCTTACCTGAGCAGTCTTAGAATATCATTGAAATTCACAAACAATATCAGGGCAAGCAGCAGGAACATTCCGATTGTCTGGGCATATTCCAGGAATTTCTCACCGGGTTTTCGTCCGCTGATCATTTCATAGAGCAGAAACATGACATGCCCCCCGTCGAGGGCAGGGATTGGCAAAACGTTCATGATGGCCAGGATCACCGACAGGAAGGCAGTGATGGTCCAGAAGTGCAGCCAGTCCCATGATGGTGTGAAAATGCCTGCGATGGTGATGAACCCCCCCAGGCTTTCAGTCGTTTTCACCTCGGGGCGAAACAAAAGGCCCAGTTCCTGGAAGTAACGGGTAGTTGTTTCATAGGCTTTCTGAACACCTGCCGGAATGGCAGATACAATGGAATAATGTCGTTGTTCGAAATCAAGCAGCTGGTTGGGTGGGGTAATGCCAACGCCAATGGTTGCTGATTCGGGCACCCGCACGGGCAATTCAAGGCGCTGGTCGTCGCGCACCACCTCCAGGGTCGTTTCCTGATCGGTGAACTGCCCGATCTGCTGACGGAATTCATCAAACGACCAGGTAGGAATGCCCCCGATTGCCGTGATATGATCACCAGGTTGCAAACCAGCCTGGGCTGCAGGGGAATCTTCCATTACATGGCCTACGATAAATGGGAAGCGAAGGGTGAAGAAATTAGCCCCACGGGCAGAGATCAGCCTGCCAAAAAAGTCTTCAGGAACAGGGTTGGTTACCAGTTGTCCCTCGCGTTCAACCGTATAGGTCCTTACATTGCCAAGGATGAACTCGCGCGGGATGTCGAAGAAATCTTCCACCTCCTGGTTGTTGAGCTGCACGATGCGGTCGCCGGTTTGCATGCCGATTTCCCGGGCAAGGGAATCTGCCACAATGCCATATTTTACATTGCGGGCAGGCAGGTATTGTTCACCTACAAAAAACAGCATGAATATATAGATCACGGCAGCCAGGAGGATGTTGAAGGTAACTCCTCCCAGCATAACAATCAGGCGCTGCCAGGCAGGCTTGGACCGGAATTCGTAGGGCTTGGCAGGCTGCTTCATCTGCTCCTTGTCCATCGACTCGTCAATCATTCCGGCAATCTTTACATACCCTCCCAGGGGAAGCCATCCCATGCCATATTCGGTTTCTCCTCGCTTGATCTTGAAAAGCGAGAACCAGGGATTGAAAAAAAGGTAAAATTTCTCCACCCTTATTTTGAAAAGACGGGCAGGCAGCATGTGGCCAAGCTCATGAATAACTATCAGGATTGACAGGCTAAGGAAAAATTGTAGGGCTTTGATCAGGATTTCCATTGAATGCTTTTTATTCTGGTATTAATGTACTTTTTGAGGACGACTGTTTGCGGACAAGCTCCTGAGCCAGTAAACGGGTTTCTTTATCGGTTGAAAGGTAATCGTTTAAACCGGGGTTCCCGATGTAGGGGATCTTATCCATGCAGTGGGCAATAATATCCGACATTTCCAAAAACCCTGCCATATCCTTCATAAAGGCCTCAACTGCCACTTCATTGGCAGCATTAAGAATGCAGGGCAGGTTGCCGGCTTTTTCAAGTGCTTTATAAGCTAATAACAGGTTAGGGAAGTTATTGTTGTCTGGTTTTTCAAAAGTTAACTGCGGAAAGTCCATGAAGTTAAACCTTGGAAATTCCGAAAGTATCCTTTTAGGGTAAGCCAGGGCATACTGGATAGGCAGTTTCATATCGGGCAGCCCCATTTGGGCTTTCATGGATCCATCCTGAAACTGGACAATGGAGTGTATGATTGACTGGGGATGCACCACCACATCAATTTGCGATGCCTTCAGGCCAAACAGCCAATAGGCTTCAATTACCTCCAGGCCTTTGTTCATCAGCGAGGCTGAGTCGATTGTGATCTTACAGCCCATATCCCAGGTTGGATGCTGAAGGGCCTGCTCTTTGGTTGCACCCAGGAGGAATTCCCGGTCTTTGCCTCTGAAGGGGCCTCCGCTGGCGGTGAGATAAATTTTTTCAATAGGGTTATGCCACTCACCAGCCATGCACTGAAATATGGCAGAGTGCTCCGAATCTACCGGGTAAATATTCACCCCATTCTGGCGGGCAAGACGGGTGATAATGTTACCTGCTACAACCAGGGTTTCCTTGTTGGCAAGGGCTATTGTTCTGCCGCTTTTAACAGCTTCTATGGTTGGTTCAAGGCCTGAGATGCCCACCATGGCCGTAAGCACCACATCAATGGTATCCATATGGACAATTTCACAAAGGGCCTTATTGCCGGCAAATATTTTTACCGGCTGATCTGCCAGGGCATTTCTAAGCTCGTTGTACCATTTTTCATTTCCGATAACAATGGCATTTGGCTGAAATTCCAGGGTTTGTTCAACCAGCAGCTTAACATTATTCTGGGCTGTGAGGACTTCTGCCTGGAAACGATCGGGATTTTTTCTGATCACCTCCAGGGCCTGCCTGCCTATGGAACCGGTTGATCCCAGGATGGCTATTCTTTTTTTGGTTTCCTCAGTCATTTAAAACATAATATATTCCAGGGGATCCACCGGAAGGCCATTAAACCATAATTCAAAGTGCAGGTGAGTACCTGTAGAAAATATCCCCGTATTGCCGATTATTGCAATCACATCGCCGGCCTTCACCAGGCTGCCCTGTTCCTTCAAAAGGCTGCTGCAGTGCTTGTAGACGGAAATTAAATTGTTGGCATGCTGTATGCCAATTGAGTAACCTGTTTGCAGCGACCAGGAAGAAAAGATCACGGTGCCATCAAGCACACTTTTGATGGAGGTGTTTTCGGCCGCAACCACATCTACTCCATAGTGTCCTTTAGCAGGATTGAAGAAATTGGTGATGATACCATTCAGGGGGGGGAAATAGAAAAAATGATTGATTCTGGGGGTAATTGAATACTCCTCTGTAACCCAGGTTTCATTCTGCAGCATCGACTGCATGGAGGCGCGCAGAATGGAATCTTCCCTTGAACGGGGCAGTTCATCAATCTCCCTGATATTCTCGGTTGCCAGGGTGTCGGGGGGGAAAAAGTCAAAATCCCGGCCTTCTACAATATGCCTGATGTTGAGCATGTAGAGGTTTTTTTGCCGAAGGTCTTTTTCAAGGGAATCGGCACGGAGCATGAGCTCACGAAGCACCTGCCGGGTGTTGAAATCTGCATACCCCGGTACATATTCGCGCAAAGGGGTAAAGGCAATCAGGTAGGTGGTGGCAATGACAAGGAAAATGCCTAACGTGCCGAAAAATAAAAAAACGTTGAAACGTGTTAGCCTGAACGATATCTTTTCCTCAAAGGTATCGTCATTCATTAACACCAACCGGTACTTGTCGTGGAGTTTTTTCAAGAAACGGCGGTTCTCACGCTTATTACTTTTCATGGTTGTTCTTCAAAACCGGTAAAATTAATATTTTTTGAGCTAGCTGGTTCTTTTGAGCAGCAAATATCGCAATTATAATGGCAGGGAAAGTTGAAAATTTTTTATCAAGCAAAACCATAAAGGCTTTATATTTAACGATGAATAATAAGGTATAGAAATCATTGAAGAAAATAAAATAAATTTGCAATAAAGCAGTTATCATTGAAGAACCAAAATATTCCTCAAGTCTTGAAAAGCGTATTGTTGCCAAAGGCCCCGGCAAGTATTTTTCTATTGCTGCTATTGCTGATCCTGCTGGCAGGGTGCTCCACCTCGAAAAATACATTTGTCAACCGTACCTATCATACGGTGACAACCCGCTATAATGGTTATTACAATGCCCGGGAAAGTTTCCGGGAAGGGATAAAACGCCTTGTAAGCCAGCATGTTGACAATTACGAGGAGGTGCTGGATGTATTCCGCTACGCCGGTCCACAACAGGCAGCCTCTGTAAAAAGTTACATGGAGGTAGCCTTCCAGAAAGCAAGCATTGCTATTGGCAGGCATTCGATGAATATCCGTGGGGTTGAATACAATAGTTATATTGAAAAATGCTACTTTCTGATTGGCCAGTCGCAATTTTTCCAGGGAGAATACAACCTTGCAATACTGACCTTTGAATATATTGTCAGGCAGTATGACTCTCCCCTGGCTTATGAAGCAAAAGTCTGGATTGCCAAAAGCCAGATGTTTCAGCAGCGTTACGACCATGCCCGTCAGATGCTTGAGCTGGTTACCCGCGATATAGAGCAAGGAAAAGCCTCCGGGGAGGCCATCAGGATGTATAACCTGGTATGGGCCGATCTGGCCATGCGGCAGGACAACCCAAAGGAAGCCATTCCTTTTGTGAATGCAGCAATCAGCAATACCCGCAAGGGTTATGAGCGAACCCGCCTTACCTTTATCCTGGCCCAGTTGTACCATCACACGGGAGACTATGCTTCCGCCCAGAAGACATATGCCCGGGTTCTTAAGATGAATCCTGATTTTGATGTTGCTTTCCAGGCCCGAATACGAATGGCTATGGCTTTTGATCCCAAATCAGGAAACAGCGGAGATATCAGGTCGGAATTGCGCAAAATGCTTCGCGATGATAAAAACCGTGCTTATCACGACCAGATCTATTATGCCCTGGCTCAGCTGGAGCTACGCCTTGGCCAGCAGGAACAGGCCGTTGATCTGCTGCTTGAATCCATCCAGGTAGCCGATGCCAACAGGCTGCAGAAAGGCCTTTCATTTTACAGCCTGGCACAAATCTATTATCAGCGACCCGATTATCTGCGGGCCAGCGTTTATTATGATTCTACCATTACTTTCCTGCCACGCAGTTTCAAGGGATATGAAACCATCAGCCAGAAAAGGGCTATGCTCGCTGAGCTGGCCCGTAACCTAAGGGTCATTGAAAGGGAAGACAGCCTGCAACGGCTGGCTTCAATGACGCCAGAACAACGAAACGCCGTGGTAGACGCCATCATCAGCAAGCTTCGTCAGCAGGAACAAGCTCAGCTTGAGCAGCAAACCGCCAATTTGCGAAGCGGGCAGCCCCTGGTGCAACGTCAGGCTGGCCGGCAGCAGGATGCTGGTTGGTATTTTTACAATCCTTCATCCATTGCCTTTGGCCGTACCGAATTTGCCAGCCGCTTTGGTAACAGGCCCCTGGAAGACCTCTGGCGCATCAGCAATAAGCAAATGTTAACACCTGAAGGCCTTGCAGCAGAAAAAGAGGATGGGCAGCAAAATAACAGGGCTGACCGTTCGCAGTTCGACCGAAGTATATACCTTGGCAATATACCGGTAACCCCTGAATTGATTCAGGAGTCAAACAGAAGGATTTCATGGGCTTATTACAACCTGGGCCTGGTGTTCCGTGATAGGTTCCAGGATAACCTCAACGCAGCTGCCAACCTGGAAAGGCTGATCACCAGGTTCCCGGATTTTGAGAACAAGTTGCAGGCCTATTTCCTGCTTTTCAGTATTTACCAGGAAACAGGAGACCAAAGCCGTGCAGAGGGCTATCGAGGCCGCATCCTGGATGAATTTCCCGGTAGTGACCTGGCCCGTATTTTGGGTGACCCCAATTTCCTGGAAAATGAAAACCGTCGGCGGCAGTTGGCGCAGCGCATATATGAATCCTCCTTCACTGCTTTTTCCCAGGGATTGTATCAGGCAGTCCTGGATAATCAAAGCCGGGTGGATACCCTTGAATTGAATCCCGAGCTCAAAGGGCAGTTTGCTTATCTTAAAGCATTGACCCTGGCCAGGATGGGCAATCAAAGCCAGTTCAGGGAGCAGTTGCAGGAGGTGGTAGAGCTTTATGCAGGAACCTCTGTATTTCAGCCTGCCAGCGACCTGCTGGCTTCTCTTGGCTCATCCTCATCGCCCCTTATACCTGAAGCCGAAGAAAAGGTAATGCCTGTTGCCCGGGAAATGGATATGGCTTCCTCCAGATTCTCGTTTAAAGCAGACGCCGTGCACTTCTTTATCATGGTAGTAGATGTAAATGCTGTTGATGCCAGGGAACTAAGACGCTTTATCAATAACTTTAACCGCGAGAATTATACCGGAATGGATTTTTCAATGAGTAATGTTTTTCTTGATGATAGCAGGCAGCTCATCACCCTGACCAACTTCAGCAACATGAACCTGGGTATGGAATACTACGGGAAGATCATGGCTTCCGAGGGCATCAGGCAGTTCAGAGCTGATGCAATGAAGGGCTTTCTGATCTCGGTGGAAAATTATCCCGTCCTGTATCAGGAGAAAAATATTCAGGAATATGAAAGCTTCTTTCAGAGCCGTTATTTGAGAAATTAAGTGTTGCTGTGATCGCTTTTTTTTTATTTTTGATCGTTCTTGTTAAATAAAATCATAATGTTCAATACCCGAAAAACTAATCAATCAATGGCTAAACAAGCAGAATCAGACCACACTTCCATTAACCTGGTAGGCACAGGAACTACCATTAAGGGTGAAATCACCTCCAGCGGGGATATCCGCATTGATGGCACCCTGATCGGACAGGTGCGTTCAAAAGGAAAAGTAATAGTAGGAGCAACAGGAATTGTTGAAGGAGATATCTTTTGCCAGAATGCCGACATATCCGGAAAAATAAAGGCAAAGCTTGAAGTGACAGAATTGCTTACCCTTAAAGCAAGTGCTACCATCACCGGTGAGATCATTACCAACAAACTCTCCATTGAACCGGGTGCCAGCTTCTCGGGTTCCTGCTCCATGGAACGATCAAACCCAAATACTGACAAAATTCCTGGAGCACCTTTAAAAGCTGAATTAAAAACTGCTTAAAACCAAAATTACAGGATCATGATGGGTCTTAAAAGGTTCTTCATCATATTTTTGGTTTATTCCTTTGTCCTGTTTTCCCTTACACTTATTTTTGCGTGGAAAGCACCCGGGCATCTTGTTTCGGATTATTACTGGCTGATGGCTCCTTTTTTTCTTTTGGTGGTGATCCTTTCGCGGTTGGCTATCCACAGAACAATCAGGAAAAACCCCCGGCAATTCAACAATGCCTTTCTTTCGGTTCATGGGGGCCGTTTACTGCTGTACCTGGCCATTCTGCTTTCTTATGCTGTTGTATTTTCGCAGGATGCAATTCCTTTTATAGTGATTTTCTTTATTTATTACGTGTTATACACGCTGCCGGAAGTTTATCTGCTATACAGGGAATTGCACCAGCGATCAGCAGGTTGAAATTTCCGGAAAAAATTCATTTTTCCCGATGTTAATTTATTGAAATAAATTCATAAATTGCATCCCTTAAAAACCCGGGAAGGGATGGATAAAAAGCAAGAAAAGGCCAACAAATCATATCAGGGTTTTCTAGCCCTGAAGCGTCTTCTGCTTATTTCCATCATGTTGATCCATTGCACAAGGGTACTGTGGGCAGCTCCTTCTCAGCCGGGAGCCTGGGAGGAAGAACACGAAAGGGTATTTGACGCAGGGCAGGTTATCCTTGATCATGTTCTGGATGGTTATGAGTGGCATATTGCCGATTTCGGGAATCTGCACATTTCTTTACCACTTCCGGTGATCCTGTTCTACCAGGGCAGCTGGCACTTTTTCATGAGCAGCCGCTTCAATCATGGTCACTCGGCCTACAGGGGGTTTGCCGTATCTTCGGAGAGCCCCATGAAGGGACGCATTATTCGTGTGCTTGAGGATGGTCATACAAGAGACCCAAACGCCTCATTTATCCTGGATCTCTCCATCACCAAAACAGTACTGGCCATTTTTTTCTCCTGTATTATTTTGTGCGTGCTGTTTATCAGGCTGGCGAGGATCTATGCCCGCAAAGGCAGCATGGCGGCTCCTTCGGGCCTGCAATCGTTTATGGAGCCCCTGCTGCTATTTATCCGCGACGGCATCGCTCTGCCTTCAATAGGTGATAAGCACTACCGCAAATTCCTGCCATACCTGTTGACATTGTTCTTTTTCATCTTTTTCAACAACCTGCTGAGTCTTGTCCCTGTTTTCCCGGGAGGTGCCAACGTCACGGGAAATATCAGCGTGACAATGGTGCTGGCCCTTTTCACCTTTTTTACAATATTGTTTTTCGCAAATAAGGGATATTACCGGCATATTGTGGATGCACCAGGGGTGCCAGTCTGGCTGAAACTACCCATTCCCCTGATGCCGCTCATCGAGCTGACCGGGGTCTTTATCAAGCCTTTTGTTCTGATGATCAGGTTGTTTGCCAATATTGCTGCAGGGCACATGATCCTGCTTGGCTTCGTGAGCCTGATATTTGTTCTGGGCAATATCAGCACCACCATGGGTTATGCCATTTCGCCCCTGTCGGTGATCTTTCTGATCTTTATGAACTTTCTGGAATTGCTGGTTGCTTTCCTGCAGGCATACGTTTTTACCCTGTTCAGTGCTATTTTCTGTGGAATGGCAGTACCAGCCGAACATCATTGAATCATTTGTCCGAAATAATTGTTTAACCAAAAAGAAGAGAGTATGTTACCATTTATGTTGTTACAGGAAATCGCTTCTGTGGAAGTGGTCAGTCAGTGGATGAAAATGGGAGCGGCCTTTGCAGCAGCCCTGGCCGTAATTGGAGGATCCTGGGGGATCGGTAAAATCGGCCGCGCTGCCATGGAAAGCATCGCCCGGCAGCCCGAGGCAGGAAACGACATCCGTTCCTCAATGATTGTATCGGCAGCCTTGATTGAAGGTATTACCTTCTTTGCCATTGTCATCTGCCTGCTGGTTCTTTTTGTTTAGCCCATTAAAGAATTATTACCTGGTTATAAAGCAATACCATTAACCTAAAGGAAATTTTTTATGGAACTTGTAACTCCCGGACTGGGTCTGGTGTTTTGGATGACGGTTGCTTTTGGCATCGTGCTTTTGGTGCTTCGCAAATATGCCTGGAGGCCCATTCTGAATACCATACAGGAACGCGAAGAAACTATCAGTCAGTCTTTGCGTGATGCCAAAAGAATTCAACAGGAAATGCAGGAGCTTGACCATCAAAAAAAGCTGAAGCTACAGGAAGCCCGTAAGGAATATCAGACAGTTCTGGCACACGCCAAATCAGAAGGAGAGGAAATTATCCGCGCAGCAAGGATAAAAGCAGCCGAAGAAACCAAGGAGATGTTCTACAATGCCCGAAAAAACATCGAGCAGGAAAAGCTTACAGCTTACAATGAAATCAAATCGCAGGTGGCCCTTTTATCCATTGATATAGCTGAAAAGGTCCTGGAGGAGAAGTTTGCTGATCCGGAAAAATATTCAACTTTTATTAACGACATGCTTGATCGGGTTAGTTCCAACTAATCCCAAAATTAATCCTTGCCATGATCAGTAAAAACCTCAAAGTTGCCCGAAGGTATGCCAAGGCCCTGTTGTCACTGGCCGAGGAAAACCATATTCTGGAGCGCACCTACGAGGACATGAAACAGGTAAGTAAGGTTTACAGCATGGAAGCTGAGTTAAAGATTCTGATGAAAAGTCCTATTGTCAGGGAAGGGAAAAAACAGAAGATACTCACCCGGCTTTTTGAAAATGTGGTTCATCCCCTGAACCTGCGTTATATGCTGATCATTGCCCGCAAGCGCAGGGCCTCCCTGCTGGAAGGAATTGCACAGGAATTTCAGGTTGTCTACAAGAACTATCTGGGCATCGAACAGGTTAAAGTAGTAACAGCCCTTCCCCTTGATAAAACCTTACGTGAAAAAGTGCTTCAGGTAAGCCGGCAGTTAACAACCAAAAGGATTGAGTTTCACGAAGAGTTGGATCCATCGCTGATTGGGGGGTTTATCCTGAACCTGGGCGATACTCAGTATGATGCCAGTGTAAGACGAAAACTGGCTGAAATGAAAAAACGTTTTACTTTTTAATGATTTGAAAAAGCCCAAAGCCTTATGGCCGAAATAAAGCCTGCAGAGATATCTGCTATATTGCGCCAGGAGATGGCCGGATTCAAAATGGAGACCAACCTGGAGGAGACCGGTACTGTTTTGCAGATCGGCGACGGGATTGCACGCATCTATGGGCTGAGCAATGCCCAGGCAGGTGAGATGGTCAGCTTTAACGACCAGGGCCTGAAGGGTGTGGTGCTCAATCTTGAAGAAGATAATGTTGGGGTGGTTCTGTTGGGCGATGCAAGCAACATCCGGGAAGGTGATATTGTGAAGCGTACCAGCCACATTGTATCTATCCAGGCCGGGGAAGGCCTGGTGGGCAGGGTGATTAATACCCTTGGCAAGCCCGTTGACGGAAAAGGCCCCATTATTGGGCCATTGTACGAGATGCCCCTGGAGCGCAAATCTCCCGGGGTGATTTTCCGCCAACCGGTGAATGAGCCCCTGCAAACCGGTATCAAGGCCATTGATGCCATGATCCCTATCGGAAGGGGTCAGCGGGAGCTGATCATTGGTGACCGTCAGACTGGTAAAACAATCATTGCCCTGGATACGATCATCAATCAGAAAGAGTTTTATGAAAAGGGAGAAACTGTATACTGCATTTATGTGGCAATAGGTCAGAAGGGCTCAACAGTGGCCAATATTGTCAACCAGCTTGAGCGCCATGGTGCCATGGATTACACGGTGGTGATCTCGGCCACGGCCAGCGACCCTGCTGCCATGCAGTTTTTTGCACCCTTTGCCGGGGCTGCCCTTGGGGAATTCTTCCGCGATACCGGCCGTGCCGCCCTGGTGGTTTACGATGACCTTTCAAAACAAGCCGTTTCCTATAGGGAGGTGTCCCTGCTGTTGCGCCGGCCCCCTGGAAGGGAAGCCTATCCTGGCGACATTTTTTACCTGCACTCCAGGCTGCTGGAGCGGGCAGCCAGGATCATCTCCTCGGATGAGATAGCCCGCAACATGAATGATATTCCCGATTCAATAAGGCATATGGTGAAGGGTGGTGGCTCATTAACTGCCCTTCCCATCATCGAAACACAGGCAGGCGATGTCTCGGCCTATATACCCACCAACGTGATCTCAATTACCGACGGACAGATATTCCTGGAATCCAACCTTTTCAATTCAGGAGTGAGGCCGGCCATTAATGTTGGGATCTCTGTTTCGCGTGTTGGAGGAAATGCACAGATCAAATCCATGAAGAAAGTAGCCGGTACCATGAAACTCGACCAGGCACAGTACCGCGAGCTGGAAGCTTTCTCTAAATTTGGCTCCGATCTGGATGCAGCAACCCAGAATGTACTGGATAAAGGAGCCCGCAATGTGGAACTGCTCAAGCAAGGGCAGTTTTCTCCTATGCCCGTTGAGCAGCAAATTGCCATTTTGTACTGCGGTACCCGGGGTTTATTAAGTGAGGTGCCGGTAGAAAGGGTGCAGTCATTCCAGGAACTTTTCCTGGATCATATGAAGGCCCATCACAAGAATATCCTGCAGCGACTGCGTGAGGGCCAGCTGGATGATGAGATCACGGCTGTCATTGAATCAGTAACTGCCCTGGTTATTGAAAAAATGGGCTTACCCGGTGATTAACCCTTAAACCTTTAGAGAGATGCCCAGCCTGAAGGAGGTACGTTCGCGAATTGCCAGTATCAAGTCAACCCGGCAAATAACCAGCGCCATGAAAATGGTGTCGGCTTCCAAATTGCGCCGCGCCCAGACCGGGATACTAAACCTGCGACCATATGCCCGGCTGCTGAAACAAATGCTGGATCGCCTCTCGGGGCAAATCCCTGCCGATCAGCAGCATGTGCTGTTCAAACCCAATGAAAGCCAAAAAGTACTTGTAATAGCTGTTGCTTCAAACAAAGGACTTTGCGGAACCTTTAACGTTGGGGTGGTGAAACGAACCCTGGAGCATATGAATGCATTGAAAAAGCAAAATATCCCTTGTGAACTATTGCTGATCGGGAAAAAGCTTGAGGAATATTTTCAAAGCAGGGAAGTTCCGGTCTACAGGTTAGCCCATGAGGTGATGGACCCGGTTACCATGCAGAAAGCTTCCCGGCTGGCTGCTGAGATCCGGGGCTTATTCCTGGAAGGTACTTTTGGGAAGGTAGATGTGATTTACAACTATTTCAAGAATGCTATCATGCAGGAGCTGGTCACCGAGCAGATACTTCCTGTACCCACTGCGGTTGCCATTGAAGATCCCACTTTATCCGCAGAGTTTGACCATATTCTGGAACCTTCCTCATCAGAGCTTGCTGAATCACTGGTGATGCGATTTGTAGATACCAACTTTTACCGTATCCTGCTGGATTCTTCTGCTTCCGAACATGGCGCCCGGATGACCGCCATGCACAAGGCCACCGACAATGCTACCGAACTGCTAAAAAACCTTACCCTGGCCTATAACAAGGTCCGGCAGTCGATGATCACCCGCGAAATCATGGAGATTGTTGCCGGAGCCGAGGTAATGAATGAATAGCCCCTGGGTCATTGTTGCAATGTGATCAGGTGATAATGGGATAAGTTTGGCCGAACCTCCAGGCTTGCCAGCTGTAGCTTGTACCCCCCGGCCGGCAAGGACTTTCCGGGAACCCCAGGGGTGGTATTCCTGGTCACAGGCTTGGGCCGCAACCCATAAAGCCACAATTTTCACTTGCCAGATGCACCGGGTATTGGTCATACCCTCCCCGTATTAAACTCGCACTAAATTCGCACCAAACTCGGACCAAATTCGCACTTAATTCGCGATTTCGCGAATTTGCTCCGAATTTAGTCCGAGTTTGGTGCGGGTTTAATGCGAATTTAATCGGAGCCTGATAAGGTGAAGGGTCGGAAAAAGGGGTGATCAGCGGTGTTTGTAAAAGGGGTGGACCCTATGGGGTATCGGAAAAAGAAAGGAGAAGCTGTTGTTTCTGTTCTGCATTGAAGACCAGAAACAACAGCTTTTTATACCTGGAAGTTAATTTCCGGCAAAATAATTTACATCCAATGCATCCAGGCGAAGGAAGTGCCTTTTCAGCCTGCGGATAAAATCTTCAAAATTCTTATTTTCAGCAGGAGTCCACAGAACCTCCGCCAGGGCAATGGCCCTTGGAAAAGCCATGTATTCAACATGTTCGGGGGTTTTCATGTATTCGGTCCATACATTGCCCTGCGCACCCAGAATAAGCTTTGCCTCTTCTTCTGAAAGTTCTTCAGGGACAGGTTTGTATGAATAAACCTTTTCAAGGGGAAGAAAGCCCCCGATAGCCAGTGGCTGGGTGTGGCGCTCGGCCTGGTAATAATCAAAATAGCAATGCGATACGGGAGTCATGATGACCTGATGGCCCATTCGCGCGGCCTCGATCCCTCCCTGGGTTCCCCTCCAGGACATAACCGTTGCCTGGGGTGCCAGGCCTCCTTCAAGTATTTCATCCCATCCGATGATGTTGCGGCCACGGGTAAGAAGAAAAGTTTCAATTCGCCTGATGAAATAACTCTGCAGCTCGTACTCGTCTTTCAGGCCTTCAACAGCAATTCTTTCCTGGCATTTTGGGCAGGCCCTCCAGCTTGTTTTGGGGCATTCGTCCCCGCCAATGTGAATGAACCCTGAGGGAAAAAGGTCGAGTACCTCCAGCAATACATCCTCCAGGAATTCAAATACCTGGTCATTGCCTGCACAAAATACCTCCTCAAATACTCCCCAATGCGGGGCCACTTTGTAAGGTCCCCCAGTACATCCCAATTGTGGATAAGCTGCCAGGGCTGCCAGGGCATGCCCGGGCATCTCAATTTCGGGAATGACCCTTATATAGCGCTCCCGGGCATACTCAACAATTTCCCGGATCTCCTCCTGAGTATAGAAGCCACCGTATGGGGTGTTGTCATACTTCAGTGGCGGCCTGCCCACATGGCCTACCAGGGTTTTTTCACGCCAGGCACCAACTTCTGTCAATAATGGGTATTTTTTGATTTCAATTCGCCATCCCTGGTCCTCGGTCAGATGCCAGTGAAAAGTATTCATCTTGTGCAGGGCCAGCAGGTCGATGTACTTTTTGATAAAGGATACCGGGAAGAAGTGCCTTGCAACATCCAGGTGCATCCCCCGGTACCCAAACGCGGGATAATCGGTGATCTCCAAACAGGGGATACTTATCCTGCGGTTATAAACCTGGCCGGGTTCTTCCAGTTCGGGGGGCAGCAATTGCCTGAGAGATTGTAATCCATAAAAGACTCCCTGCGCACCTCCGCCGGCTATAGTTATGGAGCGGTTTGTAATGTGAAGGGTATATTTTTCATGGTTATCAAGGCTATGATCCGTTTTCAGGACAATGGTCCTTGCCCTGGAAGGATAAATATCCCCTTCGAAAAGCAATACATTCACCTGCCGGGCACCCTGAAGATGGGCTTTAAGAAACTGTGCAAGATCTTTAAGGCCGGGTTCATACACAAGGTTAATATCCCCCCGCAAAAAAAACTGACCTTTGCTCAGGGTAAGTTCCGCTGGAGCTGGGATTATTTGCAGGGGATTTTGTGTTGGCTTACTGGCAGTCAGCAACTTCAAGCAGATGAAAATACTAAAAAGAAGTATTAATCTTTTCATATTTTTATGAAAAAAGGAGGTCCCGGAAAAAAGCTGGGACCTCCAGATTGATCAAAAGTTTCTTTTTAACGGATATTCTCGCTTTCGGGCAGGCCATATTCTTCCACCATCCGGATGTTCATCTCTTCGAGCTTGTCGAGGATGGGGTTGTAGATGCCCGGGATTACGGGTATGTATACCCCGGTTTCGCGGATATCGCCCGATAGTATCATTTCAACTCCAACTGCAGCAGGCAGTGCTACAGTGCGTGCCACGGCTGTATCGGTTGCAGGGGTACCAAAATCCAACATGGTTGATTTGATCACCTCCTTTTTACCATCTGGATAGGAGGCCAGGAACACATGCTGCATGGCCACCATGTCGCGCTGGTTCTGGCCAAGTTCCATTTTATCGATCATCAGGTCGGAAACAATTTCAAAAGGGGTATCCTGCTGGCGGTTCATCGGGGTTTCGCTGAACAGCCCCAGCCAATCCAAGGCGTTTATGGCGTGGGCATCTGGTTCAATTCCCAGGTAATCGGCAACCTGCTGGCGGATGTTTCCCCCATCCGGGGCCGAGATCAGGAAAGCCAGCATTCCTGCATAACTCATTCCTGTAAAGTCGTAGGTGTCGCTTGTCAGCAGTTTTAGGGCCTTCATGGCGTCCAGGCTTTCGCACCAGCCCGGGTAGCGGAAAGTACCGCGCATCATGGTGCTGGTTTCAGGAATGCCGTACAATTCAATGTAAGGCATGCTGTTGCGGTTGGGATAGATCTCCAGTTTGCCCACGTTGGGAAAATCTACTGATAGCGGGTTTTTGAACAGGTCCTGGGTAGGAACATAGATCTGCTGGTTGTGACGCAGGTAGTTGCCGTCGTTGTTTCCTGCCATGACCACTCCTTTTGGGCTCCAGGAGAACTTATACCTGAAGGGATTGTTTGCCGCTTCCGGAGCAGGCAGTGCACCGCAGATGCTGTAAAACTCCTGGATCTTGCCCCCTTTGTCGTGCACATGATCAATAATTCGCATGGCCGACATGTGATCGATACCCGGGTCAAGGCCCAGCTCATTGAGAATGATGATACCTGCATCTTTGGCATCCTGATCCAAGGCCTGCATTTCGGGCTTAACATAAGAAGTGGTAACCATGTTTTTCTTATGCTTGATGCAATGCCTTGCAACCATGATATGATGTATCCAGGGCAACAGGCTCACGGTCAGGTCGTGGGAAGCGATCATTTCGTCCAGGGTGTCGGGGTCGTCAACCGTCCAGGCAACGGAGCGCCCGTTGGCATGACCCTCGATCATGGCATCTGCCTTATTTTTCGTACGGGTGGCAACAGTAACCAGGTAACCTTTATCCAGCAAGTAGGTGACGATGGGTTTTACCACCATACCTGCACCAAGTATCAGTACTTTCTTCATAGATTAAAGTTGTTTAAGTGGTTCTAAGGGTTTTGATTCCAGGTATTTTTCAATGTATTGGTAGTCAGGGGTAAGATTTCCCTTGTGAAGGATCAGTGCTTTTTTAATGGCAGCAGGAAGCTGAAGCTGCTCGAAACTGCTGCTGAAATCTGCATCAGCAATGGGTTTCACAAAATCCTGGAGGGCATTGGCAAAAGCATGGGATGAATCGCGGGGCAATTCACTGGGAAGGATATCTACTGCCATTACCAGCATGCCTTCACCTTCAAAGCCCATGCTGGGTTTTCCAGTTGCAGGATCATACACAAAAACCGGGTCTTCAATAGGGGTTCCTTTGTGGGTTATTTCTACTGATCCATCCGGGTCGCAGGTAACATCGCCTATTACGGTAAGCTTCGGCCGCCCCTGCATAAAAAGCTCCTTAATGTATTGTTTGGTCACAATCCTTGGATAACGTGCATCCCAGTACATGCAGTTCATCAACACGCTAAGCTGGGGGATGTATTGCTCGAAATCACTGGTATACTTTTCAGGATGCTCATAATAATCCTGAAGATCGAAAGCAGTACCGTCCTTTCGGCGCGACAGGTGCTCTTCCCTGAAGATCACCTTGTAAAATAAATTACCTGGGATATGCTGTTTGTTTTTCAGCTCGAGCAATTGTTGGGGGCTGATTTCCTGGGAGGGGAGCAGGTTGGCTATCTCCTGGGCTCCGATGGAAACATTACCATAACCTGTAAAACCAATTGTAAAGGGCAGCAACTCTTTTGGGAGGCCCTGGCGGGCAATGATACCTGCTGCTTCAGAAATATGCCGTTTGGCTTCTTCAAGGGAATGATACTGGCTCGCCTGTTTCAGGAAAATAAAAGGATTGTCGGTGTAACCATATCTTTTCAGGCGCTGGCCAAGGCTCCAGAGCGAGTTGATCATCCCTGCAAGCCCGGCATACTTGCCAAAGAATATGAGTCGTTTATTCTGATCATCGGTAATGCGCTCGTAATCTATCAGGTTGCAGCCCAGATCAATCATTTTTTGCAGCATGGGCATGTTGTAGGGCTGGCCCTTGATCACATGGCTGAAGAAAATGTAGGTTTTACCGGGTTCGAAAGCTGCCTCAGGTATCTCCTTCACCCCGAAAATAACAGGACAATCTTTCAGATCGTCCGATACCTTGCAACCTGCATTTACATATTCACTATCGGTGAAAACCCTCTTGGGCGAACTCTGGACAGTGAATGACAGGCTATGCCTGCGGATGAGCTTCTCAAGGTGGGAGGGGGTAAGGGGAGCACGCCTTTCCATCAGGTACTTATCTTCATGACGTATTCCAACAGAGCCTTTCATAAATTATCCTTTTAATATGTATCACAGAGATCTTTGGCAAACATACCAAAAAAAAATCGTCCTGCACGCATGGAGGAGCGCATTTTATCCATAAACAATCAAGAAACTTTGCCCGGGAAAAAAAGGCGCAATATCAGCTTAGTAATAAAACCAGATGGTGCGGTAGTCCCTGATATTCTCTCCGCGGGCTGCCAGTTCTTCCAGGTAATCGTAGATGGGCACATCCACGTAATTGTAGGGTGGCACCGGGTGGATGTTTTTTTCCCAGGGATGAAATTCATATACCCTGGAGCCATTTGGCATGATCATCACCAGGCGGTGGTCCTGCCAGGCCATCAGCTGGTTTTTACCCAGTTTGGGGACATTGAAAACCGGTTCATCGGTGCGGTCAAGCCCGGGCAACAAGCGGGCTTCCTCCTTGCGCTCCTGCAAAATACGTGCAATGGGAACCATATACCTGCGCGTTTCCTCTTTTCCCTTCATATTGAAGGTATAATAAGGATCTATCCCGATGGCTTTAAGATCCATGCGCAGTTTCACGGTTTCAAACCGGCGGGAATTTTCCACAGTAAAAACCTGCTGGTTGTAAACCATCATTCCTGCCAGGCGGATCCTTTCAATGGCCTGCATGGCCTGTGGGGTAATTTCGTATGAATGTTCAAAATGGGTGATGATACTTATCTGGCGTTTTCCGGTTTTTGCAAAGGAGGCGATCATGCTGATGGTTTCCTGGTCAAGGCGCTGTGGGAGTACCACGGGGGTGCGGGTACCGATGCGGATCCGGTAAATGTGCTTTTTGGCAGTAAGTTGTTCAAGAAGCCATTGAAGGGAATCATTCTTCATCACCAGAGGATCACCCCCAGTAACAAGCACATCGCCAACTGCCGGGTTTCGGTCAAGCCACTCAAGGGATTGTTTCAATTCTTCTTTTGAAGCCAGGGCTTTTGGATCAAGCACTTCGCTGATCTCCCAGTTGCGCTGGCAATAAACACAGATCTGGGCGCAGGTGTTGAAGGGCTTTATGATGGCAATGCCCGGGTAACGGCGGGTGATCAACTCAACAGGGGAGGTGTCGTGCTCTCCCATGAAATCGAACTGCAACCCCCGGTTTTCGCGATTCTCAACCATTTGCGCTACATAGTCAGGAGGTGGTATTACCTGGGCACGCACTGCATGGTCAAAGCCGATATTCAGCTTGCTGTCCATCAAACTTAAGTAATAGGGAGTTATGCCAAATGGGATCTTATGCTCGATAGCCTGTTTGATGGCATGATGCTGTTGTTCGGAAAGTTCTATCAGCTCCGTGAGTGGGGCAGCCTCACGGATCACATTCTTTAGTTGCCAGCGGTAATCATTCCAATCTTTTTCAGTAGCATTGAAATACTTCAGGATGCGACTCCTGTTGGCTTCCCGCCAGGAAATAACCTCTTCTTCCAGCCCGCTGGGATATTTGCGCAGGTACTTTTTCATGTTGGAGGAGATCTCGTTGAGCATCCCGGTGCGGGCTTCAGAGGCTTTTCGACCCTGCATCTGCAAAAAATCGGGGATACCCTTTTTGGCCTGCCTGCTCTCGAAATAGATGTTGGACCGTCCATCCACCCCTCGAAACAAGTTGATAAACTCATTCAGAAAACCGGGTGATATCTGGTTCTGGATATTATCAAGCTGGGAGCGGGCCATTTTCCAAAGAAGGTCAAGAGCTGATACCCCGGTGCGGTGTTCGTTGATTGGCCCGATAATGCTTTTTAAAACGCGTATGGCTTCCCTTACAGTGGATTTTTCCAGAATGTGCAGGTCGTTGTCCAGCTGAAATATTTTGCGCTCTGCCTTTTCAAGATATTCATACAAATTATTCCTTGCTTGCTCCAGGGATTCTGCTGCCGATAGTATGGCTGAGATTTCGGGATTGGCTTCCCAGAGCCGGCTTAAATTGGCTTCAATATTTACTTCAAACCGGGGTTTAATATTCTCGGCTGCGTCGGTAAAAACATCATCAATGATCCGGGTGTGTATCAGGGTACGGGGACCTTTGGAGGGTTTGGCAGGGGGAGTTTGGGCAGGGTCTTTCATGTCTTGTGAGTTGATGCTGAAGTAAATATAAAAAAAAAGCCGGAGAATTCCGGCTTTTTTTGGTTATAGTTTGAAATCAGTTAAAGATTCTGGGGGTATTGGGCGATACTTTATCCTTATTAAACCCCTGGAAGGTAGTGAGCAGCATGATCTCATGCGAACCACCGCTATGCCTTCTGTTAACTCCAATACTGTAGTCATAGGCATAACCCACGCGAATTGCCGGAGTAATGAAATAACCCAGCATGGCTGCAATTGCATCTCCGTTTCGATATGAAAAACCTGCCCATACAGTATTGTCATAAAAAGCTGTCAGGTTAACATCTACCTGGGCCTTATTCCAGTCACTTTTTATCAGAACGTAAGGTTCAATATCCACCTTTTCGATTACCTGCATGAAGCGGTAATTCCCATAAAAGTAATAATGCCTTGGCGGATAGGTGATAGAAGCATTCAGGGTAGAACGGTAAAGATGATTGATGGCAAATCCAACATTGGCGTTTGGGCTACTGTATTCCATTCCAAAATTAAAGTCGGGACGGAAAAAGGTTTCCGAACCATAAAATGCATTGGGGTCATCCGGGTTGGCGTAATACAATCCGCTGCCGTCGATGGTCCGGCTCATGAGCCCTGCTCCCAGTCCAAAAGTCACATGTGAAAGCACACCCACCTGGACGGGAAATGCATAAAAGCCACGAACCGTGACAAAGGTTTCATAGCCCAGTTTATCGTGGATCAGGTTCAGGCCCACACCCCCGAAGATCTGCTGGAGATAGGTACTTGCGTTTAGCACCTGGGTGACCGGAGCCCGATCAAAGCCCACCCATTGCTGGCGGGCCACCAGGGAGGCATTCAGGGTGTTGGAGATGCTGATGGCTGCAGGGTTAAAGCTGGTTTCATTGAACATATACTGGCTAAAGCTTGCATCATTTTGTGCAAATCCAGGAAAAACCATTGCCAGAAACAGCAGGCAGGAAATAACTTTATTTTTCATGACCTATTCGGTTTTTTTATCAGGAGCAAATAACCTGTTTTTTTGTTATCTGTTTCTTATTAATCGGGAGGCTTCAGCTACACTAATTCGCTCGCCATTACTGAAAGCCACAATATAAGTGTCGTACCCGAGCTGGCGCAGGCGCTGGTTTGTCTCAACCGAAGCATCCAAACTGCGGAAGCTTCCAACCGAATACCTGTGAAAGCGATCTTTATCATAGTAATAAATGATATCTACCCCGGGGATTTCCTCCATGATCCTGCGATAGTAATCAGGATGTACAGGGTTGCGTGTGGCCACAAACTGCACCATAAATTCAATATCTTCAGCGTAGTGGGCCTCTTTATGCAGCGAATTCAGGTAGCGGAAACTGTACCTTGGTGCCTGTGCAATAAATCGGGTGATATCGCCCGAGGAAAGTACCTCGAATTCGGCTCTGCGATTCAGCTGATGTTCCTCACTGGTCTGTGCATTTCTAACTACCGGATCCATCTTTCCGTTACCAAAGGGATACAACCTGCCCGGATCAATTCCCCTGCTGACCAGATAATCCACCACGGCATGAGCCCTTCTTTGGGAAAGGTAAAAGTTAAAAAGGTAACCACTGATCTCATCGGTATGTCCGTGAACGATCAAACCTACTGAAGGCTGCTCCTTCAGGTATTCAAAAACCTGATCGGCCTGGGCTCTTGCGGCAGCTGTGAGATTTTCCCTGCCAAAATCAAAAAGAATGGTCGGCAGGTTTAGATTGCGCTCCCCATAAATGTCGGGACGAATACCAGGTATTACCTCCTTTTCAGGTTCGGGAGTCTTTTCCTCGGTCAGCTGGGGTAATACCGGTTCCAGGGCAATATCTTTCTGAAAATCGGTGATCTGCAAAAAGCGGCTTGCAATCAGCTTATCTTTAGCCGAAAAGCTTTCCCTGAAGGGGAAATAATCCGGGTGAATCACCTCAATGTGGTAGTCCATTCGTGAATCCAGCTTGCCGGTATTATACAATCCATTGAAATCGCTTACTACACGCTGGAATTTCTGATCATCCCCGTATACCAGTAATTCTACACCCGAAAGGGGATCGCCTGTTTTTTTATCAGCTATCATGCCCTGCATGGCAAAGGTTTCCGGCAAGATACGGAAGGAGTAAATGTCGTCATCACCTTTCCCGCCGGGACGATTCGAGGTAAAGTATCCCCGGGTATAATCATTGTTGATGATAAAGCTGAAATCATCTGCACTGCTGTTTATGGGTGCTCCCAGGTTGACTGGCTTCGAGTAGTTGCCATTTGGATCGATTTCGGAGTAGAAAATATCAAATCCTCCAAATCCCGGATGACCGAATGAGGAGAAATAAAGAATATTGCCAGCTATATAGGGATAAGCATCATTATATCCGGTATTGATAACCCCTCCCAGGTTTTCGGGCTGCCCCCAAGGCTGCTCGGAGGAACTTCTTGTTATTTTATAAAGATCATACCCCCCAAATCCGCCCGGCATATCGGAAGCGAAGTACAGGGTATTGCCATCCCCGCTGATGGAAGGGTATCCGATATTGAACTGGTCGCTGTTAAAGGGGAAAATGTCAGGAGAGGACCACTGGTCACTTTCCGGATCATAAGTGGAGGTATATATATCACAGGTGGCCCGGTTGCCTCGGTACCCGCCGCAGTTCATATAATAGGCGATAAAGTTGTTCTCATCATAGGAAAGAAATCCTTCGTATTGATCGGAATTGATTTCCCCCTGGATCATCGAGGGCTTGTCCCATTGATTCAATTGCCTGCTGAAACTTGAATGGTATATGCTCGAGAAGCCTGTGCCGGTACGCGTATCCAGCCTTCCTGAGGGATCCTTAGTGGAGGCAAAAATTATGCGTTCCTTCAAACGCTGGCTGCTATTTGCCCAGAACAAGATATTGTTATACTGAAGGTCAATATGAACGTCGTACTGGTTCATACCTTTTAGGGGGCTAGCAGTATTTGCAAAAAAACTTATCCCCCATTCCTGTCCCTCACTGTTTAGCCCTTGTTCATTAGTCACTTGCATAAGGGATTCAAGGAAATAGTTTTCCATGCTAAACAAGGCCGATTCCAGTATCTTCTCTCCGAATATGTCGCCTGGATTTTCCTTCAGAAAGCGGCTTGCATAATACATGGCATTGTCAAAATCCTCCAGCCCCAGGGCCATATCGGCCATAAAAAGAAAGATCACCGGATCCTTATATCCTACATTCATGGCAACGTTATACCATTTCCATGCTTCCGAATAATTCAATAATTTTCGATAACTGTCCCCAATCCTGAAAGAGACATCTCTTCGCATTTCCACATCTGGTTTGCGCCTGAGGATCTTTTCAAAGGTTTTTACGGCTATGGTATATTCCTGCCTGGCAAAAGCTTCATCGCCTGCCTTCAACAGCTGCTGATTTCTCTGGCCCATCGCAGGACTTGCCAAAATAAGCCAAATGAATATAAACAATAGTTTTTTCATCTGTTAGTTTCTTTTTTGACTTGCATCAGAAACAGGATGCCTGTTTTTTTTTACGTTTTTTCACTACAATGGTTTCATTATCCGCCTTGCTAGCGAATCACTGTAACTGAACCCTTCAGGATGCTCTTGCGCTGATTGGCATCTATTACATTCATAATATAATAGTAAGTGCCCGGGCTGACATAACGTCCTTCAAAAGTTCCATCCCAGCCATCAAATCCCTTGTAGATTGTTTGTCCCCAGCGGTTGAAAACTACCAGGTCATATCCTGCACCAAAGATATCATTGATCCCATCCCCGTCGGGCGTAAAGGCGTTTGGCAAATCCTTTACCTGTGCCAGGAGCGTGGGACTTGTAAAGATGCAACCTCTGTCCTTTACAAGTACCGTAACTTCTTCACCATTTTTAAGATCACTTGTTGACCAGGTATTTGAAACGCTGCTTTGTCTTACAAAACCCCCTGCCATAAACTCATACAGGTCGTATCCGGCTGGCATTGCAGTAAAGGTTATGGTTTGCCCAATAAGGGAAGTACCAGAAGGATTCGTTATCAGTTCTACAACGGGTAAGGGAATCACCTCCACGGGAATATTTATGGTGGAAATGCATCCGGAATCATCATAAACAGTAAACTGGTAGAATTCCTCAAAAGGTGCGGAAAATACGGGATTGCGAAGTTGGGAGATCACTTCCCCTGCAGGGGTCATCCACTGATAGCTGTAGGGAGGAGTACCTCCTGCAACAGAGACGAATTCGCCCGGGGATACCTGGTCTTCATCGGCACATAAAACAGGATTTCCCAATATAGACAATACAAAATCAGAGACGGAAATGTGAACAGAATCCTTGCTGACACATCCCTCCGGAGAGGTAACCTTCAGGAGGTACCAAACAGAGGACTCTGATCCCAGATAAACCATCGGATTGGCCGATTCAGAAGAAAATCCGGAAGGTTTGGAACTCCACTCATAGGAATACCCAGCGACAGGATCTCCACCGATATGTACAGGATGCACCTGCCAGGAAGAACAGAACAATATGTCATCGGATACCTGTGCAACCGGCAGTGGGTTTACCTGTACCCTGATAGTGCCCATTGAGGAGCAGCCATTCTGGTTTTCTGTTACCAGCTGGTAAATGGTGGTTTCAACAGGGGCAATCTGGATCTGATGAGTATTGTCATATGACCCTCCTGGCTGAGAACTCCATTTGTAAGTAATGCCTTCCAATGCCTCCTGTGGGCCAATGACAATCTGGCTGCCCTCACAGATGCTTAGGTCAGGACCCAGGACTACTGTAGTTGGTTCATCAACTTCAATGGTCACAAAGGCAGTGTCCTTTCCGCATGCTCCTGATACTACCACCGAATAGGTTGTTGTTTGGGCAGGGGAGACCTCAATGGTAGCAGTAGTTTCTCCTGTATCCCATAAGAAGGAAATTCCCCCTTCAGCCGTGAGACTGGCTGATTCACCCTGGCAAATAATCAGGTCTTCACCTGCATAGGCAACCACCGCAGGCTCAGCATGAATGGTTACACTGTTTCCTGAGAAACAGCCTGAAACATCCACAACTGTAAGATTATATGTGGCAGTCTGGTTAACAGTAACTACCGGATTTGCCTGGGTGCCCATGGGATGGTTGGGGCTCATCCACCAGTAATACATGTAAGGAGCTTGGCCTCCGCTGGCGGTGGGATCACCCCCGAGGGAAACCTGGCTGCCTGCACAAACATTTTGATCGGCCCCTGCATCCACGATGATCTGCGGAGCAATGCTGATGGTAACTTCATCTGTGGCCAGGCATCCGTTTGGGTCACTGACAACCAGGGTATAGGTTTGATGGCTGCTTGGAAACAAAATCATGGGATTTGCCAGGGTAGGATCATCAAGGCCCTGGGCGGGTGACCAAAGATACTGATATCCTTCTCCTGATCCTCCCCAACCTGCAGGGATACCACCCAACATTACCGGTACTCCATAACAAACAGTCATATCAGGTCCGGCATCTGCATGCAATTGCGGAAGTACTTCTATGCTTACCTCACTGCTGGCCTGGCAGCCATAACTATCGGTCACCCTTACCAGGTAGGTGGTGTTGACCGCAGGGGAGGCCACCGGATTGGAGATAAAAGCATCATTCAGGCTTTCTGCTGGAGTCCATTCCCATGATATATAGGTGCCGGAGCCTCCGCTGGCTAATGCTTGAAGCTGGATGCCTTCTCCATTGGCCGGGTCACAAATCGGACTGTTATCACCTGCATCCACAACCAGGGGATTGTTGATGAAAACAGTGATTGTGTCGCTGGTATAACAATCAGGATTTTCAAGATCAATGACAAATACAACATAAGTTGTTGTTACCTCCGGATTCACCTGGATTTTCTTCTGGTCCTTTTGTCCCTCAATAAAAATGTCTTCAGGAACTGAGCTCCACAGGTACTGGAAGTTGCCTGAACCTCCGCTGATGCTAACCTCAAGGAATGCCTGCCCGTTATTCTGTGGGTGGCATATTGTAATATCTTCACCGGCATCGGCCACAAAGGCTTCTTTCACACTTACAGTAACCGTTGCGCTTGCCTGCCCGCCAAGGGCATCGGTGACAGTAACCTGATATGTGGTCTGTGTAAGGGGGCTGGCAACAGGATTGGCAATATCTGTCTGATCCAGCCCTTCTGCAGGGCTCCACAACCAGCTGTAGGGGGCGCTGCCTCCTGCGGCTGATGCATTCAGTTGGGTAAACCCACCATTATCAGGATGACATATTTCAACATCATCTCCTGCATTCACTTTGAGCTGATCAGCAACCGTGATGATCACCTCTGCCATTTGCTGGCATCCATTGCCATCGGTGACAAGTACCTGGTAAACAGTAGTTTGCATAGGAGAAACCTCAGGATTGGCAACATTGTGCTGACCTGCCAGGCTAGGATCTTCAGGTTGTGATGACCACAAGTATGTAAAATTGCCATCACCTCCCTGGGCAGTTGGATTCCCACCCAAACTGAATGAATCACCATTTTCCGGATGCCAGACTGTAGAATTCTCTCCAGCGTCTACTATAATTTCTGGCAGGATGCTTAGGGTTATTTCTGCGCTGGCAAAGCAATGCATACCACCCGGATCATTAACCTTCAGATAATAAGTAGTAGTTTGCTGAGGGCTTACCACGGGAGTGGCATGATTTTTCTGACCTTCCAAGCTTGGATCTTCCGGTTCGGAACTCCATATGTATTGGTAATTGCCTGAACCTCCTGATACTGAAGCAGTGAGCTCAAAACCATACTGGTAGCCTTCGCTGAAACATGCCTGCTGATCCTGGGGCAGGCTTAACTGCAATGCCTCCAGTATTACAACCTGTACAGTATCACTGGCACTGCAGTTGTTGCTTTGAAAGTCGGTCACAATAAGCACGTATACGGAGGTTTCTGTCGGGCTCACCTCCGGGTTTGAAAGGGTTGAGATCTCTGTTTCGGGCCCTGGGTGAATACGTTTCCATAAATAACCAAAGCCTTCATAAGCCGCATCAGGGTCATTTTCAAGCCAGGCAGTCTTTCCTAAGCCAGCAGGTGAACCTCCCAGGATGACGCTCTGACCTTCGCATAGGTAAAGATTGCCCTCCTCATCTCCGCCTGCATCAGCAATGATCTTGTCGTGAATATCTATGACTACCTGATGTGAATGTGTACAACCGGCAGCATCGGTAACTAACAGTGTGTAGGTAGTGGCAGTAAGAGGAGAAACTAGCGGATTCTCCAAATTTTCCTGTCCTTCCAGCGAAGCGTCAGCCGGGTTGGAACTCCACAGCCAGCTGTAGGGCTGGGTACCACCAGTGGCTGTTGGTGAATGGGTGTTGCCTCCCAAAATCCAGCTGCCGCTGTTATCCGGATGGCACATGACGGAATTTTCTCCGGCGAAAGCTTCCAGGGCAAATTCAGGTTCCTCAATATCAACACTGGCCTGCTGCACGCAGCCACTATCATCAGTAACCTGAAGGGTATAAGTGCCTGCAGTCAACCCGCTGATGGATGGCGTTTGGGCTCCGGTGTTCCACAAATAGTAATACTGCGGGCCACTGCTGAAGGGTATTCCCCCGGATACATTAGCTTCGATACTACCCGTTGAGGCGCCTTTACATAAAACATCTTCAGTGATAAGTTCAAATATTATGGGATGCTCCGGACCTCCAACGGCCACCTCCAGGGTTTGCATGCAACCATTGGCGTCGGTTGCTGTAACCAGGTAAATACCTGCCTGCAGGTTAGTTGCCGTGGGGCCGCTCTGCCCGTTGCTCCATTCATAGGTGTAGGGCTCATTCCCATGGGATGCCTCTACGGTAGCCGAGCCGGTGCTCTCGCCAAAGCAGGGAACCTGAGTCAGGGAAGTAATGCGCATCTGAATGGCTTCAGGCTGACTGATTTCGATTTCAAGGCGCTGGAAACAGCCGGCGGCATCAGTTACATGTATCGTATATTTCCCGGCAGCCAGATCAGTGATTTCTGGGCCGGTCTGTCCATTATCCCATAAGAAGTTGTAATCAGGGGTGCCTCCCTCGGCCTTCACAGTCAGCCTGCCGTCACTAAGGTCGTGACAGCTTACATTGACCTGCTCGGAAATTAAAACTACCAGCTCATCGGGCCCTGTAATTGTTTCTTCCACAGTGGTGCTGCAACCCATGGCATTGGTTACTTTAACCCAATAAGTACCCGGGGCAAGGCTTTCGATAGCTGGCTCTTCTGAGCCTGTATTCCATAAATATGACCAGGGCTGATGTTGGCCGTTTACTTCTGCCATAAGCTTCCCGTCATTTGCTCCAAAGCAGCTGACATGATCTGCCTGCAAAATCACTTCCGGCAAACCCGATACTTCTACTGTTATGCTTTCGCATTCCGAACTTCCGCAAAGGTCCTTCGACCAGGAAGCATAATAAGTGGTGGTGGTTTCCGGAAAGGGAATAATTAAAGGATTGCCTTGTCCGATAGGATTTTCCATACAATTCCCCGAATACCAGTTCAGAATCTCTCCCGATCCCCCGTTTGCCGTTAGTACCAGTTCTCCCTGCTCGCCTTCACAGATATGTGTGAAATTTGCCTGCAGAGAAAGGGGAGGTTGGGGCGATTCTTCTACCTGAACCATGGTAGATGCAGAATTGCTGCAGCCATTGTTGTCGGTGACCAATACCGTGTACAATCCGGCCTGGGCCTTTGTAATCTGGTTAAGTACCGGGTTCTGCTGGGAGGATGAAAAGGAGGGATCCTGCTGGCTGCTCCAGCTATAGGACGGTGCAGCTGAGGGCTGGGAGAATAATTGCAGGTCGCTGCCTTCACAAACCATCCCCTCACTGGAGGCACTTACTTGCGGCAAGGGGTTCACCGTAATGAGAATGTCGTTGGAAGTATGCGAACAGCCATTCTCGGAAGTCATTCTCACCCTGTATGAACCTGAAAGTTCGGCCAGATATTCAGGTTGATTGGCTAAGGGTATGTCTGCCTGGTTTCTTCTCCAGTTATAGGTGAAACCTTCCGAGGGCAATGCACTCAACATTGCAGATCCCCCCTGGCAGAATGTTACAGCATCCTCTGTCCAGATTACAACCCTGTGGGTCTTTTTCAGGGTGATGCTGATTTGCCCGGTTCCCGTGTTGTTGTTACTGTCAGTGACTGTTAATTCTATAAGGTAAACCCCAGGGTTGGTTGTAAACAAGGTATTGAATACCACCAGATCCGGAAATGTGGGATGTACGCTGATCATGCCTGGTGCGGCCGACCACTCCCATTTCAAATCCTTCTCTTCACCCTCTGCCCCATGCACATATCCCGTTATACTAAAGGTAACCCCCTGACATACCTCGTGGGTTCCACCTGTGGTTTCAAAAGTAATCTGAAGGGGATCGGCTGCCAGAGATCTTAAACTGATAATGCACAGTAGTAAAAAGGAAAAGATAATTTTCCCTTCTGCGGATACTGATCTTTTACAATAAAAAAAATCTTTCATCGCTTTATTTTTTCTTGGACCTTCAATTTAAAGCCTGCTTTGCGGCAGGACCAGGTATTTTTATATTTGCTTCCAGGCGACTGCCACAAATTTAGATGGTTATGTTGTGCAGGCATTACGTTTTACTTGTTAAGAAAAAGATAATTTCACCTGTTTTTTGGGGGTGAAAATTACCGGGTAAAAACACCTGATTTTCATATTCCACCATTGTGCAGATGTCCTATTGTACGTAGGTTTGGGAGAAGGGTTATATAAAAATGAAGAAAAATATGAAAGATATTTATGTGGGGATAAAAAAAAGGAAAATCCTTCCCTGTAGTTTGCCCGGATCAATATGTTTTTTGTAATTTTATGGAACATCAATCAACATGATGACCTGAAATGGGAACTACGGTTTATGTCACAACAGTGGATCATCAGATGGAAGACTTATACTGGCGACAGGATAGAATGCGGGCAATACAATGAGGGGGCTACAGATTTTCCGGATATCGTTCTGGAGTATTTCCGGCAGGCAGTGAGGCTGATTGAAACCAATTGCCGGGCCCTGCGGTTTCAGTCATTTTTTTAATGGCAGAAAAACTACCGGGTATATTACATGCTGTCGGTAGCCATTGTGGTTGGTGCCTTGATGGTGGTGGTTTAGAAGTCTTATTGGAATAAAGCCTGGTCACTCCCCGGGTGGCCCCGTTTCAACCGGATTGGCCGGGTCGCTGCTCCACTGATACCAACCTCCATCGAATACTGCAACCCGGGGCCAGCCCATGAGCCAGGCATTGAAGAAGGCTTCGCTTCCCCTCCAGCCCGTGCCGCAGTAAAAAGCCAGGCGTTTGCCGGGGCTAAGACCCGCGCTCTCCCAAAGTCGTGCAATTTCACTGAATTGCCGGGTTGTGTAATCCAGGTTCTGATAACTTTCCATATGGTAGGCATCAGAGCCATTGCTTATGAAAACTGCTCCCGGTATTCGTCCTTTTTTTTCAATATAGTTGTATCCGCTGACCTCCCCGATATACTCGGGCCAACTGCGCGTACATACCAGTTCTCCATCGGGAGCTTTCAGCAGCTGACGGGCTTCTTCCAGGCTGACGAGCAATTCGGGAAAAGCAGGCAGCTCACCCCCGAAATGGTCTTTAGCAAGGGGAGGATTTTCGCTGGTTTCCAGTGGCAGGTTTTCCGCTTCCCAGGAAGCCATTCCTCCATTAAGAATCCTTACATCCCTGACCCCGGCATAAAGCATGATATGGGCGCATCGCATGGCAGCCAGCTGTCCGGCGCTGCTGCCCGGGAAAGGATCCTCCTTCTGGGGAAAGGAATACCGTCCGTAAAGAATCACCGTGGTATCCCGGCTAATTCCTTTGCTTAGTAAAGCCTCCTTTATTTCTGCCGCAGAGCGGATGTTCCACATTTCGGGTGATTCCAGCTCGAGGGTGTCGAGGGATATAGCCCCCGGTATATGGCCCAGCAGGTAATCCTGGTGATTGCGGTAATGAGCGTGGCAGACCACGAAATTTTTACCATTGCTGTAAAGGGGAGGGCTCTGCCCGCTGATCAGCGAATACACCCACTGGGGATAAACCAGGTTTTCAAACCGCGGCAATTGATCCATGGGAAGGTCCCGGCGTTGGGCCCATTCCATGAATCCTGTGAAAACAGCCAGATGGGGATAACCAGCTTCCCTGAAACGTTCGGCAACTATGATGGCCTCATCCGGATTATATCCATAGAGGATGATTTTATGGCGGGGGAAGATCTCCTTGTTTCTAACAATTTCAATCCAGTCGATGTATCTTGCCCAGGCCAAAGGCAAAGAACCCGCCCCACGGATATGCCCTCCCCGGGCTTCATTCTGAAGCTTCCAGCCGTTGTAGGCCGCAGCGGGGCGAACATCAAGCAGTACAACGTTTTCCTGCTGCAGGCTCTTTTGCAGGCTGTCAACATCATGAATTGTGTCCATACTGATTTTATTTTTCACGTACCTCAACTCCCTTCCAGAAAGCAATATGATCTTTGATATGAGCGGCAGCTTCGCTGGGCTCATGGAAGGTCCATGCTGCCGATTCAATCACCTGGCTATCAATTACAAGGTCATAATAATTTGCCTGACCTTTCCATGGGCAGGTTGTGGTATGCTGATTCTCTTTCAAAAGATCCATGCGCACCGATTCGGGCGGAAAATAGTGATTTCCCTCTACCACTCTTGTAAAGTCGCTTCGGGCAATGATCTTGTCGTTCCAGATGGCTATCATTTTAAATTCTGAGTTTTATTTGATCCAAAGACTGTCTGCAAAATACTTCCGGGAATCAAAAAATGTATGTTCTACCCGGAATCCATAATGGCGGGCAAGCTGATTGATTTCTTGTGGGTCATATTTTTTTGAACATTCCATAAAAATACTTTCCCATGCTTTGAAGAAAAAGTCCCTTTCCAGGGCTCCAACATGAACTCTGTGGGCCTTGCGGCTTATGAGATAACTTTTCATAGTACCCTGCAGGGGGTCGTAGCTGCAATGGTGCTCAAACAATCCGGTATCGAAATCTGCCTGAAGTTCACGGTTGATCCGAACCAGGTGATTCAGGTTGAAAGCCCGGGTAAGCCCCTGTGGATCATCATATGCCAGTTGTACCATGTAGGGGGATTTCTTCAGGTCAAAACCAATGAGCACACGATCCCCGGTTTGGGTAAGTTCTGAAAGCTGTTTCATAAACAAATCCAGTTCATCAGCTGAGAAGTTGCCGATATTGGCTCCCAGAAACAGTACCACTTTGCGAATGTTGTCATGGCTGGCAAGCTGCCGCATCACCCTGAAGTAGTCACCGGTTTTTTCTTCTATGGAAATACCATTCAGTTCCCTTGCCAGGGCTGCTGTCAACTCCCGGATGGCATGCGAGGAGATATCTACAGGCATATATATAAAAGGAGTCTTTTGTTTTTCAAGATCCTTCAGTAGTATCAGGGATTTGAGGCCATCGCCGGGCCCGAGTTCAATCAGGCGAAAAGGGGAGGATCCGCGCATTACCAGGTGATTGATCTGAGGGGCCTGCCTGCTAAAAATCTCGTGCTCACAATGTGTTAAATAATAGGAAGGCATGTGCATGATCTGCTGAAAGATCCTGCTGCCGTTATCGTCATAAAAATATTTTGATAAAAGGTACTTCGGCTCCGAACTTAATCCCCGCAGGGTATCCTGGGCGAAGTGCGAAGTTTTTGCAGTTGTGGTCATTGGCATTTTCAACTTCTGGTCCGTATGTAATGATTAACAACCAATAATCAAAAATGATTATCCTGACATGAGTTTTCATAAACATTCTGCTAATGATCAAACGCACATCTCCCTTAACTCCTGGTCGTATTAAATTCGCACTAAATTCGGTGTAAATTCGGAGTAAATTCGGAGCAAATTCGCAATTTCGCGAATTTGGTACGAATTTGGTGCGAGTTTAATCCGAATTTGGTGCGAATTTAATGCAGGGATGATGCCCAATAATCTCCGATAAATCCTTGCTGGGTGCGGGATACAGGCTGCCAGGGGAGGACCCTTAGGGTTCTGAGCGGGATACAGTATACTCCAAAAATTCTGGCCCCTGGAGGCAGAACCTGAGGTTCCTGAGAAACCCTTGCTGGGCGCGGGATACAGGCTGCCAGGGGAGGAACCTTAGGGTCTCAGAGCGGGATACAGTATATTCCAAAAATTCTGGCCCCTGGAGGCAGAACCCTGAGGGTTCCTGAGAAATCCTTGCTGAACCCGGGATACTGGCCTTACGGGAGGATCCTTATTTTTCCGTTTTTTGCTGGAGAAACTTCATGCAGTTTTGCTCGATTCTTTGCAGAACGTTCTCCGAGGATGAAGTTTCAAACTGTTTTCCGGTGAGCATTTCGTATAGCTCGATGTACCGGTTGGAAACCTGGCGAACAAAATTTTCGGGCATGTGGGGAGGCTGCTGCCCTTCCTGGCCCTGAAAACCCTGTTCCATAAGCCATTCACGCACAAACTCCTTGGATAATTGTTTCTGGGGTTCGCCTTTTTGTTGCCTTTCCTCGTAGCCCTGCTTGTAGAAATAGCGGGAGGAATCGGGGGTATGGATCTCGTCTATCAGGAAGATCTCCCCGCGCAATTTCCCAAACTCATATTTGGTGTCTACCAGCAGAAGACCTCTTTCTTCAGCCATTTCCCTGCCGCGGCGAAACAACAGCTGGGTGTACTCTTCCAGGCGGCCGTAATCTTCGGGGCTGACCAGTTCCTGTTTGAAAATCTCTTCCCTTGAGATATCCTGATCGTGGCCGGAGCTTGCCTTGGTGGTAGGTGTGATGATGGGGTATTGCAGCCGGTCGTTTTCTTTCAGGCCATCGGGCAGTGGTACCCCGCAGATCATGCGCTCACCCTTGCTGTAAAGGCGCCAGGCGTGGCCTGCCAGGTAATGGCGGATGACCATTTCTACCTTGAAGGGCTCACATAACCTGCCGGCGGTAACCATGGGATCGGGTGTCGCTGTTTTCCAGTTGGGCACTATATCGGAGGTAGCATCCAGGAAAAACGAGGCGATCTGGTTGAGCACCTGTCCCTTGTGAGGAATAGCCTCGGGCAGCACCACATCGAAGGCCGAGATGCGGTCGGTGGCTATCATCAGCAATATGCCTGTATCAAGGGTATAAACATCACGTACCTTGCCTTTGTAAAAATGGATCTGCCCGGGAAAATTGAACCTGGTTTCCTTTACTGCTTTCATATCTTTTTTTTTCTAATTCATTAAAATCTGCCCGCTGCTTCAGGTTTTTTTCGGGGGAGGGCTTGCCCGTTCGTAGGCATCAATGATCTTTGTCACCAAAGGATGACGCACAACATCCTGTTCATTCAGAAAAATAAAGTCGATACCTTTAATATGCTTGAGCAGCTGTGCAGCTGTAATCAATCCGGAAACCTGGGATCTGGGGAGGTCTATTTGAGTGACATCCCCGGTAATAATGAATTTTGCTGATTTACCCATACGGGTGAGGAACATTTTAAGCTGGCTTTGGGTGGCGTTCTGGGCTTCATCCAGAATGGCAAAGGCATTATCCAGGGTTCTCCCCCTCATGAAGGCCAGGGGAGCGATCTCGATGGTGCCGTCTTCCAGGTAACCTGCCAGTCGGGCAGGAGGGATCATGTCGCGAAGTGCATCATAAAGGGGTTGCAGGTAAGGGTCCAGTTTATCCTTCAGGTCCCCGGGCAGAAAACCCAGGTTTTCGCCCGCTTCAACGGCCGGGCGGGCCAGGATAATGCGCCGCACCTCCTTGTTTTTCAAAGCCTTTACTGCCAGAGCCACCGCTGTATAGGTCTTTCCTGTTCCGGCAGGCCCAATGGCGAAAAGCATGTCGTGGGTCTTAAAGCTTTCGGCCATGCGGCGCTGATTGGGGGTGCGGGCTTTGATCTGCATCCCGTTTTTGCCGTATAGGATCAGATCCCCGTCACCACCCTGGAAATCTGCCGGCTTACCCATACTGTCAGGCTGAGCGATGATCTCAAGGATGTTCTCTTCGGTTAATTTACTGTAACGCTCATAATGGGCGATCATTAGCTGAAACATGCTCTCGAAGGCGGCCGTCTCGTTATTATTGCCTATCAGTATCAACTCCTCCCCGCGTGATATGATCTTTAATTTGGGGAATATATTCCGCAGCAATTGTAGTTTCTCTTCCCGTAACCCGAAGATATCAGGGGGGTAAATTCCTTCAATAAGTATTGTTTTTTCAGCCATGCAAAGTATTGGTTTTCCGAATTATTTATCAGCTATAATGAAAATGCTTGCTTGTAGCAAGAATTCATTATTTTTGAATGTGCAAAATAACAATATTTTTAGCAATTTTGTTCTCTTATTAAAACAAACAGGAACCGGATTGTATTGAACAGCCTGATAAAACTTTTAATATGGCCATTATCACCCTGACAAGCGACTGGGGTTTGGGGAGTCATTATATAGGCGCTGTAAAGGGCACCCTGTTAAGGCTTATTCCCGGATGTACCATTATCGACATCTGCCACAAGATCGCTGCATTCGACATCATGCAGGGCAGTTTTGTGTTGCGAAATGCCTGGCCCAGTTTTCCGGATGGCACCATTCACCTGGTTGGCATCAATTCGGAAGCCGGGCTCAACACCCCTCATGTGGTTGCTTTACACAAGCAGCAGTATTTTATCGGGGCGGATAATGGGTTTTTCTCCCTTTTGTTCGAGGGGCAGCCGCAGCAGATCGTTGAGCTGGATATCATGCAGGATACCAGCTATTTTACCTTTTCCAGCCGCGATGTATTTGCCAAAGTAGCGGCCATGATCGCCTCGGGAAAGGAACTTTCTTCCCTGGGCAGAAAATATGACAGCCTGAATCAGCGTTTACCTTTCCGGCCGGTTGTTTACCCCGACAAGATCATCGGAAAGGTGATCTTTATTGATGATTATGAAAACGTTTTTGTGAATATTGACCAGGAGACCTTCAGGACTCAGAGCAAGGGCAGGGGGTTTCTTATCGGCTTCAGGGGCCCGGATATGGGCATTGACCAGATTGTGGAATCTTATTCGGATGTGGTGCCGGGGGAAAAACTGGCCCTGTTTGGTACCACCGGAATGCTTGAGATCGCCATCAACCAGGGCAAAGCATCCAGCCTGCTTGGCCTGAACCTGAACGATACAGTAACTATTGATTTTACCAACCACAGTTGATTTTTCCAAGCTGATGTTTACACTGTTTTTCAGAGAGATCAGCAATTTTTTCAACAGCCTGATCGCCTACATCGTAATTGCTGTGTTTCTGACAATCATGGGGCTTTTTCTTTGGGTTTTCCCCGTGGAGTATAACATTCTCACGGGGGGGTACGCCAACCTTGACGGGTTGTTTACCCTGGCACCCCTGGTGTTTTTGTTTTTGGTGCCAGCCATTACCATGCGATTTTTTGCCGATGAGAAAAAAAGCGGAACCATTGAACTGCTGCTTACACGCCCACTGACAGAAATGCAGATCATTGTTTCCAAATTCCTGGCAGGGGTGGTGCTGGTATTGCTAAGCCTGCTTCCCACCCTTATTTATTTTCTTTCGGTGTCCAATCTTAGTTTGCCTCCTGCCAATGTTGATCATGGGGGAATCTGGGGTTCCTACCTGGGGCTTTTACTCCTGGGGGCTGGTTTCGTTTCAATCGGGGTATTTGCTTCAGCCCTTACTGAAAACCAGGTGGTTGCATTTGTTATTGCCTTGTTTCTGTGCGGCTTTGCATATCTTGGCTTTGAGATGATCTATTCTCTTGAACTCTTTGGCAGCATGGATCTTTTTATCCGTGACCTGGGTATTTATTCGCATTATCTCTCCCTAAGCAGGGGGGTGGCCGATACCCGCAACCTGATCTATTTTATCAGCCTGATAGCCATTTTCATGCTTTTGACAAAAATTAAACTGGAAAGCCGCAAATGGTAAAAGAAAAAAATAAACAGACTGCAGGCATGACTCTGAGCATGGGTCATGTTGCTCCGCGCCAGGTTCGCCGAAAGAATATAATACAGCTGCTGGCTGCCCTGGCTATAGTGGCAGCCTTTAATTTGCTGGGTTCGGTATTTTTTGCCAGGTTTGACCTTACTTCCGAAAAACGTTATACCCTTACCCGGGGAACGCGGCAGATGCTAAGCGAACTCGATGATATTGTTTATTTTCGCATTTACCTGGCTGGCAACCTTCCTCCGGGCTTCCGGCGCCTGGCCAATCAAACCCGGGAGATGCTGGATGAGTTCAGGGCATATTCCGACAATATACAGTACGAATTTATCAATCCTTCAGGGGCTGCGGATGCCCGCCAGGTGCAGGAGTTTCACCGCCAGCTCATGCGCCAGGGCCTTGAGCCCACCCAGGTTCAGGTGCGTGCAGGGGATGCGACCTCCCAGCAGGTGATCTTTCCAGGGGCCCTGGTAATCTACCGCGGGCAAGAAGTTCCCTTATCTCTTTTGCAGGATCACCTGGGCTTATCACCCGAGGCCATTCTCAACAACTCGGCTCAGGCCCTGGAGTACAACCTGGTCAACGTAATCAGGCAACTTACCCTTAGACAGCGACCCCGGATTGCCTTCACTGAAGGACAAGGTGAAATCCCCCTGCCATATGTGGCCGACATAACCCAATCGCTGCAGGAGTTTTATGAAGTGGAAAGGGTTGCCCTGGAAGGCGATTACCGTGACCTGATGCCTTTTCGAACCCTTATTGTTGCCAAGCCTCAAAGACCCTTCAGCGAGCAGAACAAGTTTATCCTGGATCAGTTCGTTATGAACGGGGGGAGCATTTTGTGGCTTACCGACCCGGTGCATATTACAATGGACAGCCTGCAGCCTCCTGATTTTGAGACTTTGGCTATGGCCCGCTCACTGAACCTGGAAGATTTATTCTTTCGCTATGGGGTAAGAAAGAATACTGATCTGCTGATGGATCTGCAGGCAGCTCCCATCCCTGTCACCACGGGAATGATAGGCACCCGCCCGCAGATCAGCCTGCTGCCCTGGCACTATTTCCCCTTGCTGAACCCAGCCGACCAGCATCCGGTAGTGAGAAACCTGAACATGATACGCAGTGAATTTGTAAGCAGCATCGATACTGTGGGATCTGAAAGAATTAGGAAAAGCATTTTATTAACTACCTCCCCATATACCAGGGTGGTGGCCACTCCGGCCCAGGTAAGCCTTGAGATACTTCAGCAAGCCGTTGACGAGAGGCTTTTTGCCGGCCCTGCCCGTCCTGTGGCTGTTTTGCTTGAAGGAAGTTTTGAATCGGTGTTTCGCAACCGGCCCAATCCCGGTGCCATACTTGAACCCGGGCTGCAGCGCCTCGAGGAAGGATTGCCTGCCCGGATGATCATGGTGGCCGATGGCGATATCATTAAAAACCAGGTGGACCGGCAGGGCCAGCCTCTTCCTCTGGGCTTTGACCGCTTCACCAATCAAACCTTTGGCAACAAGGATTTTATTCTCAATGCCGTTGATTACCTCACCGATGATACGGGTATCATGGAGGCCCGTGCCCGCGAAATCAGGCTGCGTATGCTGGATCGTGCCAGGGTAAACCGTAATCGCCTGGAGATTCAACTGGTAAATACCCTGATCCCGGTCTTGCTGGTAGTTTTTTTTGGAGTAATAAGAGCCATGTGGCGCAAACGTCGGTATACCCGGCTATAATGTAAATGAAGCAAAAGGTAAAAACATATGGGTTTGTTTTCCTGGCAGTGGTGTTATTGCTGGCAGGTTTGGCTGCATTTCTTTCAAGAAATACCCCAGGGGGAATGGACCGCGACTTTCAGCTCAACAGGGACTTTCAGGTAATAAGGATCGATCTTCAGGACAAGGAGTATGGAGTCAGTATTCAGAAGGTTGGCAGTCAATGGAAGGTCAATGAAATATACCAGGCTAACGAGCCTGCAGTGCTTGACCTGATTGCCACCCTGCGTCACTTGTTTGTTCGTTTTCCAGTGCCTCAGCTCAGCCAGCAGCAGGTGGCAGCTGAATTGGCCCAAACAGGGATTCTTGTTGAGGTGTATGTCCAAAGTTACTGGATGCCCTTTCCCCGCCGGGGAGGGTTGTTTCCCCGGCAGCGCAAGGTTAAGGGTATCATTGTGGGTGAAGATACTCCTGACGGGGAAAGTACCTACATGATGATGCAGGATGCCACCACTCCTTATGTGGTGCAGGTTCCCGGGCTGGCCGGGGGATTGCGGGAGGTGTTTCTGCCCATGGAGCATCTGTGGCGTGATCCTGTGCTGATCAACCTTCAGCCCCATCAGATCAGCAGGGTTTCGGTTAGCTGGCTGCAGAACCCCCGCGAATCATTTGTCCTGCAACATGAGGATAATTGGTTTGATCTGTATGTGCCTCATGATGAGGTATCTATTGACCCTGCAGGGTTGCATCAGGAAAGGCTCAGGAGTTTTGTGCAGGGATTCACCGAGCTGTATTACGAAATGCTTCTTACCGGGCAGTCCCTCGAAGAGCACCACGATCTGATCATTCCCGGAGGATTTATGCAACTGGAGGTGGTTGATCAGGAGGGAAGGCCCACTTCCCTTACCTTTTTCCGCAAAAAGCTTACCCAAACCGGTGCTTTGCTTCCTGCCGCAGAGAGAAATTATGACCCCAACCGATTTTACATTCAACTTCCGGGAGGACATTTTGCCATTGGGCAGTACTATGTTTTCAACAGGATAATGCGTCCGCTGTCATTTTTTGTGATTAACCCGGATCAATAGGGGAAGCATTTTAAATAATAGCAAAAAATCAATACTTTTGATGGGCCTTTCTAATAAAAAACTATCTTTGCTTACTCATTAAAAACAGATACATTATGAAGTTTATTGTCTCCAGTTCTTTGCTGCTGAAACAATTGCAGGCTATCAGCGGGGTACTAAGTACCAATAACACCCTTCCTATATTAGATAATTTCCTTTTTCAACTGAGTGACAAAGAGATACAGATCTCTGCCTCTGACCTGGAGACTACCATGACCTCCCGGATCAATGTGGATATGGCCGAGGGGGAAGGTTTGGTAGCCATTCCTGCCAAAATTCTGATGGACACACTGAAGACTTTTTCAGATGTTCCGGTGACCCTTGATATTGAGCCCGAAACTTTTGCCATAAGCCTACTGGCAGGTGAAGGAAGGTATAAGCTGGCCGGCCAGAACGGGGAAGAATATCCCCAGGTTCCAGCCATTGAAAGTGCTGCAACCTATGATATTGAGTCAGATGTTCTTTACCAGGCCATTGCCAAGACTATCTTCGCGGCAAGCAACGACGATCTGCGCCCGGTTATGGCAGGTGTTTACTGTGAGATCAATGACGCAAATGCTACTTTCGTTGCCACCGATGCCCATAAACTGGTTCGTTACCGGCGCCTGGACGTGAAAAGCGATAACTCCGCCAGTTTTATTCTGCCCAAGAAGCCGCTGAATCAGCTCAAGCATATCCTGGCTCAGGATGACGCTCCCGTTCGCGTTGAGTATAACCAGACCAATGCCCGCTTTTCATTCAAGAACATCATTATGACCTGCCGGCTGATCGATGGGAAGTATCCCAATTATTCGGCCGTCATTCCCATGAATAACACCAATAAACTTACTGTTGACCGGGTTCCTTTTATGAATTCCATTCGCAGGGTTTCGCTGTTCTCCAACCAAACCACCTACCAGGTTAAGTTTAAGATTGCAGGCAGTGAGCTAACCTTGTCGGCCGAAGACCTGGATTACAGCAATGAAGCCCGCGAGCGCCTGCAGTGCCATTACGAAGGTGAAGATATGGAAATCGGCTTCAACAGTAAATTTATGGTCGAAATGCTCAACAACCTGGATACCGATCAGATATTGCTGGAGATGTCGGAACCCAACCGCGCGGGACTAATAAGCCCCGTTGCCAGCGAAAACAAAGAGGAGGATATCCTGATGCTGGTTATGCCGGTTATGCTGAATGCCTAAAAATACTCTGATAAAAAAAATTAAGCTGCCTTCAGGGCAGCTTTTTTTTTATTCAAAAGCCGATAATTCAATCCAGCGGTCGGTTTTCTGATCGATCTGCTCTTCGGTACGGGCATATTGTTGTGAGACCTCCTGAAGCTTTTCCGGACTAAGAGAGCCAGAGTTCATTTGAGTGAGCAGCTGGGTTTTAAGGATTTCCAGGTTTTCGATTTCTTTTTCCAGTAATTCGAATTCCTTTTGTTCCTTATAGGAAAGACGGGTTTTTTCCTTTGGCCTGATCTCTTTCTTTGCAGACACAGGGCGTTCTGCTTTTTTTTCATCTTCCTGCCGGGAAGCTTTCTGAAGGCGGTATTGGGTATAATTTCCGGGAAAATCCTTTATGTTGCCGTTTTCATCGAATACAAATAAATGATCAACCAGCTTATCCAGGAAGTAGCGGTCGTGGGAAACAATCAGCAGGCATCCTTCAAAATCCTCCAAAAAGTCTTCCAGCACGTTTAGGGTCTGGATATCCAGATCATTGGTTGGCTCATCCAGGATCAGGAAATTCGGATTTCTCATCAGCACGGTCAGCAGGTAAAGCCGTCGTTTTTCGCCCCCGCTTAACTTACCCACCAGGTTGTTCTGAACAGGGAAGGGGAAGTTAAAGTAGTTCAGAAATTGTGATGCGGAAAAGCTGCGGCCTTTTCCCATTGAAATACTCTCGGCGATGTCGGTAATTACCTCAATCACCTTTTTATGATTGTCAACCTGCAGTCCTTCCTGGCGGTAGTATCCAAAGCGGATGGTTTCGCCCGTTGTGATCATGCCCCTGGTGGGGGGTAAATTTCCGGTGATCAGGTTCAGCAGGGTGGATTTTCCGCTTCCGTTTGGGCCTGCCATTCCGGCTCTTTCTCCTCTTTTAAAAATATATGAGAAGTTGTTGACCACCGTCAGCTGATCAAACTTACGGGTAACTCCTTCCAGTTCGAGGATCTTTTTGCCCAGGCGGGCCATTTCCATTTTAATGGGCCCTGTTTCCTGGCGAGGCCCAGAAGAAGCCTGTTCTTTCAGGTTATAGAAAGATTCAATGCGTGCCTTTGATTTGGTGGTGCGGGCCTGGGGACTGCGACGCATCCACTCGCTCTCGCGGCGAAGCAAGTTTACTGCTTTTTCTGTCTGGCTTGCCTGGGCCAGCTCCCTTTCCTGCTTTTTCTCCAGGAAATAGGAGTAGTTGCCTTTATAGCTGTACAAATTGCCGTTTTCCAGTTCCAGGATCTCATTGCACACTGTATCCAAAAAATAACGGTCGTGGGTTACAAGCAGCAGGGTCATTTTCTTTCTGGCCAGGTAATTCTCCAGCCATTCAATCATTTCCACGTCCAGGTGGTTGGTGGGCTCATCCAGCAACACCAGGTCGGCCTCATCAATGAGTATCTGTGCCAGGGCAAGGCGCTTGATCTGCCCACCGGACAATTCAGCGGTTTTCTGCCATAGGTTGTTGATCTTTAGCTGTGAGAGTACCTGTTTCATCCTGGTTTCATAATCCCAGGCCTGAAGGGCATCCATGCGTTCGATGATTTGCTGCAGCTGTTTGTCGTGATCTTGCAAGGAAGGATGCTGAAGCAGTTCCTCATAATGCCGGATGGTAAGGGTTAACTCGTTATCGTCATGTAGCAGGGCCTGGGCAACTGTATGTTCAGGATCAAAAACAGGTTCCTGGGCAAGGCTCGAGATGCGCAGCCCATTGCGATAGGAACATTGGCCCTGATCAGGCTGGTCAATACCGCTGATTATGTTCATCAGCGTGGTTTTACCCGAGCCATTGCGGGCTATCAGGCCTACCTTCTGGCCCTGAGACAGGCTGAAGGAGATGTTCTCGAACAAAACCTTCTCACCGTATGCTTTGCTGATCTGTTCGGCCTGGAAATAGTTCAACGCAGGAAATATTTGGAAACAGTAATGCGGCTCTTGCCCTATATTTTAAGGCTACAAAGATAAAAAAAAAGCCCCGTTTCCCAACGGAGCTTTAGTCTGGATGATTGTAGTGATGTTAGCCTTTTTTTACGTTTACTGCCTTTTTCCCTCTTTCATCTTCTGAAACCTCGTAAGAAACCTTGTCGTTGTTGGTGACAATGTCAATTAGCCCGGTGTGATGGACAAAAACATCTTTTGCAGACTTGTCATCTACAATGAATCCATAACCCTTTTTTTCATTAAAAAACTTAATAATTCCAGTTTCCATAACTCAAGATTTGGTTAGATTAAATAAATTCAACACTCAAAAATAATACATTTTTGTATATAGCAAGAAAAAATTCTAAAAAAAATGCCATTACAACATATTTTTTTACTAGGTTGAGGGCAAAAACAGGTGTTTGGGCTAAAAAAAAACCGGCAACCTGTCCGTTGGATCTGTGTGCAAGCAGAGATTCAGGTTTAGGTGGACAGGGTTGCCGGTATTTTGGAGGCTTAATAGTGATTGATCTCACTGATAAGACGTTGTGGATCTTTGATCAGGTATGGGTTTTTATCCAGATGAATCAGGCCCGAAATGGAAAGTTTTTTCACAAGGATTTCCGATGTATCCCCTGAAGGCATCTTTAGGATCAGTAAAGAACCCACCTTAATTACAAAGGTAGCAACATTATCGGAAACTTCACCAAGATCGGTTCTTGCCTGAACAAGGCCGGGAAGATCGCAGTCCAGGTTTTTGAAGCAGCTTTCAATATGATCCATTTTTTCATATACTTCCTTCAGGCTGAGTTCTTCGCGCGACTTGGTCATGTATTCATTGATTCCAAGTTGCGTCTGTTCATGTGAGCAGACTTCAAACCCGGCATTTTTCATCAGTTTGATGACCGCCTGATGACAGTTTCGGATCTCATCCGGGTTTCGGGTATCAAAGTATGAGATAACAGGAACATGGCGGTTGAGTTTGCATTTTTTATAGTCGGTATTGATGGAGTTGAAGGAGATATACTCGTTGAATGAATTCTGCAGCAGGTATATCTGGTCTTTCAGACGGGTGATCTCCTGGCGGTGAACCTTTTCGAGTTGTTCAATTTTGCCGGCATAATAGCGGTAGTATTGCTTCATGTATTTGTTCTGGGGGCCGGCTGCCAGCAGACGCTGTCCTTCTTCGGTATCGGTAAACTTGCTGAAGTTCTCGATAAATTTATCGGCCAGGGTTTCGGCCTGTTTCATGTATGCTGAAGGATATTTCCAGGTATTCATAGGGTTAAGAATAGCAGGATCCACCCCTGGCACCTCCATGGGCACCGAAAGCCCAAAGGGTGAAAGTTCAGTTACGGGCACATGATCCAGTGAACCATCCAGAATGGCCCGGATGATATTGCGTGTACTGGTCAGATCAATGCGTTGGCCGATGCCATATGGCCCACCTATCCATCCCGTGTTAACAAGGTATGCCGTTGCCCCATGTTTTTTCATTTTGCGGGCCAGCTCCTGTGCATAAACTGTTGGATGAAGCATCAGGAAAGCTGCTCCAAAAGCAGGGGAGAAAGTTGGCAAAGGCTCTTTGATTCCCCTTTCGGTGCCTGCCAGCTTGGCCGTATATCCACTTAGGAAATAATACATGGCCTGGTCCAGGTTCAGCCGCGATACGGGAGGAAATACTCCGAAGGCATCGGCCGTGAGGAAGATCACTTTCCTGGGATGGGTTCCTTTTGAAACGGGCTTTACGATATTCTTGATATGGTAGATGGGGTAAGATACCCTGGTGTTCTCGGTTTTGGAGGTATCAAAAAAGTTAACATCGCCTGTTTTGGGGTCATAAACTACGTTCTCCAGCAGGGCATCCCGGCGGATAGCCTGGTAGATATCGGGTTCTTTTTCCTGGCTAAGGTTTATGCATTTGGCATAGCAGCCCCCTTCAAAATTAAAAATACCATCGTCGTCCCAGCCATGTTCATCGTCGCCTATCAGGTAACGGCCAGGGTCGGCCGAAAGAGTGGTTTTTCCCGTGCCCGACAGACCAAAGAAGATAGCGGTATCTCCATTTTTCCCCATATTGGCTGAACAATGCATGGATGCCATGCCTTGCAGGGGAAGGTAATAATTCATGATGGAAAAGAAGCCTTTTTTTATCTCTCCCCCGTACCAGGTGCCACCAATTACTGCCCGACGCTCTTTCAGGTTGAAGGCTACGTAAACATCAGAATTTAATTTCTGGCGATCCCAGTTCTCGTTGATGGTCTTGCAGGCGTTGAACATCACAAAGTCGGGCTCAAAAGCCCGCAGCTCCTCATCTGTTGGCCTGATGAACATGTTCTTCACAAAATGGGCCATCCATGCCACCTCTGTTATTACCCGGATTTTGATGCGGGTATTTTCATTGGCACCGCAAAAAGCGTCCATTACATAAAGCTTCTTGCCCTGAAACTGGGCAAGGGTAGTTTGGGTCAGTTCTTTCCAAACAGTTTCGGAAATGGGCTTGTTGTCAGAGCGGTTTTTTCCCGGATCGGCCCACCAAACATTGTCCTGAGAGGTTTCTTCACGTACAATGTACTTGTCCTTAGGGGAGCGGCCAGTAAAAATTCCGGTGTCAACAGCAACTGCACCCGAACTGGTAACAAAGCCTTTTTCAAATCCCTGGAGTTCAGGATTGGTTTCATGCTCGAAAAGTTCTTCATAGCTAAGGTTATAATAAACTTCCCTCACATCTTTAATTCCATATTGGCTAAGGTCGGGGGTTCGGATGGAATCCATCACGGGGTGAATTTCTTGCATATAATGAGTTGTTTTTGATAGAAAATAGGAATGTGTTGTTATACGGGTCAAAATTAATCATTAAGTCTAAAATGCAATCGTTTGCGAACTTATTTCCATGAATTTTTATCCTGCATAGCTTTTTTAATTTGCTGCCGTATGTCCGAACTTGAAAAGGTGGTGTTCAGAACTGAACATATTTTCCAATGGTGTGGAATGAGGTTTTTTTCGCAAGATTCAAGCAGCCAGAACATTATATTATATGGCATAGCTTTGGCAATGGTTTGGAATGAATGGAATCAAAAATTCAAATTTATATAATCAGGCATAAAAGCAGAACAAGCTGATGATGCTTTGCCCTTTGATTGTTCTTTTGAATTTCAGCGGGCATGGGAGATTATTATAAAATACTTGATCTCTCGGAGATCTCCAAACCTTAAACGGAAGTTGATGATTTTGAAATTGACCTGAAAGCATATTCAACCAAACATTGAAAGCAGGTAAAGCATCCTCTGCAACCGTAAAATAGGCTGTCGCTCCTTTCAATTATGTTGTGGCCATCTTCGAGAGGAGATGGCTTTTTTTTTGAAGTCTTTTTTGTGGCTGGGAAAACCAGATCACTTTCTTCTAAACAATGTTAAAAAAAAAACCGCCCCGGAAAAGGGCGGTTTTAAAAAAATGTAAAGCGGGATCATCAGGCAGTGGTATATCCACCAAAACCTGGTTGTGAGGCCATTTTTTCCTTCACGTTGGCCTGTGCGGCAGCCAGGCGCGCGATGGGAACCCTGAAAGGTGAACAGCTCACATAGTCCATATTAACCCTGTGGCAGAATTCTACCGAACTGGGTTCACCACCATGTTCGCCGCAAATGCCAACCTTCAGGCCAGGACGGCCTGAGCGGCCACGCTCAACGGCTAACTTAACCAGCTGTCCCACACCTTCCTGGTCAAGAACCTGGAAGGGATCAGCCTTCAAGAGGCCTTTTTCCAGGTAAACAGGGAGGAAGCGTCCGGAGTCGTCGCGCGAATAACCGAAAGTCATCTGGGTAAGGTCGTTAGTACCGAAGGAGAAGAACTCTGCATTTTCTGCAATCTTATCGGCAATCAGGCATGCCCTGGGAATCTCGATCATGGTGCCTACCAGGTAATCAATCCTTTCGCCGCGTTCTTCGATCACTTTTTCGGCAGTATTTCTGACGATGGTTTCCTGAAGCTTCATTTCCTCATGAGTACCCGTAAGGGGGATCATGATTTCGGGTATGGCACGTATACCCTTTTGTTTCAGGTTCAGGGCAGCCTCGATAATGGCGCGGGTCTGCATTTCGGAAATCTCAGGATAGGTATTTCCAAGTCGGCAGCCACGGTGGCCCAGCATGGGGTTGAACTCGTGGAGTGAATCAACCTTCTGCTTCACCATTTCAGGAGTCATACCCATTTCCTGGGCCATTTCCTTCTGGTTTGCTTCTTCATGGGGAAGGAACTCGTGAAGGGGGGGATCAAGCAGGCGAACAGTCACTGGCAGATCCTGCATGGCCTCGAAGATTCCTTCAAAATCCTGACGCTGAATGGGTAGCAGCTTATCGAGTGCTTTGCGGCGGCCGGTTTCATCATTGGCCAGGATCATTTCGCGCATTGCCCTGATGCGGTCACCTTCAAAGAACATATGCTCGGTGCGGCAAAGGCCAATGCCAACAGCGCCAAATTCGCGGGCAACCCTTGAATCTTTGGGGGTATCGGCATTGGTGCGTACTCCCATGCGGGTATGTTTTTGGGCAAGATTCATCAGATCGGCAAAATCCCCACTCATCTCGGGGACGCGGGTGATGATCTTTCCATCGAAAACTTCACCAGTACTGCCATTCAGGGAGATGAAATCACCTTCATTATAAACGCGCTCACCAACAGTCATGGTGCGGTTGCGGTAGCTGATGTTCACATTTCCGGCTCCCGATACGCAGCATTTGCCCATCCCACGGGCAACAACGGCCGCGTGTGAGGTCATACCTCCACGGGCAGTCAGGATACCTTCGGCAGCATGCATACCGGCAAGGTCTTCGGGTGAAGTTTCAATCCTTACAAGGATAACCTTCTTGCCTGCGGCAACCCAATCTGCAGCCTCGTCGGCAAAAAATACGATCTGCCCGGTAGCAGCACCCGGGGAAGCCGGAAGGCCCTGGGCAATTACTTTGGCTTTCTGGAGCTCAGCAGGATCAAATACAGGGTGCAGCAATTCATCGAGTTTGTTGGGTTCAACACGTAAAAGGGCTTCTTCTTCGTTGATGACGCCATCGCGCAGCATGTCCATTGCAATTTTCACCATGGCAGGGCCAGTGCGCTTGCCGTTACGTGTTTGAAGCATCCAGAGCTTGCCTTCCTGAATGGTGAATTCCAGGTCCTGCATATCGCGGTAGTGCTTATCAAGCTTCTGCTGCTGTTCAAAAAGCTGCTGGTACAGCTCGGGGAAAAGCTCCTCGAGTGAGGGATACCTTTCCCTTCTTTCTTCTTCGGAAACCCCCTGCAATTTAGCCCAGCGAAGCGAACCTTCTTTGGTGATTTCACGCGGGGTGCGGATACCTGCAACCACGTCCTCGCCCTGTGCATTTACAAGGTATTCGCCGTTAAAGATGTTTTCGCCCGTGGCTGCATCGCGGGTAAAGGCTACCCCGGTTGCGGAGGTGTCGCCCATGTTGCCAAACACCATGGCCTGAACATTGATGGCGGTACCCCAGCTGGCAGGAATGTTATGCATTTTGCGGTAGTATGTAGCACGGGGGTTGTTCCATGATTCAAAAACAGCCATTACCGAGCCCCAGAGCTGCTCCCATGGATCCTCGGGAAAATCTTTGCCGGTTTGCTCTTTTACGGCCTTTTTAAAACGGTTTACCAGTTCCTTCAAGTCCTCGGTGCTTAGATCCTGATCGGTGGCAGCGCCTTTTTCCTCCTTCAGGTGGTCCATAATCACATCAAAAGGATCTTCCTCCTCCTTGCTGGCAGGCTTCATGCCCATGACAACATCACCATACATGTTGATAAAGCGGCGGTATGAATCCCAAACAAAACGCTCGTTTCCGGTTTTGCGGATCAATCCCTGCAATGTTTCCTCGTTCAGGCCCAGGTTCAATACCGTATCCATCATGCCAGGCATGGATGCACGTGCCCCTGAACGGACCGACATCAGCAGCGGATTTTCCTTATCCCCAAAACGGGTTCCCATTTCCTGTTCCACACGTTCCAGGTTGGCTTTTACCTCTTCCTTAAGAAGATCAATAACATAATCCCGGCCTTTTTCATTATAAATGGTAGATACTTCCGTTGAAATAGTAAAACCCGGAGGTACAGGAACTCCTATATTTACCATTTCTGCCAGGTTGGCCCCCTTGCCTCCCAGAATGTTGCGCATGGTGGCATCCCCATCGGCGCGACTGCCACCAAAGAAATATACCTTTTTGTCTTTCCTGATGGATTCAGTCATGTGATCCGCAATCTTACTTTTTTTGTCCATTGTAATCTTTGTTAATTGAAACAATATGAGTTTTTCCGCTGTGGAACATTGAAATTTCAGTTGTTATCTGTCTGAAAGTCTTAGGATTGGAGCAAAAACCTTGCTCAAAAAAGAGTACAAATTTACGAATTTTTTACTTTGTAAATACCATTCTGCTCTTATAAAAGGCTCAGACTGGCAGATTAACACCTCAGCTCCATAATAGTTTATATGAGCTTGGATGAAATTTTATCGGTAAAAATCAGGGGGAATTCCTGCCTTTTAGATTCGGGGTTTTTGTAATTTTGGCCAAAAAAAATATTTGAAATTCCCTGTTTGGATATTCATACCCCGTGGTCCTTTCAGGGAAAAATATTAAAACCACCAGATGATCGATTACCAATGGCAGGAAAGAACCCGGCTGCTGATCGGGGAAGATAACCTTCAGAAGCTGCGGCAGTCGCAGGTTTTTGTTGCAGGGCTGGGTGGAGTGGGGGCCTATGCTGCTGAAATGCTTTGCCGGGCTGGGGTTGGCAGTTTGACAATTGTTGATGGCGACCAGGTTAATTCCTCCAACCGCAACCGCCAGCTGATTGCCCTGGAATCAACCCAGGGAAAGCGAAAAGCCATGTTGATGAAGGAACGTCTTTTGGATATCAATCCCAAGGCTGAGCTTACCGTAATCGATGAGTACCTGGTTGATCAGCGTTTTGCCCAGATACTGGACAGGCAGTTTGATTATGTAGTTGATGCCATTGATACCCTTAGCCCAAAGATGGCGCTGATTCAACAGACCCTTAAAAAAAACATCCCTTTGGTGAGCTCTATGGGAGCCGGGGGCAAAATTGATCCTTCAAGGGTGCAGCTGGCCGATTTCTCCCAGACATACAATTGCAACCTGGCCCGGATATTACGCAAACGACTTCGGAAATTTGGAATTGAAAAGGGGTTCAAAACAATATTCTCGACCGAGCTGACCCTGGAGGAGGCTGTGTGCCCGGTTGAAAACGAAATGAATAAAAAATCAATGGTTGGTACCATTTCTTATATGCCAGCAATCTTTGGCTGCATGTGCGCCTCGGTGGTGATTCGCGATTTGCTGGGAATACCTTTGCCATTGACTAAAAAACCCCGCCAGGAAAAAGCCAGTTTACCCCCTGCAGCAAACACTCCCTTCCTGGAAGAATTTCCTTCGTGAGAACCTTTGCCCCAAAGGCATAGCAATCCCTCATTCAACAATGTCTACCTGTGAATGTCGTAAAAGCACCTTTTTGGAGAGTGCAGAACCCCGGCATCCTTCATTTTTTTGATGGCCGATTCAACTTCTTTCTTCTCGCCCTGAGTGGCATCAGCAATTTCTCCCGGGCGCATGGGTTGCCCTGATTGTTCAAATGCCCGGATGATCTTCTTCTGTATTTCCATGTTGATAATGAATTTGGTTGAATAAAAGATTTTTATGATTGGGGTACACCTACCATAATCCTTTCGCCCATGTGCCTTGGTTGTTTACGTATCAGCAGGTCATAAAAGACTTTTACCCTGGCAAAATATTCGCGAAACCGGGTTTTCAGGCTCTGCCCTGCTGGCACGTTCAGGGCATTGAAGCCTATGGCATCAATACCTTTTCTGCGGGCAATAAAGATGGCACGCTGGTTATGGAATTCCTGCGAAATAACAGTGAAGCCATTTTGTCCGAAGATCTCACTGCAGCGTACAACCGAATCCAGGGTTCGTAATCCGGCATAATCAAGGTAGATCAGGCTGTCGGGTACATCCAGGCGCAACAGCTCGCGACGCATCTGCTCGGGTTCATTATACCAGGGGGTGCGGTTATCCCCGCTTACCACAAGATACTCTACTTTTCCTGCATGGTAAAGCCGGGCTGCAGCTGCCATGCGATTTTGGAAATAGGGATTGGGAACATCCCTTCGCACAAAGGGCGCTGTTCCCAGCACCAGGCCTACGCGGTTGGCAGGGATCTGCTCTTCTGAATCATAGATATATTTGCGGGAGCTATGACCTATCAGCTGGTTGGAAACAACAACAACCAGAAGGAGCAAAATTGCCAATAGCAGCATTATGCGCAACAGGTTTCTGAATATTTTGAAAAGGATGCTCATTTCCCGCAAATTTTGAAGGCTTAAAAATACTAAAAATGCAAATTGCCTTTCAACCCATTGTTCGCTTGCATGATAATTATGGTAATTTTGTTGCAGAGCCATCTGAGCCGAAAGCGCAGAGGATGAAGACGTAGGGATCTGATTTGCGCAATTTAGAATCAATATAAGTTTATTTTTAAAATATTGGTTCACAAACAGTTAAAAAACAGCAAGGAAATATTTCCTTATGGAGCGCATTTCTTTGGATAATAAATTATAGTTTTGTCCAAAAACTGCAAAATCTCTTATAAAAAGTGTCCTGAATCACTAAAATTAACTTTAATACAATGGCAAAACGAGGTGATGTTGTTATCAACATAGAAAAATGCAAAGGCTGCGAGGTTTGCATTACAGCCTGCCCCCAGGAAGTTCTGGCAATAAGCAGTGAGGTCAACAGCAAAGGTTACCATTATGCTGTAAAAGTGAACGCTGATTGCACGGGATGCGCAAACTGTGCCGTAGTATGTCCTGATGCAGTAATAACCGTCTACCGGGAGAAATAATTAATTTATGTATTGGACCACCTGCCGTGGTAAAAAAATAATAAAAAGCGCATGAAAGAATTAAGATTAATGAAGGGAAATGAAGCCTTGGCTGAAGCGGCCATTCGTGCCGGTGCCGATGCTTATTTTGGTTATCCCATCACTCCCCAGTCGGAGATCATTGAATATCTGATGGCCGAGAATCCCGAGGAACGCACCGGCATGGTTGTGTTACAGGCCGAGAGTGAGGTTGCAGCCATTAATATGGTATACGGAGCTGCAGGCTGCGGCAAACGCGCCATGACTTCTTCCTCCAGCCCGGGCATGAGCCTGAAAATGGAGGGCATCTCCTATATGGCAGGGGCAGAATTGCCTTGCCTGCTGGTGAATGTTGTTCGCGGAGGCCCCGGCCTGGGTACCATTCAGCCCTCACAGTCCGATTATTTCCAGGCGGTGAAAGGTGGTGGCCACGGGGATTATAAACTCATTGTTCTTGCCCCGGCTACCGTGCAGGAAAGCGTTGATTTTGTTAAGGAGGGCTTTGAGCTTGCTTTCAAATACCGTAATCCTGTGATGATCCTCTCGGATGGTATTATCGGGCAGATGATGGAAAAGGTAGAGTTATTTGAGCAGCAGCCCCGGATGACCGAATTCCCTGAATGGGCAACAACGGGTAAAAAAGCCGGAGAGAATGCCCATGTGATCACTTCTCTGCAACTTCAGGCTGAGCAGCAGGAAAAGGTAAACCTTCGCCTGCAGGCAAAATATCGCGCCATTGAGCAGAATGAGGTAAAATACGAACTTTCTCAATGCGATGATGCCGAATACCTGTTTGCCGCATTTGGCTCCTGCGCCCGTATTACCCGCAAAGCTATGGAAATGGCAAGGGCAAAAGGCATCAAGGTAGGTTTGTTCCGCCCCATTACCCTGTATCCATTCCCCGTTGATGTCCTCAATGAGCTGGCTGGAAGGGTGAAAGGAATACTTACTGTGGAGATGAACGCCGGGCAGATGGTGGAAGATGTTAAACTTGCTGTCAATGGCAAGGTAAAGGTTGAACATTTTGGCCGCTTTGGCGGAATGATCCCCAACCCGGATGAAATTCTTAATGCACTTGAACAAAAAATTATTGGAGGATAATCATGTCAGAAAACTTAATAGCTCCCCAGAATCTGGTTTACGAAAAAACCAAGGTTTTATATGACCGTCAGATGCACTACTGCCCGGGCTGCGGTCATGGTACAGTTCACCGAATGCTGGCAGAAGTAATTGATGAGATGGGACTGCAGGGTGAAACCATTGGTGTTGCCCCGGTTGGATGTTCTGTTCTGGCATACAACTACTTCAACGTGGATATGCAGCAGGCCGCTCACGGCCGTGCTCCCGCTGTTGCTACCGGCATCAAAAGGGTGTTTCCCGAAAAGATCGTTTTCACATACCAGGGCGACGGTGACCTTGCTGCAATCGGTACCGCCGAAACCATTCATGCCTGCAACAGGGGCGAAAACTTCCTGATCGTGTTTATCAACAATGGTATCTACGGCATGACTGGCGGACAGATGGCTCCCACAACACTCCCGGGAATGAAAAGTTCCACTTCCCCCCGCGGGCGCGATGTGACCACAATGGGTAACCCCATCAAGATGACCGAACTGGTTGCCCATCTGCCCGGTACCTATTATGTGACCCGGCAGTCGGTTCATACCCCGGCCAATGTGCGCAAAACAAAAAGAGCTTTGAAAAAGGCTATTGAATACCAGAAAGAAAATAAGGGTACCTGCCTGGTTGAAGTGGTCTGCAACTGCCCCTCCGGCTGGAAAATGACCCCCGTACAGTCCAATAAATGGATGGAAGAAAACATGTTCCCCTTCTATCCTTTAGGTGATATTAAAGTACCACAATAAAAACCAAGAATAGTTATGAGCGAAGAAATCATTATAGCCGGATTTGGTGGGCAAGGTGTGCTTTCCATGGGCCAGATACTCTGTTACAGTGGGGTGATGCAGGAAAAAGAGGTGAGCTGGATGCCTTCCTACGGCCCTGAAATGAGGGGTGGAACAGCCAATTGCACGGCCATCATCAGTGATGAGCAGATCAGTTCTCCGGTTTTGAATTCCTACGATACGGCCATTGTTCTGAACCAACCCTCTATGGATAAGTTCGAGGACAGCGTCAAGCCAGGTGGTTTGCTGATCTATGAAAGAAACGGTATGACGCGCAAACCCCGGCGCAACGACATCAATATTTTTTCTATTCCTGCATACGATGAGTCGGTTCTGATGAACAACACCAAGGTTTTCAACATGATCATCATCGGTGGATTTCTGAAGGTGAAACCCATCCTGGAACTTGAAAATGTGATCAAAGGCCTGAAAAAAGTGCTCCCCGAGAGGTATCACAACCTCATTCCCCTGAACGAGGAAGCCATCCGCAGGGGTATGGATATCATCGTTGAGGAACAGAAAGTTTAGTTTTGAAAAGGGCAAAAAGCTTGCCTTTTCACCTGATCATTAAAAGGGCTGCAGGATTTCATTTCCTTCAGCCCTTTTTTTTCCTGAAAAGTCTATGAAGATCCCTATAACAGTTATTCCCATTGACGGCAGCGGCTACCATATTATGGTACGGGGTACAATTAACGGGCTTACTGCCAATATACTCATAGATACGGGAGCAACCCGCACGGTGCTTGATGTGAAACGTGCCACTCATTATTTTGATGATCCTCCCCTGAAGCCTTTTCACAAATTTTTTGCCGGGGTAGGCAATGAAAAGTTGGAAACCCAGCTGCTTCTTATTCCTGAAATTAGCCTGCAGGGTTATCTGATCAGCCAGCTGCAGGTTGTGGTAATTGATTTATCCGCAGTAAACCAGTCATATGCAGCTTTCGACCTTCCACGCATCGATATGGTCATGGGAGGGGATTTGCTTTTCAATTGTGGAGCCATTATAGATTATCCTGCTAAATGCATGATCCTTTCCTAAAGGTATTAATTTAAATTAAGAAACAGCTTTTAGTTTTCATTAAAAAAAATAAGCTAACTTTGCCGTCAGTTTTTTAAGGAAACTATCTGAATATCGGTAAGTTACAGGTGCTTATTCAAAATATTCAGACATTCGGCCCTATTTTGCCGATGATTTTGCCTGTTTACATTGTGGATCAATAATTGTATTTCTATATTTGCACCCTTGAAAAATCAACTAAACGAGAACTAACATGCAAAGTAAAGGTTTGATTAAATTTTTTGGCATTGCACTGACCCTGGTTTGTCTTTTCCAGTTGTCGTTCACTTTTTTTGCCCAAAGGGTTGAACGCGATGCCAGAAACTATGCCCGCCATGAGCGCTACGCGCAACTGGCCCGGGAGATGGCTGCTGGTGATGAAGTTTTGGAGCGGGTTATGCACGATTCTATTGTCAGATCACAGGAACGTTTTTACCTGGATTCCATCATGGGCCAGCCAGTTTATAATATTGGAGTGCGTAATTATACCTTCCGTGAAGTTAAGGAGCGTGAACTCAACCTGGGCCTTGACCTGCGCGGTGGGATGAACGTGACCCTGGAAATCTCGGTTCCTGAAATTATCCGTGCTCTTTCTGGCTACAGCAGCGATGCTACTTTCCAGGCTGCCATGGACCGTGCCCTGCAGATGCAGCGTACAAGCCGCGAGGACTTTATCACCCTTTTCGGGCGTGCTTTCCAGGAGGTTGATCCCAATGCCAGCCTGGCTGCTATTTTCAGCACCGTGGAAATGCGCGATCGCATTACCTTTACTTCTTCAAATGATGAGGTTATTAGGGTTTTGCGCCGGGAAGTAGAATCGGCTGTTGACCGTTCATTCCAGATCCTGCGTACCCGTATCGACCGCTTTGGGGTAGCACAGCCCAACATTCAGCGTCTGGCAACTACCGGACGTATCCTGGTGGAACTGCCCGGAATCAAGGAACCCGAGAGGGTTCGCCGCCTGCTGCAGGGAACCGCACGCCTTGAATTCTGGGAAACATACGAGTTCCAGGATGTGTATACATACTTTATTGATGCCAATGAAAGGCTCAAGGCTACTGCCATAGCACGTGCAAACGGAAATAATGATGTTCAGCCACAGGAAGGTGTTGTGGAAGAAGCTCTGGATGCTGTTGCTCAGCCTGCAGAAGACCTGGCCACTGGTATTGATACAATTGGTGAAACATCACTTGCCGACATCCTTGGTCAGGACCCCACCGTTATGGATCTGGATGAATTCCGGGATTTCGCCCGGGAGAATCCCTTGTTTGCTTACCTGAATCCTGCTTTCTACCCCGACCAGGCTGGCAACATGGTGCCCGGAAGAGGACCTGTGGTAGGGTATGCTGCAGTTCAGGATACTGCCAGGGTTAACAACCTTCTGGCACAGACCCAGGTACGCAACCTTTTCCCCCGCAACCTAAGACTGCTGTGGAATGTTAAGCCTGTTCGCGGAACCGATAATATTCATGAGCTGGTGGCCATCCGGGTTACCTCACGTGATGGCATTGCCCCCCTTACGGGTGATGTGATTGTGGATGCCCGTCAGGATTATTCCCCAACAGGGCAGGTTGAGATCACAATGGCTATGAACGCCGAAGGTGCCCGCACCTGGCGCAGGCTCACTGCCGACAACATTGGCCGCTCCATTGCAATTGTTCTTGACGATTATGTTTATTCATTCCCCACGGTACAGAATGAGATCTCTGGTGGGCGTTCTTCAATTTCCGGACAATTCAGCATTGCCGAAGCACAGGACCTTGCCAATATTCTGCGTGCAGGTTCATTGCCTGCTCCCGCGCGCATTGTAGAGGAGAATGTGGTTGGTCCTTCCCTGGGTAGAGAGGCCATCTCCAGCGGTCTGACCTCATTTATTATCGCCTTTGTGTTGGTGCTTATCTATATGATGAGCTATTACAGCCGGGCAGGGGTGGTTGCAAATGTGGCCCTGGTTGCCAACATCTTCTTTATTTTTGGGGTTCTTGCCTCCCTGGGTGCCGTGCTTACCCTGCCGGGTATTGCTGGTATCGTTCTTACTATCGGGATGGCTGTGGATGCCAACGTGATCATCTTCGAGCGTATCCTTGAAGAACTCCGGGCCGGAAAAGGACAAAGACTGGCTATTGCAGATGGTTATAAAAACGCTTACTCGGCCATTGTCGACGGGAACGTCACCACCCTGCTGACCGGTGTGGTTCTTTATATTTTTGGTTCTGGTCCCGTTCAGGGCTTTGCTACCACCCTGATCATTGGTATCATCTGCTCATTGTTCACGGCCATCTTCCTCTCGCGCCTGATCTTTACCCGCTGGATGGATAAAAACATGGACATCAGCTTCGATTCAAAGATTTCAAAGGATGTTCTTACAAAAGTGAACTTCGATTTCATCGGCGTACGTAAGAAATTCTACATCATTTCATCTGTTGTGATCATTATTGGCCTGGGTTCATTTGCTCTTCGCGGATTAAGCTACGGGGTTGACTTCTCGGGCGGACGCAGCTATGTGGTTCGTTTTGACCAGGATGTAAATACTGTTGCCATGCGTTCGGCCTTCATGGAAACCATGGGCGAGTCGCCCGAGGTAAAAACCTTTGGCCCCAACAGTCAGGTAAAAATCACTACCCGCTTCCTGATAGAGGATGATTCGGTGGAAGCCGATTCACTTGCTGAAAGAGCAATTTATGAAGGGGTTCGTGGATTCTTTGCAACCCCGCTAAGTTTTGAGGAATTCACCTCGGATGACGATGCCAAAGTTTTGGGCCGCATGAGTTCGCAGAAAGTTGGACCTACCGTGGCACGCGATATCCAGGTTGGCGCGGTGATCAGTGTGGTGATAGCACTTATTATTATATTCATGTATATTGCCGTAAGGTTCAAAAAATGGCAATTTGGTCTGGGTGGCCTTGTTACCCTGTTCCACGACTCCATCATTGTGATCTCCCTTTATTCACTGCTTTACAACATTGTTCCATGGACCATGGAGATCGACCAGGCTTTCATTGCGGCCATTCTGACAATCATCGGTTACTCGGTGAATGATACGGTGATCATTTTCGACAGGGTTCGCGAAAACCTGAGCCTGTTCCCCAAGCGTGATCTGAAAACAAACATGAATTCCGCTCTCAATGCTACCCTATCGCGTACCTTCAATACCTCAGGTACCACCATCGGGGTATTGCTGATCATTTTCCTCTTCGGTGGGGAAGTGATCCGTGGATTTGCCTTTGCCCTGATGATCGGTGTGGCCGTGGGTACTTACTCTTCCTTGTTCAACGCTGCCCCTATTGCTTACGACCTGCTGCAGCGCAGCATTAAGAAGAAAAAATAAGGATTATAAGCATTCTTAAAATAACCGTCCCGGATCAACCCCGGGACGGTTTTTTTTTGAAAGGCCCTTGATTAGGCAGGGATTGACTTTCCCATTTATGAATGACACCCCGGTTTTCCACCGTAGTATGACCGTAGTATGACCGTAGTATGACCGTAGTTCAACCGTGCTGCTACGGTCCAACTACGGTCCAACTACGGTCAAACTACGGTCAAACTACGGTCAAACCTCATCCAGTTTATGGTGGTATTTGATCTTAATCCCTGGCCACTTTTTATATTTTTCATACCATGACGGCCTTTGCTCCGTTATGTATTGCAGAAGCAAGTCGGACCTGTCATTTTTTAGAGCTTGCTTGCCTGATAAATTATGGTGGAATACCCTTTATTTCTGCGAAAAAATATGTAGGTTTGCTAATCCGAAAATTATGGCAGGAAACTATTTTAACATATTACTTTTTGGTATCAGCGGGGGAGAGATCATGTTGATCTTTTTGCTGGTTTTGTTGCTGTTTGGGCCCAAAAAGATCCCTGAGCTTGCCCGTATGTTTGGCCGTGGGATCAATGAGTTTAAGAAAGTACAGCGCGAGATCAACAGCGAGATTCACAGGTATTCCTCCGAGGTGGAGGCCAAAGCCCGGGATATGCAGTCGGAAATAGATCATGTGGTTGGCAAAGGCCCTGCAAAAAGTATTGCTGCATCCGCCCCGGTTGCAGGCAACACGGCAGAGAAGAAGCCTGATCTGTTGCCTGAAGATCTGCCTGCACCCAGCCTTGAAAAAGACGACTTGCCCTATCCTTATAATCAGAAAACAGAGGATTCCTTGTGAATTTGTTGCTAAGCAATTTGTTTGCATTGATTTCGTTCATTAGGTATTAAGGATTAGATCATAAAGAACCGCATGGAAATGTTCTCCAAGTTTCGTATAATAGTTTTCTTTTTTTTGTTTCTGAGTTTTTTGCCTTCAGAAGTTGTCGGTCAGCATCGACGTACCCTTCGTGCCGATAAGGCCTTTGAACAGAAACAATATCACGAGGCTATTACCCAGTATCGCAAGGCTTATAACAAGGTAGGCAGCAAGAATCGGGTGGAGGGTGCCCGGCTTGTTTTTCAGCTTGCCAAATGTTACCGGCTGACTAATAACCAGCGGCAGGCCGAGCCCTGGTTTTTAAGGGCTACCCGCCTGGGGTATCCTGACCCAAAAGCTTACCTGTATCTTGCTGATGCACAGATGAGTAATGAGAAATTTGAGGATGCCCTGAAGCATTACCGGCGATACCAGGAGCTGGTTCCCGATGATCCACTGGGTGGCAGGGGAATTGAGTCAGCAAAAATGGCCCTTGAAGGAATGCAGGGCAATGGGCGTTATGTCTTTGAGGCCATCAGGAGCCTGAATTCACGATACGATGATTTTACTCCTGCTTTTGGCGACCGGCAAAACAACTCACTTGTGTTTGCTTCTTCCAGGGAGGGAGCCATTGGCGAACGGAAGGATCCATGGACCGGGGGCAATCACACATCCTTATTTGTTTCTTTTCAGGATCGCTCGGGAGCCTGGAGTAACCCTGTTCTTCTTGACGAAGGCCCGCTGAATACTGAATTCAATGAAGGAGCTCCTTCTTTGAATTCAACGGGCACCGAAATGTTTTTTACCCGATGTTTGCGAAGCCCTGATGCCGACCTTGGCTGTCGCATTTATAGCTCGCGTCGTGAAGGCTCCCAATGGGGTACCCCAAGAGAAGTGGTCCTGGTGCGCGATAGCCTGATCTCTGTTGGGCATCCGGCGATTAGCCCTGATGAGCTGGAATTGTTCTTTGTTTCGGATATGCCCGGGGGACAGGGAGGAAAGGACATTTGGGTTTCACGCCGCAGGGCTCCGGGCGATAGCTTTGGACCCCCTCAAAACCTGGGCCCCGAAATAAACACTCCGGCAGATGAAATGTTCCCATATCTGCGCGATGACGGAACCCTGTATTTCTCCTCTGATGGCCATCCGGGATATGGTGGACTGGATATTTTTTCTTCTGTTCGCTCTCCGGAAGGTTGGTCAAAGCCCCAAAATTTGGGAATCCCCTTCAATAGCCCGGGCGATGATTTTGGCATTGTATTTTCATTCCAGACCGAAAGAGGGTTCCTTTCCTCAAACCGCCGTGGCAGCCGTGGATACGACCTGTATTCGTTTATGCTTCCCCCGCTTGAATTTGAAATATCGGGAACGGTAAGGGATGAAAATACACGGGCCATTCTTACGGGTGCCACTGTTCAACTGGTAGGGTCCGACGGTACCCTGGTTCAGGCCGAAACCGATAGCCGGGGGATGTATGTTTTCGGAAAAAACCTGGTACGCGAAAATACCCATTACGATCTTCTGGTAAGCAAGGAGCGTTATTTCTCGGTTCGCACCAGCCGCAGCACCGAAAACATTACCAGCAGCAACAATTTCGTTCATGATTTTTTGCTGGCAGCCATTCCCAAAACCCCTGTTACCCTTCCTGAGATCCTTTATGAATTTGGCAGCTGGGAGCTTCAGCCACAGTTTAAAGATTCGCTGAATTTTCTGATCCGCACCCTGGAGGATAATCCAAATATCGTCATTGAGCTGGCATCGCACACCGACAGCCGGGGTACAGATGCACTGAATGATACCCTTTCGCAGCGCAGGGCCCAGGCTGTAGTGGAATACCTCATTGAGAACCGTATTGACCCCGCCCGGCTCGAGGCCCGGGGATACGGCAAGAGGGTACCCCGGGTAATAGAAAAAGATCTTAAACTGAATGGTTTAGAAATTAAAGCAGGAACTGTTTTGAATGATGCTTACATCAACAGCCTTCGTTCAGAGCAGCAGCGCGATGCCGCTCACCAGCTCAACCGGCGTACCGAGTTCAGGGTGATCGGCGAGGATTTTAAACCACCTGCCCCAACAGGGCAACCAAGGTCTGCTGGCTCAAACCAGCAGCCTATCAGGCGGTGAGTTTGCATGTTTTTTTGCTTGCCTGTTTCTGCGGGATATTTTCAGGTCCAGCCAGGCTTTGTTTAATATACAACCGACAACAGATGAAGTATTCCCGTCGTGGGGTTTCGGCCAAAAAGGAGGATGTGCACCAGGCAATCCGCAATCTGGATAAGGGACTTTTCCCAAAAGCTTTTTGTAAAGTAATACCCGATTATCTTGGAGGAGACCCGGGGTTTTGCAACATCATGCATGCCGATGGTGCAGGTACCAAATCTTCACTTGCCTACATGTATTGGAGAGAAACGGGCGATCTGTCGGTTTGGGAAGGCATTGCCCAGGATGCCGTGGTAATGAACCTTGATGATCTGTTATGCGTTGGGGCCGACAGCAACCTTCTGGTTTCCTCAACCATTGGAAGGCATAAAAACAGGATCCCGGGAGAGGTGGTAGCGGCAATTATTCAGGGCACCGAATCATTTCTGGAGAAAATGCGCAGCTTTGGCGTTGAAATGTACCTGACGGGAGGAGAAACGGCCGATGTGGGCGACCTGGTGCAGACAGTGATTGTGGATTCCACGGTAACAGCCCGAATGCCCTGTCATGAAGTGATCACCAACGAAGGCATCAGAGCAGGGGATGTGATTGTTGGGCTGGCCTCTTTTGGGCAAACAACCTACGAGGATTCCTATAACTCGGGCATGGGAAGCAACGGGCTTACCTCAGCCAGGCATGATGTTTTCTCGAAGATATACGCCCAAAAGTATCCTGAAAGTTATGACCGTTCGCTTGATCCCGATGTGGTTTATACTGGAAATTGCTTGCTTACCCAGGCAGTGGAAGGCCTTGATCTTGACGTGGGTAAACTTGTACTGTCGCCAACTCGAACATATGCTCCCGTGGTGAAGGCCATTTTTGCGGCCATGAAGAAACATATTCATGGGATGGTTCACTGCAGCGGGGGAGGCCAGACCAAGGTGCTGCACTTTATCGATGATCTGCTGGTAGTAAAGGATAATCTTTTTTCGCCTCCTCCTTTATTTGAGCTTATTCAGCAGCAATCCCAAACTCCCTGGAAAGAGATGTACCAGGTATTCAATATGGGGCATCGTTTGGAATTCTATGTCCGGGAAGATCTGGCAAAGGAAATTATTGACATATGCAATGATTTCAGGCTGGAGGCGCGGATCATAGGCCATTGCCGTCAGGCCCGAAGCAAAGGTGTTTCTATTGTTTCAAATGCAGGGACCTTCCACTACGGCTGATTGCTTATGGCCGGGAATTTTTGTAGATTTGCATGCTTAAAAATATCGACTATAAATGTTAATAGAAAAACTTCAGGCTATTGCTCAGCGCTTTGAAGAAGTGGGTGAGATGATCACCAACCCGGAAATTATTTCCGATATGAAAAGGTATATCCAGCTCAACAAGGAATACAAGGACCTGGAACCACTGATTGAAGCCTATAAACAATATAAGAACACCCTTGATAACATACGCTCTTCCCGCGATATCCTTCAGAATGAGAAAGATCCTGAGTTTCGTGAGATGGCTAAGGCCGAGCTTGATGATTTGCTTGAAAAGCAACAGGAGCTGGAAGAAAAGATTCGCCTGTTGCTTGTTCCGGCCGACCCGCAGGACAGCAAGAATGCCATCGTTGAGATTCGCGCGGGTACCGGGGGAGATGAGGCTGCCCTGTTCGCCGGTGAACTTTATCGCATGTACGTGAAATTTTGCGAAAACAAGGGATGGAGAACCGAGGTTGTTGATCTGAACGAAGGAACCTCCGGGGGCTTCAAGGAGATCATCCTGAACGTATCAGGAGGGGGAGTTTACGGCTTGCTGAAGTATGAATCAGGAGTGCATCGTGTTCAGCGGGTTCCACAAACCGAGACACAGGGAAGGGTTCACACCTCGGCTGCCACCGTAGCTGTGCTTCCTGAAGCCGATGAATTTGATATTGACCTGAAAACAAGTGATATACGTAAAGAAACGTTTTGTTCATCTGGCCCCGGCGGACAATCAGTAAATACAACCTATTCGGCCGTTCGCCTCACCCACATCCCCACGGGCATCACCGTTTCCATGCAAGACCAGAAATCCCAGATCAAGAACCTGGAGAAGGCCATGAAAGTCTTGCGTACCCGTCTTTACGACATGGAATATAAAAAGTACCTTGACGATATCTCCTCCAAGCGAAAAACAATGGTCAGCACGGGCGACCGCTCGGCCAAGATCCGTACCTACAACTTTCCCCAGGGAAGGGTTACCGACCATCGGATTGGTCTTACTTTATACAATCTTTCATCCATTATGGACGGCGACATACAGGAGATCATCGACCAGCTTCAGCTTGCCGAGAACAGCGAGAAGCTCAAGGAAGGTGTTGCATAATCTCCTGAAACATGAACCGCAAAGAACTTGTTGACCTGATCCGCCGCCGCCGCTCATACCTTTGTGTTGGCCTGGATACCGATATTGAGAAAATCCCGGCGTTTTTGCGATCACAATCGGCAGATCCTGTTTTTGAGTTCAACCGCCGTATAGTGGATGCTACCATCGACTACGCCGTGGCCTACAAGCCAAACCTTGCCTTTTACGAAAGCCAGGGAAGCAAAGGCTGGCAAAGCCTTGAAAAAACCCTGCAATATATCCGGTCGTTGCCGGGCAAACCTTGTTTTCTGATTGCAGATGCTAAAAGGGGAGACATTGGCAATACTGCTGAGCATTATGCACGGGCCTTTTTTGAGCGAATGGATTTTGATGCCGTTACCCTAAGTCCCTATATGGGCCATGATGCCATCATGCCATTTCTGAAATTCCAGGGCAAATGGGCCATTGTGCTGGCACTAACATCCAATAAGGGATCGGCCGATTTCCAGATATTGCAGCCCCAGCTGCCCCTTTTGCTCGAGAAAATGGGAATAAAAACCGGCTTGTGGGACAAACTTTATGAGCTGGTGATGTCCCGATGCATGGAATGGGGAAACAACGGGAACCTGATGTTTGTGGTAGGTGCTACCCAGGCAGAAGTGCTGGAGAGTGTGCGGCAGCAGGCCCCGGATTATTTTTTCCTGGTACCGGGTGTAGGAGCCCAGGGAGGTGACTTGCAGGAAGTTTCACGCAAAGCCCTGACAAAGGATGCCGGGTTGCTGGTAAATGCTTCCAGAAGCATATTGTACAGATCCTCTGGAGAGGATTTTGATGTGCAGGCTGGCCAGGAAGCTGCACAAATGCAGAAAATCATGGAATTCATGCTAAAGGAGAAACAAATTGTTTAAATTAAAACTGTTCTATCTACTCATTTACCAAAATCTGTTATGAAAAGAATATTTGTTATAGTTTTTCTGCTTTCGGGTTTTATTTCCCGGGGGGTTGCTATAGAAGGGATGTGGTTGCCGGTTCTGATCGGCAAGAATATTGAAGAGATGCAGGCCATGGGCCTGAAGCTTGATGCCATTGATTTGTACAATGAGGATGGCACCAGCCTGAAAGATGCTATTGTGCGTTTTGGAAGGGGATGTACCGGCTCTTTTATTTCAGGTGAAGGGCTTCTGTTGACAAATCATCATTGTGGTTACGGGCAAATTCAGGCTCATAGTTCGGTTGAGAATGATTACCTGCGGCATGGTTTCTGGGCATCAAGCCGCGAGGAGGAGCTGCCCAACCCCGGCCTTACCATCACCATGCTGGTTCGGATGGAAGATGTTACCAATAGGGTACTTGCCCAGGTAAGGGAAGATATGGATGAGGATGCCCGCCAGCTTGCCATACGCAATGCCATCCGCACCATCAGTCGAGAGGCCTCCGAAAATGGAAAATACCAGACTCAGGTCAGTCCCTTTTATTATGGAAATGAATATTACCTGTATGTTTTTGAAGTTTACCGGGATGTAAGACTGGTAGGTGCTCCTCCTTCGGCAGTCGGTAAATTTGGCGGTGATGTGGATAACTGGATGTGGCCTCGCCATTCAGGAGACTTTGCCCTTTTCCGCGTTTATGCCGATGCTGGCAACAACCCTGCTGACTACAGCCCCTCGAATGTTCCTTACAGGCCAAAACATTTCCTGCCGGTTTCAAATAATGGAGTGGAACTGCACGACTTCACACTGGTTTACGGTTTTCCAGGAACTACCACACAATACCTGACCTCGCATGAAGTGGATTACATCATTGAAAGGCGCAATCCTGCAGCAATCGATTTTCGCACCAGCATCCTGCAATTGTATGAGCAGGAAATGTCAAAAAGCGATAAGGTCAGAATTCAGTATGCCTCAAAACATGCCCGGGTATCCAACTCCTGGAAGCGATGGATGGGTGAAAACCGGGGACTCAAACGCCTGGATGCTGTGGAAGTTAAAAGAACTCTCGAAGCTGATTTTGAAAGATGGACAACATCCGGACAAGGTGCCGCTTACCGGGGACTGATGCAGCAATTTGATCAGTTGTACCAGGAATATTTACCCTATAGTTATGCCACGACTCTGTATAATGAAGCCGGACGTGCCTCCGAGATTGTCAGGTTTGCCCAGTCATTTACATCATTGGTTGAGTTGAGCCGTGAGGCAACTCCTGATATGCAGAAAATTCAGGAAGAACTGGGCAGGCTGAAAACCAGCGCAGAAGCATTTTTTAAGGATTATCACCTGCCCATCGACAAAATGGTTTTCAGCGAGCTGACCCGTCAGTACATTGAGAAGTCTGATCCTGAATTTCTGCCTGCAACCCTCCGGCAGATGAATAACCTGCCTCGTTTCTCGGAAAACCTTTTCGCAAAGACCTTTTTGGTATCAGAAGAAAAAACCATGCAGTTTCTGAATAATTATAAAGTAAAGGACCACCGGAAACTGGAAAAAGACCCAGCCTATAAATATGCTGCAGAGTTGCTTGCCTTTTATCAAAATCAGGTAGCCGGTCGTGAACGCCAAATGGCTGGCTCGCTGAACCAGCTGTACCGCTATTACACGGCCGGGCTGCGCAAGATGCTTCCCCAGAAGAATTTCTTCCCCGATGCCAATGGTACCTTGAGGATCACTTATGGCAGGGTAGAAGGGTCCGATCCGCGAAATGCTGTTTCGTTCCGTAAATACACCACGGGGGATGGCATTCTGGAGAAAGCTGCCATGGAAGAGATTGAGGATTACCGGATCCCCGCCCGCCTGCAGCAACTCCTGGAAGCCCGCCAGTATGGTGATTTTGGATATAACGGTGATCTGAAGGTCAATTTCATTGCCAGCAACCATACCACAGGAGGAAACTCCGGAAGTCCTGTGATCGGCTCAAGAGGTGAACTCATCGGCCTGAACTTCGACCGCAGCTGGGAAAGCACCATGAGCGATATCATGTTCGATCCCGAGCAATGCCGTAATATCGCGGTTCATTCCCAGTACATTCTCTGGGTCATCAGCCAATATGCTGGTATGGATTATCTCCTGGATGAAATGATCATTATCAAAGATTCCTCAGAACCGGAGACTGATCCCGGCCAGCAGGCAGAAGTCACTGAGTTGCTCAAGTAAATTGCCGTAGACAATCACCTGGTGATTGCCATTAGTATTTTCCAGCCAGTTTTGCACGGGCACATGCAGTTTTACCACTGCCTGTGTCCGGCACAGGCTGGAATTTTTCATATGTGTATCAATGATCTGCCCGCTGGCAGCATGGATTGAATTGAAATTTCCTCCCGAGCGCAATATTGTAATCTCCTGCAGATGAAGAGGCCCGCTGATGGCTGTACTTAAGCCCGATTCCATATGCGTGGTAAGGGTTGAATGTTTTCTGGCAGAAAGCATTCCCTCGGGAACGGTGCAATGGGCAAAGGTGATGGTGTTCTCCTGGATGTTGACAGATGAGGGATTTGCCATCCAGGAATATCCCGTTCCAAGCCACTGCCCAACCATCATAGAAAATGCTGCATGCAGATCGCCTTCACAGGTTGATATAACCTCCCTGCCTGCACAAAGGCTCATGCCCATGCAGGCAGTAAACTGATGGGGCAAAAGATCAAAGCAGCGGATTGTGATCCCATCCAGCTGATGCAGGCTGATGATCTTTTCCATGGCCAGGTATGCTTTGGCCGAGTCTAGCAGGGATTGCTGATCCACCAGCACTTCACCATAATTGCTTTCAAGATCTGCTGCAATATCTGCTGCATAGTGCTGATCAATATTTTCAAACTCCTGCAGCAGCTCGCCGATATCGATGGGCACCAGGGTGGTGGTAAATGATCCGAAACCATTGACCCCATCAGAGGTAAGCAACCAGGGAGAAGGACCTCCCACCATCCCAAATCTTGCTGCATTCAGTTTGTGCAGGGTTTCTGCCGAGCCAAGAAAAAGCCGGGCCTGGTGCAGGGCATCGGGCAGGTTTTCAACATACAGGAACTTCACGGCCCGTTGCTGCCTGATCACATAATGGGCTTCCAGGGCGGCAGCCAGGGAATTTACCCTGTTGTCGCACACCATAAGCAAGGGAGCAGGGCCTGATGTTGCAACAATCTGGGCAAGTCTTTCTGTGCCTCCGGAACCCATGATCAGTATGATCCAATGCGGATCCAGCTCTTCCTGAAGGCTTTTCTTCAGGCAATCCGCATCATTATAATATTCCGTGGCATATTGTTTGTTCGCAAATCCAATGCCAAGGGATTCAATAAATGGGTCCCAGCGTTGGGCTACCTGTTCTTTTGTTTCAAAAGGAGAATATAATACCAGAATGCGGTTCATCTTAAATATATGTAAAAAAACAGATTAATTACTTGCAGACGATTCCATATCACCCAGGTGCAGGTTCAGGGCTTTTACACTGATGTTGATCTCCCAGATGCTTAAAGCCAGGCTAAGGATCAGAAGCACCAGGGCGATGCCGAAAATGATGGCTGCTACAACCAGTGAACCTATGTAGATCAGGAACATGCACAGTACACACAGCAGCAGGCTGGCAAGCCCGTAAATTTGCATGCTGCGGATCAGGTTGATCCTTTTCCGGAGGTTGCTGATCTGCCCCGAAAGAATTTGGCTCGGGTTTTCCTTGTACTGCCCATGCAATCCACGGATCAGGTTGGCAATGGTCAGAAACCTGTTGGTATATGCAAGCAGCAACAGGCTGATGGCCGAAAACAAAAGGGCAGGAGTGGTAAGGGTGAGTTCTTCCATTTGGAAAGTTTTTTGGTATTTCTTTTGCGAAGATAATGAACAATGATTAATGAACAATCAGGCATGGTCTTTGGGGGTAGTGCTTCCAGGCCGGGCTTTATTGCTGCCTGATAAACAATTTAAAGGATTTAGGAATCGGCAGAATTCTGGAAATTCAAAAATTCTGATAATCCTGATCCCGACAACTTTAGTTTGTTTCAAGAGTAATCCGCAATGCCTCTCCGATAGGAGTGATTGAATATCCCAGTTGCTGGACGGCTTTTTGTGAGGATACCAGCCAGTGATGGTTAAATTTTTGCACAAGCTCCGGGGTGATAAAGGGTGGAATACTTGCCAGGGACCAACCCAGCATGGCTGCTTTTGCCACCATCATCATAACAGGGAGGGGTAGGTGCAGCATTGTTCTTTTTCTGCCGGTTATCTGTTCCAGCTGAGCAAAAAATTCATTGTAGCTAAGATCGTGTCCTCCCAGAATATAGTTTTCTCCTGTTTTGCCATTTTGCATAGCCAGCAGGTGGCCCTTTACCACATCATCGATAAATGCATAATTGCCGGTCTGGTCACCTTTGCCGGGAATAAAGCGCCAGCTTCCCCTGTAATACCCCCTGATCATTCGCGTTACGCTGTTGCTCTGGCTAAGGCGTCCGGGGCCAAACACCCGGGTGGGACTCACCAGACGGATGTTCAATCCGCAGTTTATATACTCGAGGGCTTTTTTTTCTGCAATGGCCTTTGTGCGCTCATATTCGGTAAACCAGGTGGTGAGAGGTTCGGTAAATTCATCAACCTGGCCAGCTCGGGAAGGGCCCAGCACACCAGCCGTTGAGGTGATCACTACATCCCTTGCCTGATGCTTTAGGGCAGTCTCCAGGATATTAAGGGTTCCGGTAACATTCAGCTGGTAGATCAGCCGGGCATCTGGAGCCCAGACTTGAGTGAATGCAGCGGTATGAAAAACCTGACTGCACCCCCTGATGGCTGTTTCAAGGCTTTCCAGGTCAAGGATATCCCCTTTGAAAGGGATAATATTGGGATGGGTAATTGCAGGTATCAGCTCCCGAGAGCGGTAAAGGGCGTGCACCCTGTGCCCCTCCCTGGCCAGCTGCATACAAAGCCTGCTGCCAATAAAGCCGGTAGAACCTGTTACTAGTATGCTCATGAGCGGCTGATGACTTTCATGTTTGGATGCGCCCTTATTGACCACCATTCGTTGGAAATGGCCATGATGACATGCACCAGAACTGCGGTCCAGATATTGCCGGTTTGTAAAGTCAGTATGCACAGCACAATGCCAAGAGGTATGGCTCCAAGGGTTTCCTTCATGCCCTTGGGCAGGTGCACCAGAGCATAAAGGCTGGTGTTTACGGCTATGGCAAACTGGCTGCCAAACGAATGATATAAGCTGAACAATAAGAAACCCCTGAACATGAATTCATAAGCCAGCAGGTAAGTAATCCAGCTTACCGCGCTTACCAACAATATTCTCGGGGTCCATTCTGACACCCGGATCTGGGGGTACATATCAAGATTGGATTTCCCGGAGGCATTCAGATAATTGATCAAAAGAATTGGCGGTGTCAGCAAAAGCACCCAAAAAATAACCCCCCCGGGGTTCATGAAGTTCCAGCCATAGCCCTGGATGGGAAATCGGAACAGGAATATTGATACAACAACCGGCAAAACCCCAAAGAAAATGAAACCGGTAAAACGCTGACGCAGTATACGGCTGACTTCAGCCGAAGCTCCAGCTTTTGTGCTGACTGCATTACTCCGGCCCGCATCACTTGTCATGAGGTGGTAAGCCAAAAAAGATACAGTAACTGTTGTTATTGCCCAGAAGGCCTCTGAATAGGCAAAACCAGTAACGTCTTCCATAAAATCTCATCCTTTTGATGTTGTATAAAGCTAAACAAAATGTAGTTACATATTATATTTGTGTTGTATTTTTTTTGTGCGATTTTTTCAAAGAAGAGCTGTTTTTTCTATAAATAATCAAAAAATTAGACTTACAAGGCGGCTCCTTGCTTTAATGCAGCTGCCGGAACAGGGATGAATTGATTAAATTTTAGTATCTTTGCACGATTTTATTTCCTATTGAAATAAATAGATTCACATTTTATTCATTATACTTTTCATAATTTGAACTTTAAAGATTTTAATATGGCTGACAGCCTCATGGAAGGCATTTCAGCCATGAATTACCAAACACCTACTGCAGTTCAGCAACAGGTTATTCCCCAGATTCTTGCCGGTCATGATGTAATTGGCTGCGCCCAGACAGGAACTGGCAAGACGGCTGCTTTTCTGTTACCCATCATTCATAAGATTGTGACTTCACCTTCGACGGATAAGATCCGGGCTTTGATTGTTGTTCCCACCCGGGAGCTGGCCATCCAGATTTCGCAGCAAGCCGAAGGTTTTGGATATTTTGCAAATATCAGCAGCCTGGCTATTTATGGGGGAGGCGATGGAATTGTCTACGCCAATGAAAAAAGGTCTCTAATCAACGGGGTGGATATTATCATCTGCACACCCGGGCGGATGCTTAGCCACCTGAACATGGGATATGTGGATTTTCAAGAGCTTGACTTCCTGGTGCTGGATGAAGCCGACCGCATGCTGGACATGGGTTTTTTTGATGATATCATGCGGATCATTTCCTATCTTCCCCGCAAGCGGCAAAGCCTATTATTCTCGGCCACAATGCCCCCCAAGATCCGTACCATGGCCCGCAAGATCATGCATAACCCACAGGAGATCAATATTTCCCTTGCTAAACCTCCCGAGAGGATACGCCAGGGGGCTTTCATTGTTCATGAGCAAGCCAAGATTCCCCTGATCAGGGACCTGGTGAAGGACCCTGAGATGAAAACCATCATTGTTTTTTGTGATACCAAGTCGATGGTGAAGCAATTGACGCGTGAACTCAAAGCTGCCCGTTTGCAGGTAGAGGAGATCCATTCGGATCTGGAGCAAAAAGAACGCGAAGAAGTTATGAACCGCTTCAAAAGCCGGCAGACAAGAATACTGGTAGCCACCAACATCGTATCCAGGGGTATAGATGTCGACAATGTTGACCTGGTGATCAATTTCGATGTCCCACAGGACACGGAGGATTATGTTCACCGCATTGGGCGAACTGCCAGGGCAGAAGCTGCCGGCAAGGCTTACACCCTTGTGTGCCCTCATGAGCAGCGGAAGTTGATTGCTATCGAAAGATTGTTGGGAAATGAGATACCAAAGCAAGACCTTCCTGAACATCTTGGAAAAAGTCCTGAATTTAGCAGACAGGAAACCAACCATCGCAGCAATGGAAGAGCCAGGATGAATGGCGGGGGCAGGCAGACGAACCGCCGCTCGGGCAAACGCCCCACAGGTAAATCCTCTGAAAACAGCCCCTCCGAAAGCCAGCCATCAGGAAATAATTTTTCCGGGAATCGCTCCGGAAAGAAGCGTCGCAGACGACCCCCTGTTAATGGTGATCAGAAAAATTAACGGATAGCCGCCATCATATGAGGCGGCTTTTTTTTAAAAGAGTGCTGCCTTCCCCTCCATGCTTCCCTGAATCCTGTCCAATTTCCATCTGGTTCTGCTGAAAGCCTTCCTGAGAAAAGGGGCTTCTATGGGCATATCAAATTTGTATTTAAACCGTATTTAAACCGTATTTCAACCGTAGATTCTACGGTTGAAATACGGTTTAAATACGGTTTAAATACGATTTTGGAACAATCAAGGCATGAAGTGGTACCGGGTTGACAGGCGTGAAGCCTGACATTTTTGCCATGATTTCACCGCTGCTGCGGCTGATTCTGGCAGGTAAGGCCCAGAAAATATGGTTGAAGGCGTCAAAAAAAAAGGCTCCCTGTTCATGGAAGCCTTTTGATGGAAAGTTTTCAAATTTCAGAGTATCTATAACCTCATTCAAGTATTGACACCCAACCATGGGTATCGGGCTCTTCGCCATACTGGATTGCCTGGAGCTTTCTGAAAAGTTTGGTGGACCATGGGCCGGCAGCTCCGTTATGGGAGAATTGGTATTCTTTGCCGCTTTCGCGGTCAACGATTTTGCCAATGGGTGATATGATGGCTGCTGTGCCGCAGGCACCTGCTTCTTCGAAAGTTGAGAGCTCCTCCACGTCAATGGGGCGGCGTTCCACTTTCATCCCGAGGTCTTGGGCCAGTTGCATCAGGCTCATGTTGGTGATGGATGGCAGAATGGATTGTGACTTTGGCGTGATATAGGTATTGTCTTTTATTCCAAAGAAGTTGGCCGGGCCGGCTTCATCAATGTATTTCTTTTCTTTGGCTTCCAGGAAGATCACCGATGCAAAGCCTTCTTTTTTTGCACGTTCTGAGGCCTGAAGGCTTCCCGCGTAGTTTCCGCCTACTTTGATGGCGCCCGTTCCAAGGGGTGCTGCACGGTCAAAGTCGCGCACGATTTGCATGGGTACCGGGTTGAAGCCTTCCTTGAAGTATGGGCCGACAGGGCCTACAAATACCATGAACATATATTCTTTTGCAGGACTTACTCCCACCTGCACACCCGTACCTATCAGCAGGGGGCGGATGTATAATGCAGCACCATGCCCATAGGGGGGAACAAAGCGTTCATTTAGCATCACTGTTTTTGACACCATCTCAAAGAATAACTCCTCGGGTACGCGGGCCATCAGGATGCCATCGGCCGACTTTTGCATGCGCAGGGCATTTTCCTGCCAGCGGAACAGACGGATCTTGCCATCTTTGCCGCGATAGGCTTTCATTCCTTCAAAAGCCTCCTGCCCGTAGTGAAGGCATGTTGCAGCCATATGAATGTTGATGAATTCGGATGAAGAAACCTCAATTTCTCCCCATTTGCCGTCGCGGTAATAGCAACGAAGGTTATAATCCGTTTTAAAATATCCGAACGGGAGTTTCCCCCAGTCAATGTTTTGCATAATTCTTCAATTTAATAAGTTAAGAATATTAGCCGTTATGCTGCTAAATTATAACAATATTTTTAATCTGAAGCTTTTTTGCCTATAATTTATTGCTATTTTATGCCATTAAGGTTTTGAATGATTATGCAGGGTGATGGCATTCATCAACTGCACCATTTTCAGACGCATAGCAGCCGGGCTGCCTTGGTAATCATTGACAATAAAGGCAAAGGCCACCAGAGTCCCATCCCGGGTAGTAGTATACCCGGCAAATGAGCGGACATTGGAGAGGAATCCACTTTTTGCAGCCAGTACCCCCCGGGAGGCAGTATCATGAAATGCATTTGCCAATGAGCCCGATACCCCTGCCAGGGGAAATCCCTGTCGCAGATCCTCGAAAACAGCATGTTGGGCGCAATACGAGAGAATGGAAGTTATCTGCCTGGTTGTTAGTCTGTTGGAAGGCGAAAGCCCGCTCCCGTCGTGCAGACGCATTCCATCCATGTCAACCCCAAGCTGGCTCCACAATGTGAGAAGGGCCTTATTGCCTGCTGCAAGGTTTCCCTGACCGCTGATCTGATAACCAAGGGTCTTGAGTAAATTCTCAGCATAGGTATTGTTGCTGTTCAGGTTGGTACGGTAAGCGATATCTTTTAATGAAGGTGACCACCAGGTGCTGATGGTTTGCTCCTTTATACTGCTGTTGCCTGCAGTTGGGGATTTAACTGAAGTGGGAATGTTGTTCTGATTCAGAAATTCATTGAAAGCGAAAGCAAGATAGGCAGGGGGGTCGGGAATTGACCCCCTGACGGGAAAACGGCTGGAACCGGCAGGAATTGTACCGGTAAGGATTCGCTGATTTGAAAATGGAGCACCGAAAATGTACACCTGATCACCAGAACCGGCAGGCCCGGTGGATACCTGATTTTCAAGAACCATTCCGGGAATAACCGGATCGGTGCCCAGTACCTTTACTGCATCCCCGGGTTTGCCTCCTGCCTGGAAAAAAACCGTGTACATGTTTTCATGCACGGTCAGCCCACTGGAGCCGGCTCCGTAATAATTGCCTATATCTTCCCATATCCACTTGCGGGGAACCATTTCACGATCGAAGACCGAGTCGTCGGCAATGATACTTCCGGTGATCTGGCCAATGCCTGCTGCCCTGATATCGTTGAGCCAGTAATTGAAAACCCGCTCAAGCGAAAGAGAATCGTCCATTTGCACTGCTCCCAGGGTAGGGTCACCACTTCCTTTAATGATCAGGTCTCCATGCAACACCCCCTGGTGGATATTTCCGCGGATGATCACCCGTGTGGGATATCTGAAATCGCTACCCAACAGTAGCAGGGCTGTGGCCGTGGTTACCACCTTCTGGGTGGAAGCCGGCACAAGCGAAAGCTGGCTGTTATGCGAAAGTATTGGCTTTCCTGTATGGGCTTCCACAACATCCAGGCTCCAGGAGGCATTTTTTAGCGAGGCATCTGCTGCAAATACCCTGAATTGCTCCTGCAGGCTGCTTGCCTGTTGTGCATGACCATAAAGAGGTATAGCAAAAATGAAAACCAGCAATACTCTTGAAAATGTCTTTATCATCTTTTTTCAGATAATAGCATTACCTTCCCCCGAAAACAGAAATATTAAAAAACCTTCGGGGATTCTGACGCACCTCCTGCAGCAGGCTGTCAAGCTGTCTGGAGGATGACTCCAGGTTGCGGTAAAGATCTTCATCGGTCAGCAGCAAGCCAATAGAGCCTTCCCCCCGGTTTATTCTTTCCATTGTCATGGAAAGATCGGCAATGGTTTTTTGCGCGTTTTCAATGGTTTCTGCGATTCGGGCGGCCATCAGGGTATCAGTGAAGGCGGAGAGGTTATCGATTATCCGGGTAATTGCCTGATTGTTTTGGCGAAAATTGCTGGTGATGGATTCGGCGTTGCTTATGATCACCGCTACCTTGCTGATATTCTCCTGGAGGGCTGTATCAACCATAAGGGTAGTGCTCTCCAGGTTTTCCAGGGTATGGGTAATGCTCTCGATGCTTCGAACAATATTGTCGCGTGTTTCAGGTCTGAAAGTATACTGAATGACAGCCAGGACAGTGTCTACCTGTGCCAGCAGGCTTTCTGCCTGCTGACGGAAAGGTTGCATCTGACGGGTAACCTCTTCGGCGATTGTAGCCTGGGTATAGGATGCCAGGGTATCGCCATCCTGAATAGTATAGGGTGAATCTCCTAAGGCAATTTCTATTTCCCGCCCTCCAAGCAACTCAGATACCAAACGCGCTACTGAATTGGAAGGAATAGGTATCAGCCGGGAATCTACCAAGCATTCCACCACAACGCGGCCCGATCCATCGGGATGAAAAAATATACGGTTTACCTGGCCCACTCTAAGCCCGCTGATGACTACCGGGTTTGCTTCCGTGAGCCCGCTCACCTGGTCGTAGACAGCATAAAAGGTTGTCTGCCGGGAGAAAATGTCAATTCCCCGAAGGTAATTGATACCCCAAATAAATATGAACAGGGTAACAATACCCAAAATTCCCAGCTTGATTTCACGTGATATTTTCACTTTAATATCTTTTTAACAAATTATTGTTTGTCTCTGCTGTTAAGTAAGCGAATAGCCTCAGCCGGGGTTATCCGCTGATTATCCAGGAAGGCAACCACAAAGGCATCCTTAAACCCTGACTGCTGCACCTGGCGTTGTAATTGGGCGGCTTCCTCGAAAGTGCTGGCTGCCCCAACAGTGTACTTAAAGAGTCCATCATGCAAATAATATTCCACAGCTTGTAATGGCGCAAAATGCCCGCTGGGCTTCAGGTCGGTTGTTGTTGCAAACTGGACTTTGAAAACAATATCCAGGGTATTTCCCATAACTGGTGTTGGGGGAGCAGCAACAGTTTGTGGCAGCTGTATCTGGGATGACTGGGCCTGGTCGGGTTTAGTGGGAGCAGCATTCATCAGGGATTGACCGCTGGCAGTAACTCTTTCAAGGCGGGCTGCTGCCAGGGCATCCTGCTGGGTTTTATAATCCCGGAATGCCCTGAAAATGGCTGAAGCCAGATGCGATTGCCCTTCCCGGGATATCAGGTATTCTTCCTCCCGGGGATTGGTGATAAAACCTGCCTCTATCAGGACCCCTGGCATGGTGACCCCATACAAAACCAGGAATCCTGCCTGTTTTACACCCCGGTCCTGACGCCGGGCCCTATCACGAAACTGATGCTGAACCAGCGAAGCCATTTGCAGGCTTTGCTCAAGGTGAGCATTCTGGTAAAGACTAAAAATAATATTTGCCTCAGGAGAATTGGGATCATAGCCTCCGTATCTCTCCAGGTAATCATCCTCGAAAAGAATGGCGGCATTTTCTTTCTTCGCTACCTCAAGGTTGGCCTGGCTGACATGAAGGCCCATCACGAAAGTTTCGGTACCGAAGGCCCTGCTGTCAGCAGCCCCATTTATATGGACAGAAATAAAAAGATCTGCATGGTTTTTGTTGGCAATTTCTGTCCGTTTATGAAATTCAACGAAAACGTCGGTTGTTCGTGTATAAATGACTTTTACATCGGGCAGGTGCTCATTGATCAGCTGGCCAAGCTGCAGGGAGATGGCAAGGGCAATATCCTTTTCCTTTGATTTGCGACCAACAGAACCTGGATCTCTGCCTCCGTGGCCCGGATCAATGACAACAGTTTTCACAAAACCATTGCGATCGGCTTTTACATAACTTATGTTAAAGCTATATACCGCAACAATACCAAAAATTATAAAGAAACGTTTCACTCTTAGTGTCCCATTTTTAGTTAGTTTTGCGCCATAAACCGCTGCAAATACTACGTATGATGTAAGGCTTTATTATACAAAAGTAACATTTATTAAAATTGCCGCTCAAAATTGATTTGAAGTTTGTTTTGTTTTTTAGCCTTTTGCTTTCTGCACTAATGGCTCAGGGGAAATCTTTGCCTGAATCAGCCATTTTTCAGGATCAACTTCATGAACCCGGCATGAATGAAACGACTTCCTTTTGTGTTTTATTGGATGATTCCCTGACAGTTTCTTTGCCCGATACGATCATTCCCCAGACCAGTTCCCAGCCTCCTGTTAGGCCAACCTTACCCCAACAACAAGAGGCTGGTCAAGAGCACGAACATGAACATGGACACGAGCATGATCTTCAGGACCTTTATGAGCAGCAGGATACCATTCCCCCCAAACCTTACCAGGGTTCAGCTACCATCCTGGATGAACAGGTTGATTATGCAGCCGTGGATTCCATTTATTTTGACCTAAGGAACCAGAAAGTTTTTCTTTATGGAGATGCAGATCTTAAATATGGCAACATCCACCTGGTAGCTGCCTATGTAGAAATTGACTTCAACCGCAATGAGGTATTTGCCAGGGGAGCTCCCGATTCTCTTGGTGTGATGCAGGGGCTGCCGGTATTTACCGAAGGGGATCAATCTTTCAATTCCAGGGAGCTTCGCTATAATTTTAATACCAAAAGAGGCCGCACCCGTGGGGTGATCACCGAAGAGGCCGATGGTTTTATCCATGGGGATGTTGTTAAGATACAACCCAACCGGACAATTCATGCCCAGGATGGCAAGTACACCACCTGTGATTCTCCCGAACCCCATTTTCATATTGCCTTTCGAAGAGCCAAGATCATTCCTGATGATAAAATCGTCACCAGTTTTGCCTACCTGGTCATCGAGGGAGTGCCTTTGCCATTGGTATTACCATTTGGTTTTTTCCCCAATAAAAAGGGGCAGGCATCGGGTATATTATTTCCTTCCTATACCGAAAGTGCCCAAAGAGGCTTTGGCCTGGAAAGGGGAGGATTTTACTGGGGCATCAATGAACATGTTGACCTTGCTTTCCGGGGTGACATCTATACACGGGGATCCTGGGCCACCTCCCTGGAGTCCACCTATAGGATGCGTTATCGATATTCGGGGAATGTAAACCTGGGATATTCCATTCATGTACAGGGCGATCGTGATCTTCCCAATTACGAACGCCGGCGGGACTTCCGGGTGATCTGGAACCATAACCAGGACCCCAAAGCCCGGCCCAACAGCACTTTCCGGGCCAATGTGAATGCAGGTAGTTCAAACTTTACCCGTTTGAATCAGGTATCCGACAGGGACTACCTGACCAACACCTTCTCCTCCAGTATTTCCTACAATGCCAACTGGGCTGGTGGTTATAATTTCTCTGCTGCTTTGCGTCATAGCCAAAATACCATGAACCGCCGGGTTGATTTAAGCCTGCCGGAGATTTCCTTTGGGGTGGCCCGCTTTCATCCCCTGCGGCGTGCACAACCCAGGGGGGAATTGCGTTGGTATGAAAATATCAGCATGTCCTACACCATGAACACCAGGAACCAGATAAGCACTACCGATTCCCTGTTGTTCCGAAGAGAAACACTCTCGCAAATGCGTAACGGGATGAGCCATACGATACCTATTTCACATTCTTTTAACCTGCTGAGGCATTTTAACGTCAGTAGCAGCATAAATTTGAATTCACGCTGGTACCTGAATACCATCTCACGCGACTGGGACCCCCAGGCCATGCGCATAGTTGGCAACGACACCCTTTACGGGGCGGTTGTAACAGATACAGTTCCCGGGTTTCGTATGGCTAATGATTTTAATTTCTCCACTTCTGTGGGTACGCGGTTTTACGGGATGATGCAGTTTCGCAGAGGAGCCTTGCGGGCAGTGCGCCATGTGGTTACTCCAAGCCTCTCGTTCACCTACCGCCCGGATTTTGCCGACCCCTTCTGGGGATACTATGATGAATATTACGATCCCTCCCAAAGAAGGCATGTTCAGTATTCGGTTTTTGAACAATCCATCTATGGAGGGCCTTCAGCAGGCCGTTCGGGCAACTTCTCATTTTCGCTTTCCAACAATCTTGAAATGAAAGTTCGCAGCCGCAGGGATACTGTTTCTGGGGAACGGAAAATTACCCTGATCGATAACCTGTCAATCACTACAGGTTATGATGTTGCCCGCGACTCGCTCAATGTCAATGACATCAGGATAAGTGGCCGCACCCGGCTTTTTGGAAATGTGGACCTTACCTATGGCAGTACCTGGTCGGTGTATGATACCGATACCCTTGGCAGGCGCATCAACCAGTTTGTTTGGAATACCAGGGGCAAGCCCTTGCAACTGAACAATACTTCCTGGGCTTTTTCGCTCAACTACAGGCTTAATTCCCGCACTCAGGCCCGAACAGGTACAGACAGCCAAATGCCGGGTATGGCTCCCGGAATGTTTCCCCCGGAGATAGATCCTGACCTGGGTGTACCCGAAGCCCCTGAAGAAATCATTGATCCGGTGGTCCCATTGGGTGGAAGGGATCTGACAGTACCCTGGAACCTGAACTTCTCATACCAATTTAGTTATGGTTCAAGGTATAACCCCCGTACAGATCATTTCGACAGAACCATTGTACAAAACTTGGGAGTTACGGGCGATATCCGCCTGACCCCGAACTGGCGTATTGGTTTTCGTTCGGGGTATGATTTTGACCGCAAGGAAATTACCTATACTTCCGTTGATATCTACCGCGATCTGCATTGCTGGGAAATGATGGTTAACTGGATACCCTTCGGGTTCAGAAAATCATATTCATTTACCATCAGGGTGAAATCAAGTGTGCTGCAAGACTTAAAGCTTACTCGCAGAACATCCCACCTGGATCAGCAGTTTATGAACTTTTAACCCATTTTTTAAACAAGACATTTCCCGTGGAGCAAAAAATCCAAGAAATGTTGTCAGAAAATAGTAGCGGGTTTGGAAAAAAATTCGAATATTTGCATAAATTTTGCACGTAGTGAATATTAGACCTCGTGGTCCCAAAGGATATAATTTATTATCCAATATTTTTTGTTTTCTTAATTCACCAAACATTTCAAAACAATAGTATGAAAACAGCAATTCAGATTGGCCTTACATTGGTAATTCTTGTACTTGTTTATTTGATTTACGACAGTATCATGGAGCCTGTTCGTTTCAACCAGGAAGCCGCCCTTCGCGAAGCAAGAGTTATTCAGCGTCTGAAAGATATCCGCACCATTCAGTTGGCTCATCGCACCCGTTATGGAAGATTCAACGGTGATCTTGATTCACTGATCATGTTTGTAAGAAATGACTCACTTCCCATTGTGCGTGCTATCGGGACAGTGCCCGATACATTAACCGAAGCACAGGCTGTTAGGATGGGTATTGTTCAAAGGGATACTGTTTGGGTGGCAGCTCAGGATACGCTTCTCAGAGGTTCGAGATATCCCCTGGATTCCCTGCCTTATGTTCCCTTTGGTGGTGGTCGCCGCTTCGAGATGCAGGCTGCCATGATTGAGCGTGGACAAGCCCATCTTCCCGTTTTTGAAGCCTTTACCGTACCTCAGCATTACATGCGGGGGCTTGACTACCGCATCTATTATACCCGAATGGATGGTTTAAGGGTAGGTTCATTAATTCAGGCTTCCTTCGACGGAAACTGGGAGTAAATACCAGAGCTTTATGTCCGCCCCTTTTGCTAAAACCATCAGTATTGGTGCAGATGGCCTTTCCAGGGGGCTGGAAACAAAGGAATCATTATCCATCGAGCTTTTGCCCGATGGATTTTCTTATTGTATTCTCGACCACCAGCATTTCAGGTACCAGGTCATGGAATCCTTCAGGGCGCTGCAGCCACTGAACGAGAATCAATGGGCACAAGCCATTGATCATCTTGTGCGGGAGAACGCAAACTTGTCGGTTTCCTATCAGAAGGTGAATATTTCCTGGTTCTCCACTAAGCTCATTCTGGTTCCTTTTGATCTGTTTAAACATGCTCAGAAGGAAACCTATTATGGCTATGCAAACAACCTGCCCGAAAACAACCTGGTGCTAGCCGACAGGTTAAATAACCTGCAGGCATACGGCTTATATGAATTCCCAGCCGAGCTCAAAGCCAGGCTGGAGTTTTTCTTCCCCGCTCACCGCATCAGGCACTCTGGCTCGGTGCTCATTGAAAGTATTCTGGCTGCCCGCCAACTTGATGAATGGAATGCTTCACTGGTGCTGCACATCAGGCGAAAGCATTTTGATATACTGTTGCTTGAAGAAAACAAACTCCTGTACTATAATTCGTTCCTTTACGAAGAATTTGGTGATCTGATGTATTACCTGTTTTTTGTCCTGGAACAATTTGAGCTGGATGCCAATCAAATGGAAGCCCTGCTGCTAGGAGAGATCAGCCTTGACAGCGAAAGGTTCATCAACCTGTCGCAGTATTTTAAAAAGATCACTTTCATCGGAAGAAATGATGTCTTTCATTATCATTCGGAATTTGATGCCCTGCCGCACCATTATTTTTACAACCTGCTGAATCTCAATTCATGCGGATAATAGGAGGCACACATAAGCGAAGGATGATATATGCCCCGGGTTCATTGCCCGTGAGGCCCACTACCGATATTGCCAAGGAAGCCCTGTTCAATGTGATCAACAATCACTTTGATTTTGAAGCCCTGCGGGTGCTGGATCTTTTTTCTGGAACGGGCAATATCTCTTATGAATTCGCTTCCAGAGGAGCCATTGAAGTGATTGCCGTGGAACAACATTTCCGGGCCATTGCATTTATAAATGAAACCCGGGAAAAGCTGGGCTTTGATAACATGAAGGCCATCCGCGCTGATGTTTTCAGGTTCCTTGGGTATGCCCGCCAGCAGTTCGATATTATTTTTGCTGATCCCCCCTACGACCTGAAGGATATTGGACGCATTCCGCAAATAATTTTTGAGCGCGACATTCTTGCTGCCGGCGGATGGCTGATCCTTGAACACCCCGGGGAGCTTTCCTTTGAACACCATCCACGTTTTCTGCAGAAAAGAAAATACGGAAGAGTTAACATGAGCTTTTTTGGCTGAACCATTAAGTTGAAAAAATGGAAAAAATTGCAGTATTTCCCGGGTCTTTTGATCCCATTACTAAGGGCCATGAATCCATCATTCTTAGGGCCCTTCCACTGTTCGATAAGGTTATAGTGGCCATTGGCTCCAATACTGAAAAAAATAACCTCTTTCCTCTTGAGCAGCGCAAATTATGGATAAGCAGGGTCTTTGAAAATTTCCCCAATGTTGAAGTAGTAGTGTATCAGGGAATGACAGTGGATCTTTGCAAGTCGCTGAATGCCGGGTACATTTTGCGGGGGTTGCGCACCTCGGCTGATTTTGAATTCGAGCGCAGCATAGGACAGATGAATAAGAAAATGCTCCCGGACATTGAAACGGTTTTTCTTTTAACCACCCCTGAGTTTACAGCCCTGAATTCATCTATTGTGAGGGATATAATCCGAAACGGAGGGGATGCTTCTGCTTTTGTTCCCCATCAGGTCAAGCTGAAATAAGATCATCGCAAGGGAGTGGCAACGGGTTCATTGCCAATAACCACACTGCTGATATTGCCCTGCTGCCCGTCAAGGAAGCGGTGCATGATCCCAAGCTGACATTCTGAAAGGCTCTGCCAGTTGCTGGGATAAAGAGCCATGATGTTGTTGGTTACCCCAAGGGGATAACAGCCCAGATCGCGGCATTGCCGGCAGTGGTTTGGCCCGTAATGGTGAACCAGCCCCAGGCTGTGCCCCAGTTCGTGGGCCATATTTCCGTAATTGGCATAAGGCTCACCTGAAGCAAAGGCATGGTACCAGCCTTTGAAAAGCATAAAATCTCTGTTGCCTATACCCGAAACCTGACCCCCGCTGACCGGGTGGTTGCCCGATATTATAATATGCAGCGTGTTGAATTTTTGAACGTAGTTCAGCTGCTGGTTTTCAACAACGTAATGCCGATGGGCATAGGCTGCCCCATGCCGAACCAAGCCCCGCTGTGAAAAAATCTCATGGACCTTGTCGTCAACATGAAAATAGATGGTATCCAAAACAACCCTTATTCGTGAATCGGAAATATAGGGCGAGGTGATATCGGTTGAATGATCGGGTTGAAGGGGAGGCATTGATGAAAGCAGGTAGTTGAGCATCTCAACGGTTGATTGCAAAAACTGGCGATCAGCCGGCAAATCCCTGAAAGATTCCCGGCCTGTTGAATGCTGAAAAACATGGATGGCAATTCTGATATGCTTGATGGGGACCTGCCAGGGAATAAATGGATAATAGGGATCAGGCTGTGGCTGCCCGAGTCCTGTTTGCCCCTGCAGCCATAAGGGGCCGGCAGCTGAGCTTCGGAGGGGAAAAGCAGCCAGAAGGATTAACAGCAGAAAAAGGGTAAGGTTTTTGCTTTGCATTCTGTAATATAATGAATTTCCGCTAATTTTTTTTTATTAGGTGGAAATACAGGTTTAAATTACATGTATTCAGTTTCATTTGGTATTTTTGCCCAATAAAAAAAGCAGGACAGCGTTCTTAATGTGCCTTGCAAACAATAGCAACAATGAAGTACTGCAGTTTATTTTTTCTTTTTCTGTTTCTGTTTCCTTTAAAGGATCTGTTTCCGGATGAAGCCCGCATAACAGGTGAATTTGAAGGAGCCGCAGGAAAAGAGGTTCGGCTGATTGTGATTGACGATTATCTCACCTACCGTCCGGTAGAGGTAGCTGCCACCATTATTGATTCAGGGGGTAGTTTCTCCTTTTCTCTTTCTCTGGATCATGCCCGGGAGGTTGAGCTTAGGATAGATCACAGCCGCAGTTCTTTTTTTGCGGAGCCGGGTGTTGATTATCATCTTAAATACAAGGCCTTTGATTTCAGTGCCCCGCAGCGGCAGGATGTTTACTGGCTGGAGGAGGATTTTGAATTTGAATTATCGATATCGCGCGGGACCGACATGCTGAATGCCGATATGTTGTTGCTGAAAGAGTTAACTGATGATTTTCTTGCCGGGCAAAGCCAGTTGCTGAGATCCAATCATGGAAATGCGCTCAGGGCTTTCTCCCAAAAGGCTGATTCACTTTTCAGCAAAAATCAGCATGAATTTTTCAACCAATATAAAGCCTATCATTTTGCCAGCCTGTTTCATTCACTGGGCAGCTTGCGCCCCCGGCAAGTATTGGAGCAATACCTTTGGAATAAACCCATACAATACGAAAATCCGAACTACATGTTTTTGCTCTCCAGGGTATTTCATACCTATATCCAGGGGGGTAACTCGCCGGTAACATTTTTTGATATGAAGCAGGGGGTTAATACCCACCATAGCTATCATTTTCTTATGGAGACCCTGGATAAGGATGAAGTGCTTGCAGATGAAAGGTTCCGCGAGCTGGTATTGCTTCTTGAATTAAGCAGAATGTTTGACAGGCGCGACTTTATCAGGGCCCGGGTGATAGAGGTGCTTGAGCAGCTGATCAGGCAAACCCCCTGGGAGGAACATCGCCAAATTGGCAGGAACATATTGTGGAATCATACCCATCTGGCACCCGGCCATGATGCTCCCGAATTCAGGCTGATGCATCACACGGGGGTTCAGCATACCCTGGATGATTTCAGGGGCAATTACCTGGTATTGTTCTTTTTTACCAGCTGGTGCCGTTCCTGTATTTCTGACCTTGGAGTATTGGCCTCCATGGCAGAGGTTTTTAAAGATAAAGTGTCGTTTGCGGGAATTCTTGCCGATCGTCACCCCGAAACCTCAAGGGAACTCATTGCCGCAAATGGATTTCCCTTCGAATTATATTTTTTTGAGCATGATTACCGGCTGCTGGAGCAATACCGTATCTCGGATGTGCCACGCTACCTGGTGATTGATCCCCAGGGAAAGCTTGCTGTTCATCAGTTACCCTCCCCGGGGGCCGGGGCTTATGAATACCTGATGCAGATCATCAATGGCAGGTAAGGTTCGCGGTTAAGAATCATATCAGAAGGCCCCTTTAAAAAGCTCTTTCAGCGAATGATGGGTATTGGCCAGTATCATGGGAAGCTGTTCAGGCCCCATCCATTCAGCCTTCTCAATTCCTTCCTGCTGCTGTGGCAGGGGAGAGGAATTATCGGCTGAAATCATCATGAACCAGTGTGTTTTTTTTAAAGCCCAGCGGCCATTCTCCAGGGGATAGGCATGAAGAGTATGGGGAAGGGGTTTCATGATATGAAGCTGCCCGATGCCCGATTCTTCTGTCACCTCCCGCATGGCGGCTTCCCGGGGGAGCTCCCCCGGATCGAGCTTGCCTTTGGGAAGATCCCATTTCTGGTGCCGGTAAATGACAAGGATCTTTCCCCGGGAATTCTTTACCAGGCCCCCGGCTGCCTCGATTTTCTCAAAATTTGCCGAGAACTTCCTAAAGAGTTCTGAAGGATTGTGGGATAACAAAACCAGATGGCTGGGATTTGGATCCTGGATGAGGTTTTGAAAAATATCCCAGAGCTCAACAGGTTCATTTTCCCGGAAATCAATCACCCTTGCCGGGCTCTCCTCTGGTAAACTCCCGCATATCAGAACAGATTTTTCTTCAACAAACACATGGAAAAGATTTTCAGGCTGCATTCATTTTGTTTTTGCTGTTGTCAGCATAAAGGTAAGGTTTTTGTTGCCTTTTTCAGAAGCAAATGACCTGCCGGGGGGCTGAAAAGTCAATAAAACTATGTAGGTTTGCAAAATGAACATACAAACCAAATGACAAACAATTCAGATGTTTCCCGCAGAGTGGCTTCAGGCCTGCTTGAGATTCAAGCTGTAAAACTAAGTGTAGATCCCCCTTTCATCTGGGCGTCAGGGTTGAAGAGCCCGATTTACTGCGACAACCGGCAGATATTATCCTACCCTGTTTTTCGGCAGGAGGTGGCAGGCTTTATGAGCCAGCTGGTGAAGGAGCAGTTTCCCGATGCAGAGGTCATTGCAGGTGTAGCAACAGGTGCCATAGCCATCGGGATACTGGTTGCCGGCATTCTTGATTTACCCTTTGTATATGTCCGAAGTGCAAGCAAGGGCCATGGTTTGGGCAACCAGGTGGAAGGGCGCCTGATGCCGGGGAAAAAAACCGTGGTGGTTGAAGACCTTGTGTCTACAGGTAAAAGCAGCCTGGCTGCTTTTCATGCCCTTGCAGAGGCTGGATTTGATGTGAAAGGCATGACCGCTATTTTTACCTACCAGTTGCCCCTGGCACAAAAAATGATGCAACAGAGCAATTGCCGGCTGTTCACCCTAAGCAATTATACGGCCCTGATCGAACAAGCCCTGGAAAATAATGTTATCAGTGAATCTGAATTGCAGACCTTGAAGCAGTGGCGGGAAGATCCACAGGCCTGGTCTGACCAAAGAGTTTAATGCTACAATAAGAAAATGCAATGACAAAGTTTGAAAGCAGAAAGGTCCAGGTACAAGCCGACTCCAGGGAAGTTTTTGATTTTCTAAGTGATTTTCGCAATTTCAATCACCTGATGCCCGAGCAAGTTACTCATTGGCAGGCTGCAGCCGATCGCTGCTCATTCACCATTGAGGGTGTTGCCAGCCTGTCGATGCGAATTGCCAGTACCAGCCCCCATAGCAATATTCATATTGTAGCCGAGGGCAAAAACCCGGTGGATTATACCATGGATTGTTTTATTTATTCAAGCAGCCCGGGAGAATCTTCAGTAAGCCTGGAGCTGGATGCGGCCCTGAATCCCTTTATGAAAATGATGGCCTCCCGGCCCTTGCAGAATTTTGTGGATATGCTGGCCGGAAAGCTTCAGGAGCATTTTGCAAGGGGTTAAAGAAGAAAAGATACCTCCTTCATGTCGTATTCACTGCATTCACCCGAAGGCTTCTCAAGGATTAGTTTCCCGTATTCATTGACACCTACTGCTTTGGCCCGGAAGGTTTTGCCATGTGATGAATATTCACGTTCCTGGTTGATGCCATACAGGCTCTGCAGGTAGTCATGGTCGATTGCCTTGCTGTCACCTTGCTCAAGCTGGTTATACCGTTTCTCGAGTGAATGGCATATTTTGCGAAGGATCTCATCTGTGTTATGGTACCGCTGGGTAAGCTGACCCATTGAAACGGGATTTGGGGCATCGCTTTGGAACACTCTTTGATTGATATTGATACCGATACCTGCAACACAAACCTGAATGCTTAAACCCATGATGCGGTTCTCCAGCAAAAGGCCGCCAATTTTGCGATGCCCGATATAAATATCATTTGGCCATTTTATAAAAACCCTGTGGGGAATAACAAGATCTTCAATTCCTTCTTTAACAGCCAGGGCAACCACTTTGGAAAGCAGGAACTGGCGGGAAACTTCCAAAAAATGGGGTTTCAGGATCACCGAGAAGGTCAGGTTGCTGTAGGGTTCGCTCTCCCAGGAAGCGCCTGCCTGACCACGACCGGCTGTCTGCCAGGGGGTTATGATCAGGGTGCCTTCTTCAAGGCAGCGCTGCTCCATGATCCGGAAGGCTTCCCTGTTGGTAGAGTCGGTCTTTGGCAGCATGATTCGCGACCTGCATGTGTTGAGCATATTTGTGAAATTATAAACTTCAAATTTAACAATTTTAAAAGATTAACATTTATGTGGTATGCCCGTAGAACATAATATGGGTAAAATTCGTTAATTTTGCAAATAAAAGTGAACCCCGTCGCGAATGGTTAAAAAAAAAGAAAAAGATTCCACTCAACTATTGGTAAATGCCATTGTAAAAGGTATCCAGGAAAAAAAAGGCCTGGGTATCGTTAGCCTCAACCTTGGTAAAATCAATTCAACCATCTGTGATTTTTTCATTATCTGCCATGGAACATCCAATACCCATGTGAATGCCATTGGTGAATCCATAGAGGAAGAAGTAAAAAAGTTAACAGGTATTTATCCTCACCGTCGCGAGGGGTACATAAATGGTGAATGGATATTGCTGGATTACCTTGACGTGGTAGTGCATGTGTTTCAGGAACCTGTCCGTGAGTTTTACAGCCTTGAAAGCCTCTGGGCCGACGCCCCGCTTGCAAGGTTTGAAGAATAACAAAACTGAACTGCATGTACAGCATTTTTTATGTTTTTGTAATTAATACCTTCTGATGAACATCGACAATAGAAGTCCCAGGCCGGAAGATCCGGTGAAGGGAAAACAGAATTCCAAACCTGATGATGGGAAAAAAGGCCCCAAAAAGCCGGGTTTTAATTTCTACTGGGTTTATGGTATTCTTGCTGTTATTTTCATTGCCATCCAGTTCATGAACTGGGGCACGGGTGCTGTTGAGATCTCCCAGCAGCGCTTTGAATTGGATATGCTGGGTACCCAGGATATAGAAAAGCTGGTGGTGGTGAATCAGGAGCTGGTTGAAGTTCATATCAAGGCCGACCGTCTGGATCAGGAAAAATACAGCGATCTGGAAGGACGTACTTCCCCTATAGGAGAAGCTACCGGCCCTCATTATCAGTTTACCATAGGTTCGGTTGATAATTTTGAACAACTGGTTCGGGAAGCACAGCAGGATATTGCTGCCCGTGAGCGGGCCCCCATTTTTTATGAACAGCGCCGTGCCTGGGGAAGTGACATCCTTGGATGGCTGCTGCCCATTGGCCTGCTGATCGTGTTCTGGATCTTTATCATGCGCCGCATGGCTGGTGCCGGTGGTGGTGGGCAGATCTTCAATATTGGCAAGTCAAAGGCCACTCTTTTCGATAAAGACACCCATGTAAACATCACCTTCAAACATGTAGCCGGTCTGGAAGAAGCCAAAATCGAACTCATGGAAATTGTTGATTTCCTGAAAAACCCGGTAAAATATACCGATCTGGGAGGACAGATCCCCAAAGGTGCATTGCTTGTGGGCCCTCCCGGAACAGGCAAAACCCTTCTTGCCAAAGCCGTGGCCGGGCAGGCCCAGGTCCCCTTTTTCTCGCTTAGCGGATCAGATTTCGTAGAGATGTTTGTGGGGGTGGGTGCCTCCCGGGTTCGCGACCTGTTCAAGCAAGCCAAAGAAAAAGCCCCCTGTATCATTTTCATTGATGAAATTGATGCCATAGGAAGGGCAAGGGGAAAAAATGCCGTCACAGGTGCCAATGATGAACGCGAAAATACCCTCAACCAACTTCTTACCGAGATGGATGGCTTTGGAACCAATGTCGGGGTTATTATCCTGGCTGCCACCAACCGGGCCGATATCCTTGACCGTGCTTTGCTGCGTGCAGGTCGTTTCGACCGGCAGATACATGTTGAGATGCCTGATCTTGAAGAACGCAAGGAGATATTCAAAGTTCACATGAAGCCTTTGAAGCTTGCTCCCGACATCAATGCTGATTTTCTTGCACGCCAAACCCCCGGATTCTCAGGGGCCGATATTGCCAATGTGTGTAATGAGGCTGCCCTGATTGCCGCCCGCCGAAATAAAAAAACCGTCGAAAGACAGGACTTCCTGGATGCCGTTGACCGTATTATCGGAGGATTGGAGAAGAGAAACAAGATCATCTCACCTCATGAGAAAAGAGCTATTGCCTATCACGAGGCTGGCCACGCTGCCGTGAGCTGGATGCTCGAACATGCTCACCCCCTGGTTAAAGTTACCATTGTTCCAAGGGGAAAAGCCCTGGGAGCTGCCTGGTACCTTCCCGAAGAAAGACAACTAACCACCTTCGCCCAAATGTATGATGAAATCACTGCTACCCTTGGCGGCAGAGCTGCCGAAGACATCATGTTCGGCCAGGTTTCAACCGGTGCTCTCAATGACCTGGAAAAAGTCTCCAAACAGGCTTATTCAATGGTGGTGTATTTTGGCCTGAACAAAAGAATCGGTAATATCAGCTATTATGATTCAACCGGGCAAAATGAATACAACTTTACCAAACCTTATTCGGAAAAAACAGCCCAGATCATTGATGAAGAAGTCAGCAAGCTGATTGAATCGGCATACCAGAGGGCCAAGCAAATATTGGAAGAAAACCGCGAGAAGCTCATAAAGCTGGGCGATCTGCTCCTTGAAAAGGAAGTAATCTTCAAAGAAGACCTTGAGGCCATCTTCGGGAAGCGCCGTTTCGGAGACAAAGAAAATTCAGCCCATCAGGACATGACCACCGGAGAAAGCCTGGATGAGAAGCATGAGGAACCTTCCCGGGAGGATTCCCGGGAGGAAAGTGTCCGGGAAATTGAAAAACCAGGAGTACCCGGGTCGGATATGTAGTCTTTCTGTTATCTTTGCCTGAAATAGCATCCTATTTTTAGAGCCATGAAAGAAAGTACATCCCGGGAGAAGGTGCTGAAAAATATCAGGGAAGCCCTGGTGAACAATATGCCCCCTCCCTTTGAGAATGTAGATCTGGATAGTGATGTTTTTGTCAGGCCAGGGGAGGAATTTCCCGAAGTAGTTTTTGCAGATGCCTTTTCCAGGGCAAACGGCCAGTTCATTTATTGTTCCGACTTTGATGAACTGAACCTGAACCTGAAAGCCCTAATAAGCAAAAAAAACCTCAGCAGCCTTTTCTGTGCTGAGGATTTCATAATCAACCTGCTGAACGAATGGGCTATAGGGGGCGTAAATAATCAGAAACACATTCAGGATTACCAGGCCGCCATCACCTCCTGCGAGGTTCTGGTGAGCCGAACCGGCAGCATTGTTGTCAGCAGCCATCAGAACGGGGGGCGCAAGGCTTTTTCACTCCCCCCGGTGCATATTGTTATAGCAAGTACCCGTCAATTGGTATATAATATAAAAGATGCCCTTCATTATTTAAATGTGAAGTATTCGGGTAAGCTTCCCGGATTGGTTACTTTTCTCACCGGACCTAGCCGCACTGCCGATATTGAAAAAACCCTGGTGCATGGAGCTCACGGACCCAGGGAGTTGTTCCTTTTCCTGGTTGAAAACCGTTAACCTCTTGATATTATGGAAGCAAGCTGGCAAAAGATCTACAGTTCTGCCCTGGAACACCAGGTGAAAATAGTACAGGCTGTTTTGAATGATGTGGGAATCAATAGTGTTATTGTCAATAAAAAAGATTCGGTTTATCATTTTGGTGAAGTTGAACTTTATGTGCAGGGGGAAAATGTTATGAAAGCCAAACAAATAATCAATAAAGAACAATTGTGAAGAATTTAATACAACGAACACTCACCGGAATTGTATTTGTTTTCCTGGTTGTTGCTTCTATTCTGGTTGATCCCCGTTTTTTCTCCTTGTTATTTCTGATCTTTACTATCCTTGGCTTATGGGAATTTTATTCCCTGGTGCATAAGGCAGGCATCAGGCCCAACAAATTTGCAGGCATTGTCACCGGAGCTGTGCTGTTTATTTCCAATGTACTTATATCATACGGAGAAGCCACCAGGGAAATTCTGCTGCTGAATTTTGTACTGATTTTTTTGATCTTTCTTTTCGAGCTCTACCGGAAAATACCCAATCCATTTACAAATATTGCATTTACATTTTTCGGGATACTTTATATTGCCCTGCCCTTTTCGTTGCTCAACTATTTGCCCAACCCGGGCATAATTCCCGGTCATTACAACTACAGCGCCTTGCTGGGCTTTTTTTTCCTGATCTGGATCAACGAAACGGGTGCCTACCTGGTAGGTTCAGCCATTGGGAAACACCGGCTGTTCCAGAGGATCTCTCCCAAAAAGACCTGGGAAGGGACCATAGGCGGGGGCCTTCTGGCTCTTGCTGCAGCTTATATTATTTCCCGATTCTTTAACCAGATCCACCTGCACGACTGGTTGATGATCGGCCTGATCGTGGTGATATTCAGTTCTTATGGCGATTTGTTTGAATCAATGTTCAAACGAAGCATCAATGCTAAGGACAGCGGCAAGGTATTACCCGGTCATGGGGGAGTGCTTGATCGTTTTGACGGAGTTATTATGGCCGCCCCCTTTGTTTTTGTTTATCTTTTATTAACGTATTAACTCGTATCTTTGTAGTATGAAAATTCACCGTGAAGGATACTCCAGTATTGCTATGATGACAGTGTTTGTCGTGCTGGTAATTATTGGGATCAATGTTTTTCATCCCGAGCAGACTACCCGGCATTTCCTGCTGTATACCCTGCTGGCATTTTCCCTGTTGCTGGTAATCCAATTCTTCAGGTCACCAAGGCGTGATATCCTCACGGATGATTCCAGCGTATTATGCCCTGCTGACGGGCAGGTTGTGGTGGTTGAAGAAACCATGGAGGAAGAATATTTCCGGCAGCCCATGAAGCTGGTCTCTATTTTCATGTCGCCACTGAATGTGCATCTGAACCGTTACCCGGTGGGGGGCAAGGTTAACTATCAGAAATATCACGAAGGACGTTTTTTGGTAGCCTGGCACCCAAAATCCAGCGAGCTGAATGAACGAACCAGCATCGTCCTTGAAAATCCATATGGCTCTCAGCTTTTAATGAGGCAGGTGGCAGGGGCTGTGGCCCGGCGTATAGTGTGTTACAGCCTGCCGGGTATGCAGGTAGCCCAGGGTGATGAGCTGGGCTTCATTAAATTTGGTTCACGGGTTGACCTTTTCCTTCCCCTGGATGCTGTTGTTGAAGTAAAAATTGGCGATAAGGTGAAGGCAGGGGAAAGTATCATCGCCCGCTTTAACACCCTATAAGATGTTCTTCAGCTCCAGCAGACAGCCAATGGTATAGGTAGCCTGATAATGAGATGACTCACCGGCTTGTCTCAGCCAAACCTGATCCATTCCAAAATCAATTCCTCCCAGGATATCTGTTTCAGGATCATCGCCTATGATCAGGGATTCCTGTAAAGAAGCTCCTGCTTGCTGCAGGGCGTGGCTGAAGATAAGCTGGTGGGGCTTTTGGGCTCCGGCCTTTTCAGAAGTGATCACCTGGCTAAAATAACTCTGCAATCCGCAGCGGCGAAGCTTTTCATACTGGATCTCCTCGAAACCGTTGGTAATGATATGCAGGCTGTATCTTGGCAACAGATAATCAAGGATTTCAAAAGTACCCGGAAGAACCCTTGTCTGTAGTGGGCTTAATGTAATGTATTCCCTGGCAAAAACCTCCGCCAGTCCGTTGGTAATATTGAAGGCAGCCAAAGTTTGCAGAAACCTGCTATGGTTCAGGATCTCCTTGGTGATCTCACGCTTTTTATACTGCTGCCAGAGGCCATAATTGATCTTCAGATAGGTGCTGTAAAAAGCATCAAAACAGCTTATGCCCTGACCCTCAAGATTGTATTGGCAGAAAAGGCTCTGCAAGGTCTGCCGGTTATTGTTCTCAAAATCATATAATGTGCGGTCGAGGTCGAAAAACAGGTGCCTGTATCTTTGCTTCATAAAAAGAAAATTATGCGCGAAGGTAAATAAAAATCAGCATCCTGTCTTTGCCCTGGTTCTTTATCCAGGGATTGGGCCAACAAGGCTGTGACCTTGCCGGGACGGGGCCGTATTAAACTCGCACTAAATTCGCACCAAACTCGGACCAAACTCGCACCAAATTCGCGAATTCGCGAATTTGGTGGTTCACCGCGAATTTAATACGGGGAAAAGCGCACATACAACCCTTAGGTTTCCCCCATACGGGGGCTTTATCCCGCGGCAATATGGGTTATTCAGGAACCCCTGGGGTTCCCCTCACAGGGAGACTTATAGTAGCTTGGTTTTGATGAAGTTGTGTCAGGATTTTGATCTGGCTCGATTCCACTTAAGCAGCACCTGCCTGATATCATCGGTTTTCACGGGCTTTAGCAAAAAATCATCCATCCCCGACAGCAGGAATCTTTCGGCTTCAGCAGCCATAACATTTGCACTAAGACCGATGATGGGAGGTATTGCTGGAAAATCGGTCCGAAGTACGCGGGTTGCTTCCAGTCCATCCATCACTGGCATTTGAATATCCATGAAAATCAGGTCAAATTCCTCTTCACCGGGTTTTCCCGAGCGGCTTTGCTCAACCATGCGGATGGCTTCCAGGCCATTGGCAGCCAGTGTAACCTGGCAGCCCAGGCTGGTCAACATCATTTGAACAACTTTCTGATTCACCGGTTTGTCTTCCACCAGCAAAACCCTCATTGGAAATGGCAATCCTTCCAGGGGAATGTTCCTGGATAAACATTCCTTTGGCAGAGTTTCAGTTGTTTCTTTTGTTGCGAAAGTAAACCAGAATGTTGAACCTTCCCCTTCCTTGCTGATAATCCCGATTTGCCCTTCCATAAGCTGAACCAGGCGCTGGCAAATTGATAAGCCCAGGCCGGTTCCTTCCCTGGCCCGGGTAAAGGAGCTGTCTATCTGGGTGAAGGCTGAGAACAAATTCTCCTGGTTCTGGGCAGAAATACCTATTCCAGTATCGCTTACTTCAGCCAGTATGATCAGCTTTTCTGGTTCCCTGGCTTTCAGTCGCAGGTTCAGACTTACCCTTCCCGAGGGAGTAAATTTCACCGCATTTGAGATCAGGTTGGTAAGTATCTGGGTCAGGCGTACCCGGTCGATTAGGATATAACCCGGAAGAAGCGGATCAATATTTAAAGTAAAATCCAGCTGCTTTTGAAAAGATAATGCCGAGAACAGGTTTTTCATGTTGCGTGCCAGGTCACGCAGATCAACCGGGCAAGGGAACAGCCTCATTTTACCAGCTTCGATCTTTGAAAAATCCAAGATGTCATTAATGATGCCCAGCAGGGTGTCGGAGGAATTTTTCAGGGTTTCCACATAACTTTTTTGTTCCTCATTCAGGGGAGTGCGGTACATGAACTCAATCATTCCCAGGATTCCGTTCATGGGGGTGCGGATTTCATGGCTCATGTTGGCAAGGAACTGTTGCTTGATCTCGGCCGAGTGACGGGCAATCCTGATGTTTTCGCGCAACTCTTCATTTTGTTTGCCAAGGGTAATGTCTCTGAAGGAAACCCCTATTCCAGGGGGAGATCCCGGGTTCATCACCGGAAACATGCGGATGCGGAAGAGCTTTCCCTCACATTCAAATTCCTCCACTACCCGGGAATTGGTATCCAGTATTTTTTGTTCCAGCCTTAGCAAATGCTGGCCTAATTGGCCTGAAACCACCTCATGGCCCTGTTTGCCTGTTATTTCTAAGGAATTTTTTCCAGAGAACTTTTCAAAAGCCTTGTTGATCAGCAGGAATCTTTGCAGGTGATCTTTCAGGTACACCATATCGCCTGTTGCATTGATGAATTCCTTGTACAGGTGTTCGTTCTTGGCCACCTGCTCTTTTAGCTCAATGGCTTTGGCCAGGGTTTTTTTCAATTCTTCTTCGCGAAGCCTCAGATCCTGGTTCAGGGATTTCTCCTTGCCGATCAGTTCATTTTTTTCCATTTCCAGGCGGTGCTGCAGGCTAACATCCTGAATGGCGCAGACAACCGAATCCACAACCCCCATTTGGTTGATCAAGGGAGCGGCATTTACCAGCAAATATTTTTTCTTCTGGCCTTTCAGGCAAATGGTATGCCTGATGCCCCAAACGGCCTGGCCCGAAGCCAATACCTTGTGAACAGGCAGGCTTTCACGGCCTATGGGCTTACCATCATAATCCTCGATATTCCATTGGGGATGGAAATAGTTGAATTTTTGAATGCTGGAAGCCTGCAGACCTAAAACCTGCCTTGCGGCATCATTGGCAAAGATAAAATCCCCCTCCGGATTTATTACCACTATACCTGCCGGACTGGTACCCATGATCTTGCTGATATAATCTTTTTGGCGCTGCAACTCTTTTTCCTGTTGCTTGCGTTCAGTGATGTCCTGGCAGTTAACAATGCGGTAGAGCACTTTGCCGGAATCATTCTTAACGGAAGTAACATCTACCATGGCCGGGAAAATCCTGCCATCTTTTGTTATATGATCGGCTTCAAAGATGAAATGCCCCAGGGTATGTGCCTTTTCAATGGCATGCCCGATGATGCTGTCGCGCATTCCGGGGGCATAGATCAAATTTATTGGCTTTCCGGTCAATTCTTCAATAGTGTATCCATGCATTTGGGCGAATGCCGGATTCATCATGGTAATATTCCGCGAGCTGGGATCCCCCAGGGCTACTCCCATGCGGGTGTTGCGGAATATTTCCTGCCAGCGCAGCAGCTCCAGTTCCATGGATTTTCGCCTTTGAATATCGGATACAGATCCTGAGATACGCCGGATCTCTCCCGATGATTCATACAGGGCGGCTGTATGCAGGGATATCCAGATATATCCCCGGGTCTTATGTTTCATGCGCAGCTCCAGCTCAAAATGATGATGCTGTTGCTGAAACAGAGCTACAAGCATCCTTAGCAGCCTGAAGCGGTGTTGTGGATATATCATATGCAGCCAGTCGTTATACTGCACCGGCATCTCGTTGTCGTGGTAGCCAAAGATCTCTTTCCAGCGGGAAGATACGAAAACCGCCCGTTTCAGAGGGTTTATATCAAAGATCCCGTCGCGGGTTGCACGTGTTACCAGGGCATAGCGCTGTTCATTGTTGCGGATGGTCTCAAGATCTTTCTTCCGGGTGGTGATGTCAATGAAACTGCCTATCAGACCAATGGGTTTCTTATCCTGGTCATAGAAAACAGATTGGAAAAAGTGTACATCCCTGATAATGCCACCCAGCGAAATCACTTTTAATTCATAATCCAGGCTGCTGCCGGTTTGAAGTGCCTCCCTGCTTTTTTCCTGGAAGATGTTTTTCAAATCAAAGGGAACGATTCGTACAACAGGCTGTTTCAGGGCTTGTTGCTTATTCCAGCCGGTTTGTTTTTCAAAGGCCTGATTGCAACCCAGGATGTTGCCCCGGATATCAGTATAAAAAACAGGATTCGGAAGCGAATCCATCAGCACGTTCAGAAATTCAAGCTGTCCGGCAATGGCAGCCTTAACCTTTTGCTGATAAAAACTCAGACCCAGCATCAGCAGGGTGATCAGCAGTAAAAGGCTGCTGACAAAAAGAATGGGGCCAATGTTTCTCTCCAGGAAGCCTGCCGGCTCATTCAGAATTGTTGCACCTTCTGGCAATGTTTTAGCTGCTATGCCAAATCGCTTTAGCTGATGATAATCAAACAGGTATTGGGATTCTGTTTCTTTAAGCAGCCTGATATTTTCCGGTTTTTCGCCCCGAAGGATCTGCACAGCCATCCGGGCTGCCTCATAACCCTGGTGGAATCCTGAAACTACTTTTCCGGCAATAACTCCGTGGGGGAAAGAAAAATCCCACAGTCCAAACACAGGGGTATTGCTTTTGCCCGATATCTGCCTGATGACATGATCATGAGGTATTGTTGCGCCATAATTCTCGGTTGTAAATGGCAGCATGAGGATGATGGAGTTTTCCACCAGCTCCATGCTGAGCTTAAGCAGTTGATCCAGGGGTAAGTCGTTGAGCAGGATGAAGCTGTGCCTTGGGAAGTGTTCCTGCCCCAGGGCCAGTGTTTTATAAGCCAGGTCGATGGAGGTGCGGGTTTGATCTCCGATAAGAACAATCTTCCGGGTTCGGGGGAACATCCCCAGGGCAAGTTCTAATGTGCCTTTGATATCTATTTCTTCCAGAACCCCGGTAATATGAGGGAAACTGTGCATGCGGGCTTCACGATAATCATTGATGCCGCAAAATACCACGGGTACTCCCGGGAAAAGCTCCTGGCCAAAATCCATGATAAAATCCAGAGCGTCATCATCCGATACCAGGATGATATCAAATATGGTGCCCGAGAACTTGAACTGAAAAACATCTTTAAGCTTTTCCTGGTATTCAAGATCAAACTTTCTCTTAGAATCCAGAAACTCAAAGCTCAGATGGGCATGAGGGAATTGCGAGGAAAAAACACTCTCTATTCCCCTGTTGATATTATCTACCCAGGCAAAAGAAGGGTGATAGGAGTGTAGCACCAATACTTTGGTGATTGGCTCCTCAGGGCTTGCTCCTTTTACATGAAAGCTTAAAAATATAAAGAGTAATAGTAGCGTTTTCCGCATAGGACCCTTTTTTGTTTGCAATCATTTCCTGAAGCAAGGTATAACCGAAACCGTATGAATTTTTCCGTATAAATACGGTTTTTAATCAGGCTTTTGCTGCTACCTGACCTTTTTATTCCAAAAAAGATTCCCCTGGGGGTCCTCCTGGATGGAGTTGTTGTCGCGAAACCAGCGGATCACTTTTATTATCTGGTTTTCGGAGTAGGCACTACCCATTAACTGCATTAAATGTTCCAGGCTAAGATGCTGATGATCGAGGGCTTGTTTCAGCTGGTTGCTGATTTGTTGAAACTCGGCAGGCGAAACATTTGTTTTATTACTTTCCAGGCAAACATCGCAATGCCCGCAGCGGGCAGGGTTTTTATCGCCGAAATATTCCAGCAGCATCATGCTCCTGCAGCGGTTGGTTGATTCCACATAACGGATCATTGTCTGAAGCCGGCTGTATGCAAATTGTTTTCGCTCCTGGTAGTTTTCGGGAGATATGCGAAGGTCTTCCGGGACCAAACGTTGCTCAAGGTAGGTAATGAAAGGTTCGATATTTTGTTTTTCGTAATGCAATACATTCAGTTTGTGAAGCTTCATCAGCATTTCTTCTGTCTGTTTTGGGGTTAACGCCGCCCGGCGGGCGATCTCCTTTTCCTGGATTTTGCGAAATTCGGTAAACAAGCCTGAATAGGAGCGTAATACTACCCGGATGAAGGCATCGAAGGAGGGGTGAGCAACCTGGAAGCGGTACAACTCTTCCTTTTCCAGTAACATCATCAGCCGTGAAGGGTTTGTCAGGGCATCGGAATAGGCCAGATAGCCTTCCTTTTCCAGGAACTTCAATGCATTGAACACCATGATGGGGTCCATTGAATAAGCGGAGCTGAAGCCGTGCAGGTCAAAGGGGTAGCTGCGATCTTTGCCGCTGCCTGTGGCCAGTTGGTAATAGTTGCCCAGGCAATTGTAAACCTGTTTGATCAGCTTTAGCCCGGGGAAAGAAAGCTGGTGAAAGCGCTGCAGGTCAAGTATGTCGGCATGGTTATACAGGATCACGGCAAAAGATTTCTGCCCGTCGCGCCCTGCCCGTCCCGCCTCCTGGAAATAGGCCTCGGGGCAGTCGGGTAGGTCCATATGGACCACAAACCGCACATTTGCCTTATCGATACCCATGCCAAAGGCATTGGTGGCAACAATGACCCGGATCTTTTCCTTCATCCAGTTGTTTTGCCTTGCCTCACGCTCGGCAGCAGGCAGGCCGGCATGATAGAAACCGGCGGCAACCGAATGCCTGAGCAGAAATTCGGATATCTCCCGCGCCTTGCCCCGGCTTCTGACATACACAATTCCCGTACCCTTAACATTGCGGCAGATCTTCAGCAAACGACCCAACTTGTCTTCCTCCTGAAAAACCAGGTATGCCATGTTCTTGCGTTCGAAACTCTTCTGATACAGTTTGCCGTTCTGAAACTCCAGGTTTTTGCCAATGTCCTCAACTACCCGGCTGGTTGCCGTGGCAGTCAGGGCAAGTAGGGGAGCAGAGGGGATGAGCTTGCGGATTTCGGCTATCCTAAGGTAGGCTGGCCGGAAATCATGACCCCACTGGGAGATGCAATGTGCCTCATCCACAGCCAGCAGGTTGACCTTCATCCTGGGAAGGCGGGCCCGTAGCAGCTCGGTTTGCAGACGCTCGGGTGAGAGGTACAGGAATTTAACATCCCCGTATACACAATTGTCTACAGCTACATCCATTTCCATTCGGCTTAAGGCATGGTGAATGCCAACGGCTTTAAGGCCCTTTTCATTCAAAGCCTGGACCTGGTCTTTCATCAGGGCAATAAGAGGTGTGACCACAACACAAATACCCGGCTGCAACAAGGCTGGCAACTGGTAACATAAGGATTTTCCGCCACCTGTAGGCAGCAGGGCCAGGGTATCGTCCCCTTTCATTACAGAACGGATAATCTCCTCCTGCAGGGGCCGAAAGGTTCGGAATCCCCAATATTTGTGCAAAGTTGCCTGCAAATCCACGTTCAGGATGTTTTATCGGTTGGATTAAAAGGGCAGGAGCTGCAATCACTGCTGCATTCCTCACATTCTGGGGGGCTTTTTTGCCCGGCCCTGAAAAGGCGCCTGCCCAGATAAACAATTGTTAGGCCCAGGATGAGGATGACCAGCAGCCATTGGATCATTATAAAAAAATATTAAGGTTGATTGTTGGTTACTAAAAATAAAAAAGCAATTAAAGTTATTAAAAACAGCTGAAAAAAGCATTGCCCAAAACAAAAGTTCAGCAGGATTCAATGCCAAAAGAATAAAGGCCGGCAAAGGGAGTTTAACTCCTTTCCGGCCTTTGATTCAAAAGCAGTTATTCAGAGGGCTCAGGCGCCTCCGATCTGCATTTCGCGAATTCTGAAAGTTGGAGATGTAAATGAACGTTCCATATCCAGGTCGTTGCCCATCATATCGATGCCGCCAAGGATCTCGCTGGCACTGCCAGCAATGGTGAGACCTCTTACCGGGAACATGATCTGCCCGTTTTCTATCCAGAACCCGTTGGCTCCACCGCTGAAGTTTCCGTTCACGGCATTGATCCCATAACCGGTTACCCCCTTCAGCAAAAGCCCTCTTTTGGTGTTGGCAATGATTTGCTGGGGGGTATGATTACCGGCTTCCACATAAAGGTTGTTGACCCCAATGTCAGGAATGCTGGAGAAGCCACCCCTGGAAGCGTTACCCGTACTTTCAACCCCTGCCCGACGGGCGGCTATTGTGTTGTAAAGGAAGCTCCTTAATACTCCGTTTTCCACCAGGGTGCGTTTGCTGGTTGGAACTCCTTCACCATCAAAGGGCGCACTGGCTCCTCCTTTGGGGCGCAGGCCATCGTTGATGATGGTCAGCAGGGGAGAGGCAAACTGCTGATCCATGGAGTTTCTGAGGAAACTGGCTCCCTGTAATACCCTTTCGCCATTAATGGCTGCAATAATGCCACCCAGAAGCGAACGGGCTACCGAAGGATCAAAGATCACGCTGGCTCTTTGGGTATTGATCATTCTGGGCCCCAGCATCTCCCATGCTTTGCGTGAAGCACTGGAAGCAATTTCTTCCAGGGATTCAAGGTCAGCAAAGAACCTCCGGGAGCTGGATTCGCTGCCCGTATTGCGCTCCTGTCCCTTCTGGGCCACAACGCTCACTCCCACAGAGCAATTTGAGGTACGGTTGTTCAGTAGTATGCCGTTGGAGTTGGCGATAAATACCTGGGATTCCCTTTCTCCGAAAGAAGCCCCCGAGCTATGGGTGATGCGTGGATCCTGCATGGCAAGGGCTTCCAGCTCAATGGCCATGTTGATCTTGGTATCCATAGATATTGTTGCGATCTGCGGGTCGTATAAACCATCAACCTGCTGGCATTCCTTGCGCTGGGGCAGCACGTTGCACTCATCGGCAGAAGTGAGCCTGGCAAAGGCAATGGCCCTGGCTATTGTGTCATCAAGTGCGGAGTCCTTTAGATCGTTACAGTGACTGAAGCCCATTTTTCCATCAACCACCACGCGGAAACCAACCCCTTTGGAGGCCGCTTCCTGGACAGTTTCAATTTCCTGGTTGCGGACCCTGATCGAGAGGTTCCTGCCGGTTTGAAGGTATACTTCGGCGGCATCTGCCCCCATGCGAAGGCATTTACGTACCAGCTTATCGGTTAAATCTGTATAATTCATCGTTTTTACTCTTTTTAATGCTACATTAAACCCTGCTACCGCCAACATTAATACCCCTGATACGAAGGGTAGGCTGACCAACGGTTACTTCAGCCATCTGCCCCTTTCCGCAAATGCCGGGAGCGAAGGCCAGGTCATCGGAAACAGCATCAATATTTGAAATGACCTCCAGGCAGGAGCCAATCAGCGTTGCACCCTTTACCGGACGTGTCTTTTTGCCATTTTCGATCAGGTAAGCCTCCCGGCAGGTGAAGTTGAATTCCCCCGAGACCGAGTTCACACTCCCACCGCTTAGGCTCTGAACATAAATTCCTTTTTTGGTGGATGCCAGAATATCCTCTTTGCTGTGGGTACCCGGAGCCAGGAAGGTGTTGGTCATCCTGGGGATGGGAAGATGGCGGAATGTTTCGCGACGCCCGCTTCCTGTTCTTTCCATACCCAGCTGTTTGGCACTTAGTATGTCGGTCATGTAGCCTTTGAGGACCCCGTTTTCGATCAGTACGTTACGTTGTGCCTGGGTGCCTTCATCATCGTAATTGACAGTGCCCCTGAAATTGGGAATGGTACCATCATCAATCATGGTAAAGCAATCTGAGGCCACTTTCTGGCCTACCTTTCCGGTGAAAGCTCCAATACCCCTTGCAATGCTGTCGGCTTCCAGGGGATGGCCAACAGCCTCATGTATAAGCACTCCTCCGTCGCCATTATGCATCACCACATCCATAATACCTGCGGGTGCATCTTCTGCATCCAGCATGGCAATGGCCTCTCGGGCTGCGCGCCGGGCAACCATTTCGGGAGGATCGTTCTCAAACATCTCAAAGCCACTGTGGAAGCTGATCCTTTCACGGGCCATATGGCGGTTTTTCCCATCATCGCTCATCACCTGCATGATGAAGAACAACAAGGGCAGTTCGTCGCGCAGATACAGACCTTCGCTGTTGGCAATCACGCGACCACGCACCTGGTCGTAATAATCAACCATGGCCATCTGAATGCGAGGGTCATAATCCATTGCCGCCTGGTGTGCCCTTTGCATGATCTCTATTCGCCGCTCATCGGCAATCTCCGACAAGGGTTGCTGCACAGTCACAAAACAGTCCCTGCTGGCGGGTGCAATATTCACCGGGGTGATCAGCTGGCTGTTGCGGGCCACATAGGATGCCACCTCGGCTGCACGCATCAGGTTTTCTTCCGTGATGTCGTCGGTATAGGCATAGCCTGTTTTATCCCCACAAATCACCCGAACACCTGCCCCCTGGCTGATGCCATAAAGCCCGCTTTTAAAAATGGACTTCTCCAGAATGATCTGCCGCGAAATACGGTTTTCAAGATATACCTCAGCAAATTCCCCTCCACGCGTTAAGGCGCGGGCAATTACTCTGTCAAGAATGCCCTTGTCCATCGACAATCCGGCTGTTGCTGCCGATCCCGGGCTGCAGGATACGAGTTGTGTTAAAAGGGTAGGGGTGGCCGCAACGAGTAGTCCCCCCTTGAGGCCCATCTCCAGGAATTTCCTGCGTGGAATACCCTTTTGGTTAGAAAAGGTGTTGCTCATGGTTGATGTTTTTTTTTATTTGATGGTTATCTAAATATGAAACCTTATTGGGAGCTAAAAATAAAAATTATTTTCCCATTGGACAATTTTAATCCAACTTGCGGGGCTAGGCATCATTCTAAAGGTTTTTTTGCTTCAGCCGTTAAAAAAAGGGGATAAAAACCAAAAGACCATCTACTGGCTATACACGGCAAAAAAGAATAGGAAAAAAATTTTTTATGAAATACTTTTGAAAAGCGTTTTTTTCCGGAATAGTTGAAAAAGACAATGAGGCAATGCAATAATTTGAGAATTTTGAGAATTGTGAGAATTGTGAGAATTGTGAGAATGTGGCTGTGTGCCAATTCTGAAATGAGCTATTAACTTGTGACTTAAAAGCTAATTGGGAAGCAACAGGAGCAGGTATCAGATAAGTACCCTTTGGCTCAGTAGTTTGTTGTAGCGCAGCTGGATTGCACGCAAGCGCTCGATGGTGAGGTTTTCGCGAAATACCCTCACCAGGTATGTCATTCCTCCATTTTCCAGCAGGTAGGCTTTACCTGCATCAAAAAACAGCAGGGAGGTTTCGTATTTTACTTCCGTGGTTAGCAGCTTGAACTGCTCCCAGGATACGTAGCGGGGTATTTCAAAATAACCCAGGTCGGGGCGTTCAGTGTCCAGGTATAATCCTTCACCCAGTGGGCGCAGGTAAAAAAACTTGCGCAGGCGGATAACTCCTGTAACATTGTGTATGGGTCTTATTTGTTGCTTGAACTCAATGCCCTCCTGCCGGTAAAGGTTTTGCAGGGTGCTGATGCCCGAAAACTTCTGCAGCTCGCGGATACGGATTACCTGCCAGACGTTGTCGTGAAGGGTGATATTCCCCCCGGCACATTCGAAGGATTCATTGAACTTTTTGCGGATATTCAGGGTGGCTCGCAGTATCCATTCAAAGGAATAGTACCCCTCAAGCACCAGATAAAGATAGGAAGGCCTTTCGGGGCTTGGTACCTCACTGTAATAGGCATGAAAAGGGGCAGTAGACTCCAGAAGGCAGGTGTTGCTCGCCAGTAGCTCACTTTTTACTGTGGATAAAGGCTCTTCTTTGGTAATGCCGCCAAAACGTTCAATGATTCCGGATTTTTCCATATATACAATATTTGGATTTAGGTGGTTTTAAATTTACAACATTCCACACCTAAATGCAAATTATTTCTATCGGATGCGGCAAAAAAAAGATGAACCAGCCAATGGTTCTGCCTTTTAAAGGATCAGGGAACCGATCTGGAAAGTAAGGAAAGCCACCAGCCAGGCAAGGGCAGTTGTATAGATCATGCTGAAGGCGCCCCATTTCCAGGAACCTGATTCCTTGCTTATTGCGGCAACTACACCAATGCAGGGGAAATAAAGTAAAATGAAAAGCATGAATGAAAGGGCAACCAGGGGGGAAAACACGTTTTGCCCAATGGCATTCCCACTTGAATGGGTTTGTGTCTGAAGCCTTTCAATAAGTGACATGTTCTGGGATGCAGAGCCTTCGTCTCCCTGGTAAAGCACTGAGATGGTGCTGACTACGATCTCCTTTGCAGCCACCCCCGACAATATGCTCACCGTCATTTTCCAATCGAAGCCAAGAGGTTCCATGATAGGCTGAACAGCTTTTCCAAGCCGGCCGATATAGCTGTCTTCCTGACGCTGGATTATGCGGTGGTGCTCGATGCGTGAGAGGCTCTGCTGTTGTTTGATTTCCAGGCTTCGCAAGCCAAGGGTGTCGCCAGGCTCAAGCATAGCAAATTGGGCGCGGAATTCTTCCATGACCCCCGCTTTGTCATGATCTTCCATCATAGCATAGGAGCTGCCATTCGGAAAATATCCAAGGGCCCAGATGATGATGGAGGCTGCCAGTATGATACCACTTATCTTTCGAAGGTAATGAACTGCCTTTCCCCACATATTGCGGGTAATGGCCCGGGTGGTAGGTATCCGGTAGGGGGGAAGCTCCATTACAAAAGGGACTTCCTGCCCGCGGAATAGGGTTTTTTTGAATATAAGTGCAGCGCTTATGGCAGCAATTATACCTGCCAGATAGATCAGAAACAGCATGGTTCCCTGGTATTGCTGGAAAAAGGCGCTGATAAACAAAACATATATTGGCAAGCGGGCGCTGCACGACATGAAAGGATTGATCAGCATGGTGATCAGCCGGTCGTTCCGGTTTGCAAGGGTGCGGGTGGCCATGATAGCCGGTACATTGCAGCCAAAGCCCATCAGCAGGGGGATGAACGACTTGCCATGAAGCCCGATTTTGTGCATGGCCTTGTCCATGATGAAAACAGCACGTGACATGTAGCCTGTATCTTCCATGAGGCTGATAAAGAAAAACAGTAACATGATGTTGGGCAGAAATACCAATACACCACCCACTCCACGGATCACCCCATTGATCAGCAGGTCCTTCAGCGGGCCGGCAGAAAGCCAGTTGGCCAGAAACTCGGAGAGTTTATCAACTCCTGTTTCAATCCACTCCATAGGATATGCCCCCAGGTTAAAGGTTGCCGAAAACATAGCCCACATGAAAAATAAAAATATGGGTATACCCAAAAGCTTGTGGGTAAGAATGCGGTCGATCAGGTGGCTTTTCCGAACCCTTGGAACTGAAACAGCATGATAGGTTTCTTTTAATGCCCCAGCGATGAATCCATACTTCAAATCAGTGATCAATGACTCGGAGGATTCCCCGTATTCCTGCTCCAGGGAGTTGATCTGGCTGCTGGCTGTATAAAGGATCTCTTCATGATTGGGGCAGTTTTCCATGATGGTCTTGATGGCTTCACGGTCATGCTCCAATAATTTGATAGCCAGGAACCTGGATGATATACGATCGGTAAGATCCTGGTTTCCGGGGATGTTGATCTGGGCCTGGATGGTGCCAATGGATTCTTCAACCAATGCCCCATAACTGATATGGATGTGACGCACAACTTCATCACGGTCCTCAAATACCTCTGCAACCTTGCTGAATGTCTCTTTGATGCCTCTTCCCTTTGAACTGACTGCCGGAATCACAGGGATCCCGATCATTTTGCCAAGGTTTTCATAATCAAATGTGTCCCCTTTCTTTTCCAGCTCATCATACATGTTTAGTACCATCACAACCCGGATATCCATATCAATGAGCTGGGTGGTCAGGTATAGATTTCGTTCCAGGTTTGAAGCATCCACCACATTTATTACCACATCGGGCATCTTGCGGGTGATGAAATCACGCACAAAAATTTCTTCAGGGGTATATGCCGAAATTGAATAGGTACCAGGCAGGTCGGTAATGTTGAAGGTATAACCGTTTTGTCGAAGGGTTCCCTCCTTGGAATCAACCGTCACCCCGCTATAGTTGCCCACGCGCTCGCGCGAACCCGAGGCATGGTTGAAAAAAGTGGTTTTTCCGCTGTTGGGATTGCCAACCAGCGCAACATTGATCTGGGTTCCTTTTTGCCGGGCAGCCCTGATGCGTTCACTCGAAAATACCCCTTCAAATGAATGGTTGCGCAATTGTTGAAGCTCTTCCAAAGGTATTACCTCAATAAGCTTTGCCTCACTGCTTCGCAGCGAAACATTATAACCCATTATACTATATTCGATGGGATCCTGCAGGGGGGCTTTTTTGATCACCCGGATGGTCTTGCCCAATACAAACCCCATCTCGATGATCCTGCGGCGAAAGGCTCCCCGGCCTTTTACCTTCACGATTATCCCTTGTTCCCCATTTCGCAGATCCAGAAGAGTCATAGGGAGGTATTCTTATTTAGATTTATTTAAAACAATGCAAAGGTACATTAATTTTATTGATCACCAAGAAGCTTTTCCAATTACCGGGCCCCTGGATTTTTGTGAAAGGCAAAGGTATTAAATTGTGTTTCTGGGGTTCATGTATTTTATTAAACTATTTTTTTTCCTTTCGCTAATTGTGTTAATTTTATTTTATTAAAATTCTAACCCTTAAAAGCCTATGTTGATCCCCGATTTTGTACGCAGAGATCCCGGTTTGCGTCCGCATTTGCAAACAATAGAAGGCAGATTGCGTAAAGCCCATCACATGGAAAAAGCCCTTACGGGCGAAAATAGTCTTTCGGATTTTGCCAATGGGCATCATTATTATGGAATGCATCGTAGCAGCGATGGCTGGGTTATCCGCGAATGGGCCCCTAATGCCACCTGCATTTTTCTGATTGGGGATTTTTCCGGTTGGAAACTACGGGATGAATTTCAGCTTAAGCCTGCAGGCAATGGAAACTGGGAGCTGAAGCTTCCTTCCCCGGTACTGAAACACGGAGACCTATACAAACTTTACATGTGCTGGGAGGGTGGCTCGGGCGACCGGATACCGGCCTGGGCACGTCGAGTGGTGCAGGATCCCGGGAATCATAATTTTAATGCCCAGGTATGGGATCCTCCCTTTCCTTATGAGTGGCAGCATTCAGTACCCCATGATGAAGATTATGCCCCTCTGATCTATGAAGCGCACCCTGGAATGGCCACAAGTGAATACCGTGTGGGCACGTGGGAAGAATTCCGCTTGAATGTGCTCCCCCGCATCCACAAGGCAGCTTACAATACAATACAGTTGATGGCCGTGCAGGAACATCCTTTTTACGGATCCTTCGGTTATCATGTAAGCAACTTCTTTGCCCCATCAAGCCGGTTTGGTACCCCGGATGAGCTGAAAGCTCTTGTTGATGATGCACATGCCAGAGGAATCCGGGTGATCATGGACCTGGTACATTCCCATGCGGTTAAAAACGAAATTGAAGGCATCAGCCGCTACGATGGCAGCTACTACCAGTTCTTCCATGATGGACCAAGGGGGGATCATCCTGCCTGGGATAGCCGCTGTTTTGATTATGGAAAACCCAATGTGCTGCATTTTCTTCTTTCAAACTGTAAATACTGGCTGGAAGAATTTCGCTTTGACGGCTTCCGCTTTGATGGGATTACCAGCATGCTTTACCTGGATCACGGCCTTGGAACAGATTTCAACAGCTATGATCAATACTTCAACCTGAACCAGGATGAGGATGCCATTGCCTATCTTTACCTGGCCAATAAGCTCATCCATCAGGTAAACCCCCATGCAGTGACAATTGCAGAAGAAATGAGCGGGATGCCCGGGCTGGCCACTTCCCAGAAGGTCGGGGGCATCGGCTTTGACTACCGCCTGGCCATGGGTGTGCCCGATTACTGGATTCGTAATATCAAAAACAACAAGGTGGAGTTCTGGCATGTTGGCAATATGTTTTATCAGTTGGCCAACAAGCGTCGGGACGAAAAGACCATCCATTATGCCGAATCACACGACCAGGCCCTGGTGGGTGATAAGACCATCATCTTTTGGCTGATGGACAAGGATATGTATTTCGATATGCATGTGCACCATCAGAATTTGGTTGTAGATAATGGCATCGCCCTGCATAAAATGATCCGGCTAATTACCCTGGCTACTGCCGGCAATGGATATCTGAACTTCATGGGTAATGAGTTTGGTCATCCCGAGTGGATCGATTTTCCCGGGGCCCACAACAACTGGTCCTACCATTATGCCCGCCGGCAATGGGACCTGGTGGATAACCCCGACTTAAAGTTTCGTTTCCTGGGGGAGTTCGACAGGCAGATGATCGCCCTGGCCAGCCAGGAGCAGTTGCTTCAGCATCCCGAAGTGGTGCTTTATTTGGAACATATCGATTACCAGGTGCTGGTTACCGGAAGAGCTGAGCTGGTGTTTGTTTTCAACTTCAGCCCATTCCGCTCATACAGCGATTTCGCCGTGGAGCTACCTGCCGGAAAGTATCAAATCGTTCTGAATGCTGATAACAGGGAACTTGGTGGACACGATCGCCTGGATGAAAATATTGAATACCTATCCGTGAAAAAGAACGTGCCCGGAAACAAGGGGACCATGAAACTTTACATTCCTGCTTTGTCGGCCTTTGTTTTGAAGAAAATGTAGCATGAGTTATCAGTCATCCCTGGATATTTCAGTAAATTTGCCAGTTTCTAAACTATTTGCCATGTCCAAAACCATCAAACTTACCCGGCACATCAAAGCCAGCCCGGAAGACATTTATCGTGCCCTTGTCACTCCCTTTTCACTGGAATTGTGGACAGGTGAACCCGCTGAAATGTCAGAAGAACCCGGCAGCGAATTCTCCCTGTTTGGCGGGAATATTGTAGGGCGAAACCAGGAGCTGGTTCCCGACAGTATGCTTCGCCAGCAATGGTACTTCGGGGAGGATGTGGTTTCGGAAGTTACCATCAGCCTCATAGCCGAAAAGGGCAAAACAAAAGTGGAGGTCCTGCATGAAGGCATTCCTGAAGAAGCATACGAGAATATGCTGGAAGGCTGGAAAGACAGCTACCTGGCTTTGCTGAAGGATTTTTTCGAAGCTTGAGGTTATACGTTAAAACGTACATGGAAGATGTCGCCATCTTTCACAATGTAGTTTTTACCCTCGATAAAGAACTTGCCGTGCTGCTTACAGGCATGCTCGCTGCCAAGGCTCAGGAAATCCTCGTATTTCATCACCTCAGCACGGATAAACCCTCTCTCAAGGTCCGAATGGATTACACCGGCAGCCTGTGGGGCATGCATCCCTTCGCGAATGGTCCAGGCTCTTACCTCCTTGGGCCCAACGGTGAAAAAGGTCTGCAGGTTGAGGGTGTGGTAGGCAGCGCGGATGAGCTTGTTGACTCCCGGCTCGCTTAACCCCAGGTCATCCAGGAAAGCTTTACGGTCTTCTTCCGACTCCAGCTCGGCTATGTCGGCCTCGGCAAGGGCAGCAATCACAAGCATGTCGCTACCTTCTGCCTGGGCAATTTTTTCAATTCTTTGGGTATAGGAATTGCCTGCGGCTGCCGATGCCTCATCTACATTGCAAACATAGATAACCGGCTTAATAGTCAGCAAAAAGCAATCATCAATGTACTTATTGTCGGCTTCTGCTATGGCAAAGGAGCGGGCAGGCTCCCCGTTCTCAAAATGGGTCATCAGGGCCGTAAGCACCTCAAGGCCGTGTTTGGCATCCTTGTCACCCACTTTTACAAGTTTCTGAAGCCGCTGCATCACCTTTTCTACGGTCTCCAGATCTTTGGTGATTAATTCCAGATCGATGATCTCTTTATCGCGTACCGGGTCAACTGAGCCTTCAATATGGGGAATGGTTTCATCATCAAAACAACGGAGTACGTGAATGATAGCATCCGTTTGCCTGATCTCCGATAGAAACTGGCTGGTGGCCTTTTGCACGCTGCTTCCCTTTACCAGCCCAGGAATATCGATGATCTGTACCGTGGTGGGAACAACCTTCTGAGGCTTTACCAGGTTAGCAAGATTGTAAAGCCGGGGATCAGGAACATCAATCTGCCCCAGGTTGGTTTTTCCCGCTGACTGCCCCCCCGAACGGCTCCTGGATAATGAGTTGAAAAGGGTGGTCTTTCCTACCCCTGCCATTCCTACTATGCCGCAATTTAGTGCCATTTTTGATACGTTTGTTTTCTCGGGTGCAAAGGTACTAATTAATGAGCAAAACTTAACCCGCAGTAAAGAAACCTCTGAAATGGGATTTGCTATGGGCAGGAGATGACTATTCGCCATTTTTTTTGTAATTTGTAACCAAATCAGTTAATCATGATTCGTGAAATCACCACGGAAAGAATACCCATTAAACTGTGGATACCCGATATTGAACAGGGTGCACTGGAGCAGGCCAAAAACCTGGCTAATCTGCCATTTGCATTTCGCCATGTTGCCCTGATGCCCGATTGTCATCAGGGATTTGGCATGCCCATAGGAGGTGTGCTTGCTACCCGTGAAATGATCATTCCCAATGCCGTAGGGGTGGATATTGGCTGCGGGATGTGTGCCGTGCAAACATCACTGCATGAGCTGGATGTATCAACCCTGAAGGACCTGATGTCGCAGATCCGGGAAAAGGTCCCGCTTGGCTTCAAGCATCATAAAAGTCCCCAGCAGCACGAATGGATGCCCCAGCTGCAGGATCCTGAGATGACACCTGTTGTTGCCCGCGAATATCAAAATGCCACTTTCCAGGTAGGCACCCTGGGAGGGGGCAATCACTTCATCGAAATGCAGAAAGGTTCTGATGGAATGATCTGGATCATGATTCATTCAGGAAGCCGCAACATCGGAAAGCAGGTAGCCGATTTTTACAATCGCCTGGCAGTATCTTTGAATGAAAAATGGAAAAGCCCCGTGCCCCGCTCCGCCCAGCTGGCTTACCTTCCCCTTGATAGCCCCGAGGCACAACAATACCTTCAGGAAATGAAATATTGTGTCGATTTTGCCTTTGCCAACCGAAGGCTGATGATGAAAAATATCCTGGATATTTTTGAGAAAAAGCTGGGAAGTAATTTCCGGGCCGCGCCCATGATCAATATTGCCCACAATTATGCAGATTTTGAAAAGCATTTTGGTCAGCAGGTTATTGTTCACCGAAAAGGGGCAACCCTTGCCACTAAGGAAACCGTTGGGATCATTCCTGGCAGCCAGGGAACCAAAAGTTATATCGTCAAAGGAAAAGGCAATCAGGAGAGCTTCATGAGCTGCTCGCACGGGGCAGGAAGGGTGATGGGACGAAAAGAGGCAATCCGCACCCTTGATCTGAAGGCGGAGATTAAAAAGCTGAACGAACAGGGCATCATTCATGCTATACGAACTGCCCGCGATCTTGAAGAAGCATCCAGCGCTTATAAGGACATCAGCCAGGTTATGAAAAACCAGGATGACCTGGTGGAAATCCTGGTTGAACTCAATCCCCTGGCGGTTATTAAAGGATAGCTGCTGCTAGGAAAGCTTTTTTACATTTTTTGCAACATCCTGACCATTGTATTTGCGCTCAATGGTGAATTCTACCGTGTCGCCCGTTAGCAACTCGTTGAAATCAACATTCAGCACATCGGTATAATGGAAAAACAGGTTGTTGTTGGGAAACTTTATAAACCCATAACCGTTTTTCAGGCTTAGTACCTCGCTGATACGCGCTTCTCCGTTCTCCTCAATCTCCTGCTTTTTCTCTGCGGAAGAAAATTCCTCCTGTACGAAAAGATTGTTGATCAGCGGATCATTTTTCTTAACCCGGTTATCTATAAGTTCGTGCATCTGAAGCGGATAGGATACTTCCTCAATCAGGTGCTGTGAGGTGCGGGTAACCATTTTCTGTCCCTCATCATTGGTGAATTCAAAGTCCCAGCACAAGACTACCACCCTCACACCCAGGGCATTTACCTTACGGATCAGGGGTACAAAATCACCGTCGGATGCTATTAATACCAATACGTCAATTTTTCCTGACATTGCCCGCTCATAAGCCTCCAGGGCCAATACGACATCAACGCTTTTCTCCTCGCGCTTGCCAAAGTAAGTTTTCAGGGGAAAATAATGAGTGACAACGCCTTCCGACATTAAAATGTCGTCAAATACCCGCTCGTAATAAAGCTGATTTCCGCGTTGTGCGGCTTCCTGGGCATTGATGCGCCCACGAAAGTAATGTGCATCTACAATATGACACAAATGATATTCGTGCCCTTCATTTAAGGCTACCTGCTGGCGGATGAAATCATGTAAGCCGGATATACTTAACCGGCGCTTTCGCGGATGAACATAATTGTAATAATTACTTACATGTAAAAAATAGTTTCCATCATAAAATACACCAATGCGGATTAAGCCTGGGGTTTTCTCATAATTCATCTGGATGATAAAATTTAAGGTTTGTAGCTTTTTTTGATAATTCTATGTAGTTTACCTGAAAATTAGCTTTTTATGCTCTTTTCAAATGATAACTTAAAAGGACTATAAATTTTTGCATAAACAAAAATAATAAAAATTTAAATTCAGCCAATACATGTAAATGTTTTTTTGATCTCATTCCTGAAAAAAGGGATAATTTTGTGGGGTTATAAACTGAAATCTTTTTACTCTAATGGCTAAGGAAAAAATCGGCATTCCTAAAGGCACCCGGGATTTTTCCCCTCCGGAGATCGCCCGGCGGGATTATATTTTCAACACCATTCGCTCGGTCTTCAGGCTTTTTGGTTATAAACCCATAGAAACGCCTTCTTTTGAGAATTTATCAACCCTGATGGGTAAATATGGAGAAGAGGGCGACAGGCTTATTTTCCGCATACTGAACTCGGGTGATTTTCTTTCATCTGTTTCTGATCAGATGCTTCAGCAGCGTGATCTTTCTGCCATATCTGCACGTATATGCGAAAAAGCCCTGCGTTATGATCTTACAGTACCCTTTGCAAGGTATGTTGTTCAGAACCAGCACCAGATCACTTTTCCTTTCAAACGATACCAGATTCAGCCTGTCTGGCGGGCCGACAGGCCCCAGAAAGGCAGGTACCGCGAGTTCTACCAGTGTGATGCCGATGTCATAGGAAGCGATTCATTGTTCAATGAAGCCGAACTGCTGCAGATTATCGACCAGGTTTTTTCATTGCTGGGCCTGGAGGTGGTCATAAAATTCAATAACCGGAAGATCCTTGCAGGCATCGCCCAGTTTATCGGCTTTGAAGATAAGATCATCGATATTACCACGGCAATCGATAAGATCGATAAGATAGGCCTTGAAAAAGTAAAGCAGGAGCTTCATCAAAGGGGACTTCCACAGGAGGCCGTTGAAAAGCTTCAGCCCGTGTTGCTGCTACAGGGAACAGCCTGGCAGAAGCTGCAGGCTCTTGAAGAAATTCTGGCTGATTCCCCACTGGGGCTTCAGGGAATCAGCGAGGTACATGAAGTATTCTCCATTTTCGACAACATTCCCCTTGGCTGTGAACTGGAGCTTGACCTAACCCTTGCCCGCGGTCTCAACTATTACACAGGGGCTATCATCGAGGTCAAATCCCTTGAGGTCCCCATGGGAAGTATCTGCGGTGGAGGCCGCTACGACGATCTTACGGGAATTTTTGGTTTGCCGGGTACTTCCGGGGTAGGGGTGTCATTTGGGGCCGATCGTATATACGATGTTCTGCTGGAGCTTGGTCGCTTTCCGGCCAGCCTGGGTGAAATGTCGCAGCTGCTGGCCGTTAATTTCGGAGCCAGTGAAAGAAATTACTGCCTGGAACTTTTGCAGGAGCTTAGATCGTACAGTATCAGCTGTGAGATCTACCCCGAGCCTGCCAAAATGAAAAAACAAATGCAATATGCCGATAAGAATGCCATTCCCTTTGTTTTGGTAGCCGGTGAGGGCGAGATGCAACAGGGCATTTACTCCCTTAAAAATATGCATACAGGTGAGCAGTTTCAGCTTAACAGGGAGCAGGTAGTTGAGAAAATGTTGAATTATCAAAAGCGCAATCAATGATCACCCATTCAATCAACCCCGGCAGGCTTACCTTCCAGGCTCTTGAAAAGCTGATGCTCCCCGGAAACAGCCTTGAACTTTCGGAAACCTCAAGGCAGCGCATCATCCATTGCCGCAATTACCTTGATGAACGCATCAGCACCCAGCAGGGTCCAGTTTACGGGGTGAATACGGGCTTTGGTTCTCTCTGCAATCATTCCATTTCCAACGATGACCTGCATACCTTGCAGAAGAATCTGGTGATGTCGCATGCCTGCGGCACCGGGAAAGAAGTCCCCGGGGAGATCGTTCGCCTCATGCTGGTTCTAAAAATTCAATCTCTCTCGTATGGAAATTCGGCCATTGCCCTGAAAACCATCAGCCGCTTGATTGATTTTTACAATCATGATGTGCTGCCGGTGGTTTATTGCCAGGGCTCACTGGGAGCTTCCGGCGATCTTGCTCCCCTGGCACATTTAAGCCTTCCTTTGCTGGGCCTGGGGGAGGTGAATTACCAGGGCCAGAAACGGCAATCGGCAGAAGTGCTTCAACAGCTGGGGTGGCAACCCCTTGAGCTGGAATCCAAGGAGGGGCTTGCCCTGCTGAATGGCACACAGTTCATGGCCGCATATGCTAGCTGGTGCCTTTTGAAATCATTGCGCCTGTCGCGCTGGGCCGATCTGGCAGGAGCCCTGTCACTGGAGGCTTACGACGGGCTTATTGAACCTTTCCTTGAGCAGGTTCACCTCGTACGCCATCACCCGGGCCAAATTCAAACGGCTGCATTTTTCCGCCGTATCCTTCAGGGTAGCCAGCTCATTCGCCAGAAGAAGAACCACGTGCAGGACCCCTATTCCTTCCGTTGCATTCCCCAGGTGCATGGTGCTACAAAAGATGTGATCAGCTATGTCAGCGGGGTGTTTGAAAATGAGATCAACGCGGTAACCGACAATCCAACAGTTTTTCCCGAGGATGAGCTGATCATCTCGGCTGGTAACTTTCATGGCCAGCCCCTGGCACTTAGCCTGGATTTTCTGGCCATTGCCATGGCAGAGTTGGGTAATATTTCTGAAAGAAGGGTTTACCGTCTTATTTCAGGCAGCCGCAACCTGCCTTCCTTCCTGGTAGCAAACCCCGGCCTTAATTCAGGTTTCATGATCCCGCAATATACAGCCGCTTCCCTGGTAAGCCAAAACAAGCAGTTGTGTACCCCGGCATCGGTTGATTCCATTGAGTCATCCCAGGGGCAGGAAGACCATGTGAGCATGGGGGCAAATGCCGCTATCAAACTCTTCAAGGTAGTGGGTAATGTTCAGACCCTCCTGGCCATCGAGCTCTTCAACGCAAGCCAGGCCATGTTCTTCCGCGAGAGTGATAAAACTTCTCCTGTACTGGCCAGTTTGTTGAGTGAATTCCGAAAACAGGTACCTGTTGTTGAAAACGATAAGGTGATGTATCATGAAATGGCCAAAGCTGCTGATTTTATTGAAAAAACAGATCCGGAAATTTTTTCCTGAAAATATGCATTCACTTTTTATGCCGACCGTCCCAATTCCGGGGCGGTTTTTTTTTGCGAAATACGGTTTAAATTTTGCTTTGGGGTAGTGAAGTACCGGGGTTGTAAGGTTAATGCCAGTTTCATAGATTTATTACTGATAAAAATTGCAATAGAATTCTGGAAGGGATTCATCGGAGGAAAGCAAATTTTCAGGAAAAAAAATTATAGACTTGTGGTTTTTAAATAATGTATATATATTTGTCAAAATCAATAATTAATGCATCATCTGGCAATGACTAGCGGCCGCCAACGACCTTTGTCATTCAATGTTTTGTGCGTATTGGCTTTTGGGTTTGGCGGGATTTCCATTATCGTTAATTTGTACCTGATCCTGACGGGAACCCTTTCCCAATCATACCGGGAATTTGCTGTTGTTCAGAACTTTCTGGGGTCTTCGGCCGAATATCATGGAATGATCTATTCTTTTCTAGGCCTAGCCCTCTCCGTAGTGGCCTTCTTTGGAGTGATCCAGATGTGGAACCAGTTGCGGTCAGGATTCTGGCTTTTTGTTATTGCAAAAATTACCTACCTGATTCTGCCTTTCTTTTTGCTTAATGTGGTTTTTATTTATTTGGTATACCTAATGCTCCCCTTCACGATCATGGTGATGGTTTTTATTATCCTGTTTTCATTCAATTTCAGGTACCTTTATTAAGATTCAAGCTGTTCCTCCCAGGCATTATTTGTCTTCCAGGCTTTTCGTTGCTGTTTCAAAAACCTTCGGTAGTTGCGGCTGATTTTCATTTTGCGGGGCTGCAATTCAGGTTGGCCCGCATTTACCCAAGCCGTGAACCACAGGTCCCCGGTTGCCTTTATGGCCAGTTGCATCTGCCGCTCTACCATCTGGCGGGTTTCTAGGTGAAAAGCCTCTGAAAATTCCCTTGAAAAAACCTTGTAGGTTATCAAACCCCTTGGCTCATGCACAAAACGCTGATCAACCGGGAACATTTCCAGCAGAGCAGTGAATACTTCATAAATGGAATCAACCTTTTGATGACTTGCCTCGATAAGTTGCCAGGTGTAGGAAAGGGGGGCATTTATGTATTGTGCTTTGCCGGTTAGATAATCGAAGCGAGGGGCGAAGAGTTCGGGAATACGGCTTTCCCACAGGGAGTGTACTCCTCTCTCGGAAGGGGCACGCCCGTTGTAAAAACGCGTGGTATGAAGAGGAGTACATGCGTCGGCCACGTAATGGCCCAGGTGGGCTGCATGGTACAGGATCCGGTCGGTGTGGCGGGCTTCAAAAGCTTTGGTCAGCCGTGCAAGCACAATCTGTATATGCCAGGGAAGCAAGCCGTATGTAACCAGGGTTTCTTCAGAATATTTTTCCTGGGCATCCTGCCAGCGATAGGGAATGAGGCTGAATGGATCTTCTCCATAATGATCTGCATTGATAAAATGCCTGCTGGCCTCCCCAGCATCCACATGCGCTCTGCGATCCGGATCAACCGAATGCTCCGAAAGGTATTGCAGGTGATATTTAAAAAAGCCGGCCATTTCCCCGGGAAGGGTGAAAACAGCCATGTAGTTTATTTTGCGATGGGCCAAAAACCCAAAGCTGTAGGCTGCTGCCAGGGGCAAGATGCAAAAGAGCCCCCACAGCATCATTGGCAACAGGTTCCTGAGAGTTTTTCCCCTGATCATCAACAGTCCTGATATCCAGTGATCTGATAATGATCAAATATAATGCTTTTAGAAGATATTTCCTCAGGCCTTTACAAGGTGAATTCCCTCCAATATTGGAACAGCATTTGTAAGGTTCATCGACAGGCAATAATGGATCACGTCGTCAAGGCCCAGTTTGCGCAAGCGGTGGCGGTGGGCGGCTTTTTCAATATATGCTGCCGGATCCTTCTGTGCAAGCTTCCACAGATCGGCGCTGGCAATGGCCGAATCGCAGCTTGTGTGAAAGATCCCTGGATGATCCTCGATCAGTTTTTGGGTGAGGGCTCCGGCAAAAAGGCTGTCTTCAAGGCTGAAGCGGTTTTTCCAGCCTGCACAAAAAATCAGCAGGTCTTTCTGCTGGCTGGCTGCATACTTAGCCACGGCATCCAGGTTGGTGAAAGCCCCGATTGCAACCCGGTTGTTCCCTTTGGCAGCAGTGTAAATGGCCTGGGTGCCGTTGGTGGTGTTCATCACAATGGTCTCACCTCTTAGATGGGGTTGCAGGAAGTTGAAAGGAGAGTTGCCGAAATCGGCGCAATCAAGGGTTTTGCCGTCCCGCTCGCCGGCAACAATGTATCCTTTGGCCTTGTATTCCTGGCTCTCGCTGATCTGTGCAACAGGAATAATACTTTTCACACCGTTCTGCATTGCAGCTACCATGGCTGTGGTGGCCCTGAATATATCGGTGATCACAACCAGTGAATCATGCTTTTGATACAGCGGATAGGAGAGGGGGGAGAAACAAACACTGATGGAATAAAGGCCTTGCTCGGAATACATGTTTAGCAGAATTAAAAAAAAAGATTGCCCTGTATCTGCAGGGCAATCTTTCAAAAAATTGGAATTACTGTGCTTTGTAGAAAGGAAGCTTCACCACTTCTGCTTTCAGGTGCTTATCGCGGATCACAATGAAGATCTCCGTACCGGCTTTGGCAAATTGCTTCTGCACATAACCCATGCCCACAGGCTCCTTCAGGGATGGGGACATGGTGCCGGAAGTTACTTCACCAATGGTGTTGCCCTCACTGTCGGCAATGGCATAATGTTGCCTGGGTATACCTTTTTCCATCATGCGAAAGCCAACCAGTTTGCGGCTGACACCTTCCTGTTTTTGTTTTTCAAGTGCCTCGCGGTTGATAAAGTTCTTTCCTTCGGGAAATTTGGTGATCCAGCCCAGGCCTGCCTCAATGGGAGAGGTGGTATCGTTGATGTCGTTGCCATAAAGGCAGAAACCCATTTCAAGGCGCAGGGTGTCGCGGGCAGCAAGGCCAATGGGCTTCACTCCGAACTCTTCACCTGCCTCAAACACGGCATCAAAGATCTTTTCTGCGTCCTTGTTTTCAAAATATATCTCGCAGCCACCTGATCCTGTGTAACCCGTGGTTGAGAAAATAACCCCGTCAACCCCTGCAAAATTCAAAACTTTGAAGGTGTAGTATTCCATATCTTCAACCGGCTCGCTGGTGAGTTTTTGCATGGCTTTCAAGGCCAGGGGCCCCTGCACTGCAAGCTGGGAGATATTGTCAGATACATTTTCCAGTTCGGCTCCAATGCCTTCATTTTGCTGAACCAGCCAGGTCCAGTCCTTCTCAATGTTGGCTGCATTAACAACCATCAGGTATTTCTCGCTGTTGAAACGGTAAAGCAGAAAGTCGTCAACAATGCCACCCTGATCATTGGGGTAACATGAATACTGAACTTTCCCGTCGCTAAGAGCAGCAGCATCGTTTGAACTAACCCGCTGGATGAATTCAAATGCTTTGGGGCCTTTTACCCAGATCTCTCCCATATGCGAAACATCAAACACGCCCAGCTTTGTGCGTACGGTTTCATGCTCAATGTTGATTCCTTCGAACTGCACGGGCATGTAAAACCCTGCGAAAGGAACCATTTTGCCTCCCATGGCTTCGTGCTTTTCTTTAAAAACAGTGGTTTTCATAAAAAGATATTGAATGTCTGTGTAATTACTGTAGATGGTACAAAATTAAGAAAATACGCGTTGATCAGGTATGATCTGTGAATCTTCAGAAGCAGGCGCCCGAAATATATGCATTAGGTTTTCAGCACCCGGGTAACCAGCTCGGCAGCCTCTTTCAGCAAAATGGCCGAATGTACCTTCAATCCCGACTGGTCGATGATCTGCTTGGCCTCGGCGGCATTGGTTCCCTGAAGCCTGACGATAATGGGGATATTTATCTCTCCGATGTTTTTGTAGGCATCCACGATGCCGTTGGCAACGCGGTCGCAGCGAACGATCCCCCCAAAGATATTCACCAGGATTGCTTTTACATTGGGATCTTTCAGGATGATGCGAAATGCCTCCTCCACGCGTTTTGCATTGGCCGATCCCCCCACATCCAGGAAATTGGCAGGTTCCCCTCCGGAGAGTTTGATAATGTCCATGGTAGCCATAGCCAGGCCTGCACCATTGACCATGCAACCTACGTTGCCATCAAGTTTCACATAATTCAGATCGTGCTGGCCGGCTTCCACCTCCATGGGGTCCTCTTCATAAATATCACGCATGGCTGCAATACCCGGGTGGCGATACAAGGCATTGTTGTCGATGGTCATTTTGGTATCCACCACCAATATCTTGTTGTCGGATGCTTTGAAAAGTGGGTTGATCTCAATGAGGGTGGCATCGCTTTCAACATATGCCCGGTAAAGCTGGGGCACGAATTTCACCATGTTTTTGAAGGCCTCCCCGCTCAGGCCGTAGTTAAAGGCAATACGACGTGCCTGGAAGGGCTGAATGCCAATGGCAGGATCAATCTCTTCGGTGAAAATCAACTCGGGAGTTTCCTCGGCCACCTCTTCAATATTCATCCCGCCCCGGGGCGAATACACGATCATGTTGCGCGAGGTGTTGCGGTTCAGCAATATGCTCATGTACAATTCTGCAGGCTGCGATTCACCCGGGTAATAAATACCCTGCTCAACAAGTACCTTGCGCACTAGCTTGCCCTTAGGGCCTGTCTGGGGGGTAACCAGGGTCATCCCAAGTATCTGGCTTGCATACTGCTCTACCTGATCATATGATTTGGCAATCTTTACACCGCCTCCCTTACCACGGCCCCCTGCATGAATCTGGGCTTTTACCGCCCATACGCTCTGCCCGGTAAGCTTCTCTATTTCCAGGGCTGCCTGCCTTGCGTCAGCTGAATTCTCAATTAAAATACTCTCGGCTACCGGTACCTGGTACTTGCGAAGAATGGATTTCCCCTGGTATTCGTGAAGGTTCATCTTTCTGGAATTTAGGTAAATTGTGTTATTTTTTGTATTGATAATCCGATAAATCTTCTCCGGGTAGGAGTTAATAAAACGAATCTCACGATTGAGCGTACAAAAGTAAAAAATTCCACCGGATGTAATGAAATATTTTTTTTATCATTTGTAGCAAGTAGAAAGGGATTTCTTATAAAATTTAAACGCTTAATTAGAAAATCAGCCTTTTAATGGGCAATATTTTTCCATTGGCCAAAATATTCAACCCATAATTGGCGTTAACTTTCAGAAACACTCACTAACTACAAAATGCCTTGCTTATGAACCAATTAACTACCCTTGAGAATGAAGTTTTGATGTTTGTTGATAAAAATGCCAGGAACATGGAAAACTACCGTTTCAAATGTCTTCTACGCTTTCCGGAATATGATCCTGATAAATACCAGGTTTCCGCTCCTGACAATTGCCCGGGTAACCAGGTGATCAGCAACATCATGGGTTATGCCCGTTCCCTTGAGGTGATCCGCAAGCCCTCGGGAAAGCCCATTTTTCTGATCGGAAATTAGCCACTTCCATTTTTTTTATCTTTATATTTGTTTTCTGCCACAGTTCCCGCTTTGCTGCGGCCCAAACAATCAAATCTCTACAATATGAAAAAGAAATTGTACCTGATGCTTTTCGCCCTGATGCTGCTGGGCTTTTCCATGACAGGCTGCCGCAGCCGCGAGTTGTGCCCTGCCTATACCGAAAGCCAGCCCACCACGGAAGAAGTTTCAGTTTCCCTTGCTTGAAGTACTTTTTCGTACTTTCTTCCCTTCAGGGAGGATTAAAAACAGCCTCTTTCGGAGGCTTTTTTGTTTTTGGTTTATCTTTGTTGAAAATCCCTGATAAGCTTGGACCAGTCGAATTTCATATATCTGAAAAAGCCTGAATGGTTGCGCATCAGGCTTCCGCGTGCCGACCATTACCAGAAGGTGAAGAACCTGATGGATGACGGCAGCCTTCACACCATCTGCGATAGCGGTGCCTGCCCCAATAAGGGCGACTGCTGGGCAGCCGGTACTGCCACCTTTATGATACTGGGGGATATTTGCACCCGCAGTTGCCGCTTTTGCAATGTAAAAACCGGCCGACCCCTTGCTGCCGACCCCATGGAACCCCTGAAGGTGGCCCGGGCGGTTCAGCAAATGCAGCTGAAACATTGTGTTATCACCTCTGTTGACCGCGACGACCTGCCCGATGGGGGGGCTGCCCATTGGGCTGAAACCATCCGGCAGGTCCGGCAGCATGCCCCCCATACAACCATCGAAACCCTGATCCCCGATTTTAAAGGAAACCTGCAACATCTCGACATGCTCCTGGAAACCCGCCCCCAGGTAGTGAGCCATAACCTGGAAACCGTTGAACGGCTCACCCGCGAAGTAAGGGTTTACGCCAATTACCGGCAGAGCCTGATGGTAATTCAGCATATCAGTCAAAGCGGGCTGCGCTCAAAAAGCGGTATCATGCTGGGGCTTGGCGAAACCGAAGACGAGATATTGCAGACAATGGACCATCTGCTGGAGGCAGGTTGCCAGGTGATCACCCTGGGCCAATACCTGCAGCCCAGCGTAAAGCATCTCAGGGTGCAAAATTATGTGCATCCCGATGATTTTGCCCGCTACGGGAAGATAGCTCTTGAAAAAGGATTTCTTTTTGCTGAATCCGCTCCTTTGGTAAGATCCTCATATCATGCCGAAAAACACATTCCATCTGTATGAAAACTTTAATAATGACCAATTACCTGTGCTTGGGTTTCATGCTGATATTATTCAGCGGCTGTGGCAGGGGAGCGGGTGCTTCAAATACTTCTGCCGGGGCAGGCCTGGAGAAAGAGCCCATCATGACGGGAGCCCAGCAAACCGAATTGTATTTTCCCCTGCTGGAAGGCAAACGCATTGCTGTTGCCGGAAATCATACCTCCATGATTGGCAGCACCCACCTGGTAGATACTTTGCTGGCCTCGGGCTTTGATGTAAAAAAAGTTTTCAGCCCCGAGCATGGCTTCCGTGGTCAGGCTGCTGCAGGAGAGCTCATCAGCAATGAAGTGGATCAACGGACAGGGCTGCCCATCATCAGCCTATACGGCAGCAACCGAAGGCCAACACCCGAACAGCTTAATGGGCTGGATGTGATCGTTTTTGATATGCAGGATGTGGGGGTGCGCTTTTACACTTATATTTCTACCATGTCGCTGATCATGCGCGAGGCAGCCCTGCTGAATATTCCGGTGATTATCCTTGACCGGCCCAATCCTAACGGGCATTTCGTGGATGGCCCCCTGCTTGACATGCAGTTCTCCTCCTTTGTGGGAATGCACCCGGTTCCGGTGGTGCATGGGATGACCGTGGGAGAATATGCCCTGATGGTCAACGGGGAAGAATGGCTGGGGCCCCGGATCATTGCTCCCCTTACTGTGATTCCCGTGAAAAATTATACCCATTCCTGCTTCTATGAACTCCCCCTGCCTCCCTCGCCCAATCTTCCCAACATGCAGGCGGTTTACCTTTATCCTTCATTGTGTTTTTTTGAAGGAACACCCCTGAGCGTTGGAAGAGGTACCAGCAAGCCATTCCAGATATTCGGGCATTCAAGTTTAGGTTCAGATAAATTTGACTATTCCTTTGTTCCACAAAGCGTTAGAGCAGCTCCCGATCCCCCCGAAAAAAACAAAACCTGCTTTGGCCGCGATCTAAGCCAGATCCCTTTAAACCAGCTGCAGGCTGGTGCCCGGCTTGACCTGGGTTACCTGCTGGAGGCTTTCAGAGAGTTCCCTAAAAAGGACCAGTTCTTTAATAACTTCTTTGACCGCCTGGCAGGTAACAACCTGCTGCGCAACCAAATCCTCGCCGGCCTGAGCGAGGATGTGATCCGTCAATCATGGCAGGCCGACCTGGAAGCCTTTAAGGCAATACGGGTAAGATACCTGCTGTATCCTGATTTTGAATAATGATATGATGCTGAGGATGAATGCACTGATCCCGATCATCTCATGCATTGATTGAGGCTGCCTCATCCCAGGATCGTACAGATGCAATGCCCTGCCTCTCCCCGAAATTTTTCGCCTGCGGCCTCTCCCTGACACGGCTTTTCACCGTATCCTCTTCGTATTAAACTCGCACCAAACTCGCACTAAACTCGGACCAAATTCGGACTAAATTCGCGTTTTAGCGAATTTACCCCGAATTTGCTGCGTGTTTGGTCCGAATTTGCTGCGAATTTGAGTAACCCCCGGGATGGATGATTGTAGTATTTGAAGTTTTTTGCCAACCTTATTTACCTCAGTAGAAAAAAAGCAGCCCCCCGCGGCGACTATCTGCAACTGAGGTAAATAGGTGGGTTCTCCAGGAATTTTTTGACTATCCGCAGATGTTCACAGAAAAGAAGAAGAAGTCACAAAGATTCGCAGATCTTTCTGTATGAATTTCAGATCTTTATGAACCTTTAAGATACCTGAAACCTGACATTTGACCCCTATCTCGCCAAAACTACCTGTGCGCGGTCGGCGTTGAGGATGGCATTCAGAAAGTCAACGAAATCCGCGTACTTCTCTGCCGGATGGGTGCCTTTCCTGGAAAAGTATGTTCTTTGATAAGTCAGCTGGTTGCCTTCCTGATGGTAATTTGCCTGGAAAAATCCAAATTCATTGTCCAGCAGCAAACCCTCGGGTAAATGGGCAATGGTATAGCCAGCGGGCAATTCCCAGTGAACGGTGTCGGAGTACAATGCTGATTCCGAAATATGGACCGCATGTGTTCTGTTGGCCATAACAGGGGGTACGCTGTTGCGGCGGCTAAGGATGTTTGGCTGAAACAGGATGCGGTTGCCCGCCCTGGAAACATACTGGCTGGAAGATACATTGAGAACCTCCTCCAGGACCGGTACTCTTGTTTTCTGCAGATTGTAGCTGAAATCGGAGATTTCCGGGTTATTGATGCCCAGGTTTTGCTGCAGGTATCTTTTTTGCTGGCCGGCTCCTTGCAGAAATAACCCCAGGAGATCTTCGTAGCGGGCGCCTGTGTGCCTGGAGGAGCTGGTAAATTCCAGGGCTCCTGTTGAAAGGATCCGGGCCTGCAGATGCCGGGAGATCTGGTTCTGGGCATGGTTGTAGGCCGGGGTTGGCACCAGTTTGCCTCCTTCGGCAGTTATCATCAGCACCAGCCGGCCTGAATTGCTGCTTCCCAGGTAAGCTGTGGGATGGTGATTGCTGGTGCATTCAAGCCATAAGGTATCCTGCTGCAGGGGTACGGCAAGAATGACGTGGTTGAATGCCTTGGTAGGGAAGTCAGGAAAAACATCTCCCCGGAAAGGTCCAGAAAATACCAGTGTGTATATTGAGTTGATGCCTGCTTCCTTGAGCAATGCCATGGTGTAATTGACAAGTGCCTTGCAGTCGCCGTATCCCGTACGGTCGACCATGGCAGCATCAAATGGCTGAAAGCCCCCGATGCCAAGCTGAATGCTTACATATCGTGTACGCGATTGCATGAATTCGTAAAGGATGCGAACTTTTTCGGTTGTATCCTCAACCCCGGCAACCAGTTCCTGTACCCGGGCACGGGTGGGGGCAGGCAGTGTCTGCCTGCCCTCGGTTAATTCATAGGCCCATTTGCCATAGTCTTGCCAGGTGCTCATATTTCCATTGGTTCCCCCGTAATGAAATCTGGAAGATCCCAGCAACACATGGGGCACTAGCTGCTCTAAAGGTGGCATATATGCCTCATTTTTGATTGCAGGCAAGGATTCCAGCTGCCATACCCAGGTGGTATTGTCTGCACTGACGGTAGGTTGAAGATCTTCCCGGTTGCGGGCTCTGTGGCGGAATTCCATGCCCCGGGGGACAACAACTGTATGACTGGCCTTTTCCACTGATAATTCCAACTTGTCCTGCGGATACCAGGAGAAAAAGAAGAATCCGTTGCGAAACTCCAGCTCATATTCCATCTCAACGGTGAAAGGAAGCTGGCTGACGTATATATCGGTGAATAATATCCTGGCGTCATCGTAATGGGAGGAACCCGAGTTGCTGCGGTCGGTAAATTCATCCTTTTTCAGGTCGCGGATCTTTTTGCCCTGGGCATCATAAAGGGTAACCTTGTAGCTGCGAACCCTTTTGTATGAATCATACGGTACAATCAGATCGGCCATTCCTTCGGCCTTGCGCTCCAAAATGGTGATGACTTTCCTTTCGGTCAGCTTTGCCCTGGATTCATTGGATACTTCAAAGCGACTGTGGTTTTCGCGCACCACTGCTACGGCATTCTCACGCAAAGGGGCGGGTATTGAAGCAACATCATATTTTGCTGCAGCCTCACCCACAGCGATCAGCAACAATATCAAAAAAGGCCATACTGCAAAGGGGATATTCCTTGTATTCATGATCATGATTTTTTGGTTCAGGTGGTCAATTTCAGTGTTATCTGCTCGCTGTGCTTCTCGACCATGTTTTTGAAGAACTCCTTCAAGCCGTTGTAATCGGCCGGCAGGAAAAAATGATCCCGCACCTCATAAATGGTATGAACCTCTATCTGATTGTGCTCATTTACCCGGCTGGAGAACCTGAAAAATATTTTGTTTTTAAAATGGGTCTGCATGGCTGCGGGTAAAAATTCTACTTCAAACCCTTGGGGGATATCATAGGTTATGGTGATCTCCTCATTCATGGGATAGGTGAAGTCAATCGGGAACTTTCGTTCCTCAAGGCGGAAAGGATTTCGGGCCATGGCTTCAAAAAGCAGGGGTTTAAAAAAGATCATGTCGCCTGCATGGTGAACTCCGTCAGAAAGCGTAAAATCAAGCTTTTTGACAAGAGGCAGGGCGATATCTTCTGTGTTCTCGATATCCAGTTGACTGATAAGCATTCCGGGGAAATTCGATTGATAATTTTCCTTGTATTTTTGCAAGTCAACAGCATTTTCAAGGCTTTTTCTTGTTGAATATGCGGCGTAATGGGTTTTGAACAGTTCGGCCCGGGCAGTGATCAGGCCTTGCTGGTCGATGGAGAAGTTATAGATCTTCCTTTCTGAAGCCGAAAATTGCGGTTTCAGTTCAACCCATCGGGCATTGGTTTCAGTGATCAGCCTTCCCTGGCCATTCAGGGCCCTGATAGGCAACATACCGGGAGGACAGAAGGGATCGGTTGCATCCAGCAGCAGCTCGCTGCCATCTTTTGTTACCACGCTGGCTAACACGTAATTAAAGCGATTGATAGTAGGGAAAGGTTGTATCACCATGCCATTGTTGCGTGTGCTGGTTACCACGGGATTTGCCTGGAAGCCCATATGGCGCAGGGCCGCTACAAGCATCAGGTTCACATCAGCAGCATTTCCCTCCCCGCTGCGCAGAACCTGCCGGGGATTGCTGCTGGCAAAGACAGCGTTTCTGTTGTTCCAGCGGATATTGTTCTGTATAAATTGAATGACTGCCCGGATCTTTTCTGTTTCATCTTCAGTGGCCAGGTCCAGTTCGCGCATTTCCTGGCGCAGCTGCCGGCTGCCTGTCAGGAATCCCCCGAAATTCTCAGAATCCTGCAGGCGCTTATCTACGTCAGACCAATCGGAAACAAAACGGTTGGGCTGTGTTCCTGGAAAATTCTCCGAGGACAATTCAAACCGGATCAGGGAAACATAGTTCAGGATGTTGTTGGTGTATGGCTCCTCACGCATTGCTGGCAAGTTGCGTATGATCCACCGCTGATTGTTTACATTTGGGGTAACATTAGAAGATCCTGATCGACCTGTAAAAGTATAGGTGGTAGTGCTTTGCTTTTGGGTATATTCTGCCTGATTATATCCCTGCATAAAATTCTGGTAAGTGTAGTATTCAGGAATGGAAATTTCATATTCGCTGTATTCTACCGGGATTGAATATTGGAATTGCCAGTGAGGCAGGGAGTAGATGTATACCGAGCGAATGGTATATCCAATTTCTACAATGGATCCGGCCTTCACTTCCGGAAAGCTGTACTTTATGGTACGACGTGTATCGGAGGTTTGTTCGGTTAATGAATGGTGCCTGGTAACTTTTACCGTCTTTACCTTGTTATTTTCCAGGTTATGCACAAAACCGGAAAAATTGCTCGTTGTTTCGTTGGTGGTTCCTCCTGTATACAGGGAGATTTCAAAATTGGCCCAATCGAAGGCTCTTTCATCCAGGATCTGCAGGCGCATTTCCTTGCGGTAGAGGTAATAAAATTGCCCCTGGTTCGAATCATATTCAACTGAAGTTCTTCCCTTATCAAAAAGAATTACGGCTGAAGCATCCGGGTCTTTTTCGTACGAGCCCTGAATGAAGTCATTTGTTGTTACCCGCCCCAGGCGGAAATTCTGACCAATGGCCTGGTGACTTGTTAGCAGGATTGCCAGCAATAGAAAACTGATATGAATCCGGAAAAAATTTTTCATTGTTCGGGAGGTTTAAAATGGTTCTTGTGGGATATAATTCTGCGGACAATATAGATATTTTTTTCTTTCCCAAAGCAAATGTTAAAATTTTGTTAAAAATTTATTGATAAGCCTTAAAATCATAAGATTACGACTGGTGATAAATTATTTTTTCTTTAAGTTTTTAGAATTTGTAACATTGCAAAACAAAAAATGAGCCGGAACATGCACTTTCCGCCTGATAATTCCGTGGGTTCCGTCTGGAACTGGATGGTTGATTCTTTATCAGCAGTATATCCTGCAGCTGAGGCTAAGGCCATTGTCTCTGAGGTATTTGAGCAATCTCTTTTTCTTACTTCTGCAGGGCGGGTATTGCGGGCCAATGAGCGGCTGTCGGAATCCACATTGCGCGATCTTCAGCTGGCTCTGGGGAAGCTTCTTGCTCATACCCCCGTGCAGTATGTAACGGGCAGGGCGCATTTCCTGGATATTGAGCTTGAGGTGGACCCCCGGGTGCTGATCCCCCGTAATGAAACAGAAGAGCTGGTGATGTGGGTACAGGAAACCCTGGCAAAAGAAGGACAGGGAAAAAAAATCCTTGACATTGGTTCGGGCAGCGGATGCATTGCTATCAGCCTTGCCCGCATGAATCCCGGAGCTGAAGTGACTGCCTGTGATATTTACCCGGAGATACTGGAGCTTGTCCAAAGAAATGCTGAAAAAAACGGGACTGATATCCGGGTGATGATCCTTGATGTGTTGCATGATGATGTGGATTTTCAGGGGTTTGATGTTGTGGTGAGCAACCCCCCTTATGTAAGGCAGCAGGAAAAGGCACAAATGCAGCAAAATGTGCTGGGATACGAGCCTGCTGTGGCACTGTTTGTCGAGGACTCCGACCCTTTGATCTTTTACCGTGTGATCTCCCGGAAAGCATTCAAATGGCTGCGCAGCGGGGGATACCTGTTTTTTGAGATCAATGAGTTCCTTGGACCCCAGACTCTGGAGGTGGTTCGCAGTGCTGGCTTTGCAGATGTTCAGCTAAGGCAGGATATTCACGGCAAAGACCGTTTCATCAGGGCAGTAAAGAAATGAGACAATGAGACAATGAGACGATGTGACGATGTGACAATGTAATAATTACCTCCTCATACTTGAAATCAAATTCCTGGAATCTGGATTGTGGGGATTGTGAGGATTGTGAGGATTGTGGGGATTGTGGGGATTGTGGGGATTGTGGGGGGACCCTTAGGGTTCTGCCACTGGGCTATCTATGCCCGGTAAATATTTACCGGGACTGTTCATGAAATCTATCTCATCCGGTCCTAATCCGTGAAATCAACCCACCCAAATTACCATGCCCGTACCATCGTCGTACCAAAGTCGTACCAAGTCCAAGTGGGTTCAACGAGCAAATGGGGATGGATTGAGGATGAAGAGACAATGAGACAATTGATTCAGGAGGATCAATTTCCTGGCGACAACCCGGGAACAATAATTGCCGTTTTTTCTGATCATTGTTATAACAATTCCTTAAGAGTCTTTACAAAATCATCCACATCTTTTTCGGTAGTGCTGAATGAAGTCATCCATCGCACCACGTTTTTTTGGTGATCCCAAACATAGAAGAAATATTTCTGCTGGAGTTTTTCAATCACATGATGGGGAA